>Ga0208490_100307_pt1 | contig 36682 bp, 38 predicted proteins | sample SubbioAug_CSWold_FD_184818 | JGI IMG/M metagenome (GOLD analysis project Ga0208490, IMG submission 184818) | Serpentinite rock and fluid subsurface biosphere microbial communities from McLaughlin Reserve, California, USA - CR11Aug_CSWold (SPAdes) | ecosystem: Environmental > Terrestrial > Deep...
GTTTCGAGAGGGCGTGCAACGGAGCCGCTGCCAGTTTCGAGAGGGCGTGCAACGGAGCCGCTGCCAGTTTCGAGAGGCGCTACTCGCGCCAGTCGGCCTCGACGGGGACGACCTCGGCGGGGCGGCGCAGGTCGGCGACCATGGCCTCGACGATCGGCAGGACGTCGCGGGCCGGGAGCGCCAGCAGGAGGGTGGCCTCGGGGTCGAGGGCGCGGCGGGTGTCGGCGGCGAGGACCACCGCCTCGAGGTCGACGCCGACGCTGCACGCGACCACCACCGGCTCGCCGGCGCGGGTGCCGGCGGCGGCGGCGATGCCGCGGGGCCGGAGTCGGTCACGGGGCTGGGCGGCCGGGGCGGCGACCAGCTCGTCGCAGCCGATGCGCGCCGGGTCGGCCAGCAGCGTGGACCGCAGCCACCGCTCGGGCACCAGCGTGTGCAGCGGGTGGTTCCGGGGCCCGCCCGGGCGGCGGATCTGCTCGAGCTGCTCGACCACCCGGGCGATCGACGTCCGGCCGTCGAGGTCGCCGTGCATCATCGCGGTGAGGGCACGGTCGTACTTGCCGACGCCGACCTCGAGGATCGGCTGGCCGTCGTCGAGGGCCCGGACGATGCGGGCGATCTCGAGGCCCCGGTACTCGCCGGCGAGGCGGTCGCCCTCCACCACCACCTGCAGGCCCTCGGCCTCGAGGAGGGCGACGAGCTCGGGGGCGTCGGGCGGGCCCTCCCCCGGGTCGTGGGGGGTGGGCGAGGCCTCGACCAGCTCGCGGCCCTCGGTGCGCCAGACGGTGGTCCGCGTCGTGAGCTCCTGGGCCTGGCGGGCCAGGGTGCCCGGGTCCTCGTCGGCGATGACGTGGAGCTCGGTGGCGCCCGCACGCCGGGCCCAGGCGAGCGCCGAGCCCAGGCCGCGCTCGCCCTCGACGAGGACGAACGCCCGCCCCTCGTCGGCGATGCCGGCGCCGGTGCCCAGCGCCGTGCGCGGGGCCTCGACGCCCCAGCGCTCACGGACCAGGGCGGCGAGCTTCGCGGCGTTGCGGGCCGCCCGCCGGTCGAGGGCCGCGGCGGCCTCGGCCGGCGTCGGCTCGTCGCCGGGTGCGCTCAGGACTCGGTGGCGTCGGCCGGCTCGCCGGCGTCGCCAGCCGGCGTCTCGGCCGCGTCGTCAGCCGTGTCGCCGCCGGCCTTCTTGCGCCGGCCGTAGCGGCGCTCGAAGCGGTCGATGCGACCACCGGTGTCCACCAGCTTCTGCTTGCCCGTGTAGAAGGGGTGGCACTCGCTGCACAGCTCGACCCGCAGCTCGTCGCCCTTGGCGGTGGAACGGGTCTCGAAGCTGTTGCCGCAGGAGCAGTGCACCGTGACGGTCTTGTACTCGGGGTGGATGTCGGTCTTCATCGGTTCTGCTCCAGCAGCTCGTCGTTCGAAGCGGTGCTCCGCAGGCGGTCCAGCAGGCCGTCGAGCGGGTCACTGTGGCCGCGGGGTCCGTCGGCGGGCAACTCCACCAGGCTACGGCGCAGGGCGTCGCGCGCCTCGTGCCCGTCCTCGCCCACCAGGAGCTCCTCGCGGCGGGTGCCGGTGGCGGCCACGTCGAGGGCGGGGAAGGCCCGGCGCTCGGCGGCGAAGCGGTCGAGGCGCACCACGGTGGTGGCGGCCCCGAGCACGGCGTCGGTGACGGCTTGGTCCACCGGCGACCCGGTGTCGACCCGGGCGGTGGCGACCACCGTGACCGAGCCGCCCTCCTCAAGCTTGCGGCCGGTGCCGAGGCAGCGCTTGGCGGCCTGGATGGCGGCCACATCGAGGCCGCCGAGCGAGCGGCCGACGCCGGGGGCGGCCGCATGGGCGGCGCGGGCGAGGCGGGTGAGCCCGTCGACGACCACGACCACGTCATCGCCGCCCTCGGCGAGGCGCTGGGCGCGGGCCATGGCCAGCTCGAGCACGGCGACGTGCTCGTCGGCCGGGCGGTCGAAGGCCGAGCCGTAGACGGTGCCGGCGCCGACCAGGCGCTCCATCTCGGTGATCTCCTCGGGGCGCTCGTCGAGGAGCACGACGACCAGCGCGGTGTCGGGCTCGTTCACCTCGATCGACCGGGCGAGGGCCTGCAGCACGGTGGTGGCGCCGGTGCGCGGCGGGGCGAGCACCAGGACCCGGCTGCCCTTGCCGAAGGGCGCGAGCAGGTCGAGGGCGCGGGTGGTGCGGTCGGCCGACTCGTCGTCGAGGGTGAGCTCGATGCGGTCGGTGGGGAAGACGGCGGTGAGCTCCTCGAAGTGGGGGCGCTCGGTGCCCGGCTCGAGGGCGACGTCGTTGACCGTGTCGATGTGCAGGATCGCCGGGTTCTTCTCGTTGCGGAACGCCGGGCGGGAGCCGCCGGCCACCACGTCGCCCTTGCGGAGGCCGAACTGGCGGACCTGCTTGACCGACACGTAGCAGTCATCCTTGGACGGCAGCAGTCCGTCGACGCGCAGGAAGCCGTAGCCGTCGTCGCGCAGGTCGAGCACGCCCACGACGGGCACGGGCTCGCCGCTGTACTCCTCGGGCCCGGGCCCGGCGTCGCGGTTGCGGCCCCGGCGGCGCCGGCGCTTCCCGCCGGCGTCGTCGGCGCCGACGTCGTCGCCGGCCTGATCCGCCTGGTCACCCTGGTCCGTGTGCTCGCCGGCATCGGGCTTCGGGTCGGGCGCGGCCGGCGGCTTGGGCGCGGCCTTGGCGTCCGGCTTCGCCGCCGAGGCCTCCGGCTCCGGCGCCGATCGGGCGTCGGGCGCCGGCTCAGCCGCGGGCTGCTCCGGCTCCGGCGTCGGCTCGGGCTCGGCCGCCTCCTCGGAGGCACCGGAGGTGACCCCGGTGACCCCGGTGAGCTCGAGGATCTGGTCGATCAGGTCGGCCTTGCGGGTGCGGCTCGAGGCCTTCCCACCGAGGGCGCCGACGATCTTCTGCAGCTCCTCGCGGTCCTTGCGTTCGAGCGTCTCGCGCTCGAGGGCGTTGGCGTCCACGCTCATCGTGCCTGTGGTGCTTCCTTGGTCGTGCGGAACGGGGACGGTTCGCCCCCCTTCGCCCTCCCGTTCGGGGGGCGTCGGTCCGGCTCGTCGCGCTCGGTGAGCAGCGACCCGTCAGGTGGAACCGGACCGATCGGCACGTTACCCGCCCACCGGGGGTCCCTCCAACACCAACTTGTCATAGACTTGTCTACATGCCGAACATCTCCGTGCCCGACGCCTGGGACGCCGCCCGCTACGACCGCTTCGCCGAGCAGCGGCGCCGGCCCGCGCTCGACCTGCTCGAGCGGGTGCCGCCGGCACCCGGCGGGCGGGCGGCGGACCTGGGCTGCGGCGACGGCTGGGCCACCCACCTGCTCCACGAGCGGACCGGCGCGGCCGAGGCGGTGGGCATCGACACCTCCGCCCGGATGCTCGGGGGCGCCCGGCCCGCTCCGGGAGTGCGCTTCGAGGAGGGCGACCTCTCGACCCTCGACGGCGACTGGGACGTGCTCTTCGCCAACGCCTCGCTGCAGTGGGTGCCCGACCACCGCAGCCTGCTCCCGCGGCTCGTCGAGCGGCTGCGGCCAGGCGGCACGCTGGCCTTCCAGGTTCCGGCCAACTTCGGCCACCCCAGCCACAGGGTCGCCGACGAGGTGGGCCGGCGCCTCGGGCTCGAACCCCTCGATCGCGAGGTCGGCGCCCTCGACGCCCCCACCTACGCCGAGGTGCTCCACGCCGCCGGCATCGAGGAGCCCGACGTCGTCCTGCGCGTGTACGGGCACCGCATGGCCCGCACCGACGAGGTGATCGAGTGGGTGTCGGGGACGCTGCTCACCTCGTTCGAGCGCCGCCTCGACGCCGACGCGTTCGCCGCGTTCCGCGACGAGTACCGGCGCACGCTGCTCGAGCGCCTCGGCGACCCGGGCGGATCCCGGCCGTACTACTACGCGTTCCCGAGGATCCTCGCGTCCGGCCGCCGCACCCGCTGATCAGCGGGCGACGGTGTACTCCGACAGCAGCGACGGGCAGTCCTGCAGCAGGTTGCGCAGGGCCCGCTCGCCCCGGCCGTACCACTTCGAGCGCCGGGCGCCCTTCCACGCGTCCTCCACCGCGTCGTCGGGTGCCTCGAACACCAGCGGGTGGACGTAGCTGTTCCGCGCCACCGTGCGCGTGTTGTGGAGCGCCGCGGCGGCGGCGTCGGCGATCTCGGGCTCCTTCTCGGCGTTGCCGGACGCCCGGGCGGTGAGCGCCGCGGCGCTGCCGCCCCAGGTGCGGATGTCCTTGCAGTCGAGCTCGCCCCCGCTGTGGCGGTCGAGGTACTCGTTGGCGGTCGCCGCGCCGAGCACCTCGCCGTCGACCTCGAAGAGCCAGTCGCTCGACTGCCGCTCGAGCTCGGCGATGGCACCGGCCAGGTCCTCGTCGATGATCGTCACGTCGTGCTCGACCCCGCCCTTGCCGGTGAAGGCGAGGCGGATCGCGTGGCGGGACACGTCGACGTTGGCGGGCGCCAGCGTCGAGATGCCGCGGGTGCCGTGCACGTCGACGGACGTCGGGTTCCCGATGCGCTCGAGGCTGCGGTCGAGCAGGCCGACCATCGTGGCCATGGCCCGGGTCCAGCGGTCGCCGGAGTCGAGGTCGCGCTGCACCGCCCGGCGCACGCCGGCGAGCTTGTCGCCGACGGTGACGAGGCGGTCGAAGTTCCACGCCGATCGGGCTTCGGTCCAGCGATCGTGGTAGCGGTACTGGCGCCGGCCGGCGTCGTCGGTGCCCATGGCCTGCAGGTGCCCGTCGGCGTGCCGGCAGATCCACACGTCCTCCCACGCCGGCGGGAGCACGAGCGCCTCGCAGCGCTCGCGGTGCTTCCCGGTGACGACGGAGCCGTCGGGGTTGCGGAAGCTGAACCCCTTGCCCTGCTTGCGCCGGACGATGCCGGGCTCCTCCGGGTCTGCGGTGCGCAGCCCGATCGACGTGGCGAAGTGCTCCTCGGAGGCGGTGGCCGGCACGCCGCCCCCATCCCCCGCCGGGGACCGGACCAGACCCGCCGGCGGTGGCGGCCGGCGGTGGCGGCCGGCGGTGGACGGCCGGCGGTGGACGGCCGGCGGTGGATGGCCGGCGGTGGACGGCCGGCGGTGGATGGCCGGCGGTGGACGAGCGCGCCGATCGGCGCGCAAGGGTCGCTGACAGCCCCCAACGCGCCGATCCTGCAGGCCGCCGGCCCGCGCCGAGCGCGCCGATCGGCGCGCAAGGATCCGTAGGCGACCCCGACGCGCCGAACCTTCTGGGTCGTGCCCGGTGCGCGGGTTCCTGTCACCCCCGTCCGTCCACGATGACCGGTATGACCATCGCGACCGCCCGGCTCGGCTCGGCCCTCGACTTCGCCGAGGCCCACCTCGGCCTGCTCACCACGGCGGCGATGCGGAACGCCGGCCTCGACCGCCGGCAGGTCCGGGCGCTCTGCGACGACGGCGTCCTCGAGCGGATCGTGCGCGGCCTCTACCGGCTGCGCGGCACCCGCACGCCGCTGCAGGACGTGCTCGCGGCCACGATGCGCCACCACGATGCCGTCGCGTCGAGCACCTCCGCGCTCTTCGTCCACGACCTCGACGTCGAGATCCCGGAGCGCCCGAAGCTCACGCTGCCGCCGGGCTCGACGAGCAGGACGTCCCTCGGCGAGCTGCACCGGAGCCCGCTGTGGCCCGACCACGTGACGGCCCGCCATCGGATCCCGGTGACGACACTGCCGAGGTCGATCGTCGACGCCGCCGAGCACCTGAGCATCGACGCCCTCGCCGACGTCGTGAACCAGGCCGTCAGCCGGAAGCTCGTGCGCATCCGCGACGTCGAGGCCGCGGCTGCTCGGCTGGAGGCAGCACCGGGGCGCACGGGTTCCGGCCGGCTCCGCGCGGTGCTCGCCGCCTGGACCGACGAGATCCGGCCCGACTCCGTGGCCGAGGCGGCGGCGATCCGGCAGATCCGCTCCTTCGGGCTACCGGCACCGGTCACGCAGCACGACGTCCACGACGACGAGGGCGAGTTCGTCGCCCGGCTCGACATGGCCTGGCCGGCGGAGCGGGTCGCCCGGGAGTACCAGTCCGACCGGTTCCACGGGCCCGAGCGCACCGAGGCCGACGAGCTGCGCGCCCAGCGCCTCGAGGAGCTCGGGTGGAAGATCGAGCCGCTCCACCGACGCCACCTCCGGCACAGCGACGTGGGCTGGCTCCACCAGATCCGGCGGGACCTGGCCGGTCGGCGCCCCCGCACCGCCTCCTGACGGGCGGCGCCGGCCCGCAGCGAGGTTCGGCGCGCTCGAAGCACCCACGACCCCCAACGCGCCGATCGGCGAGAAGGGCGCGGCAGGGACCCAACCCAGGTTCGGCGCGTTCGGCGCGCCCAGCGCGCCCAACGCGCCGATCGGCGCGAACGTCTCGGGGGCGCTCAGGCCGCCGGCCGGACGAGGCGCCGGACGAGGGCCTCGACCGCGGCGAGGTCGGCGGCGACCTCCTCGACCCGCTCCGGGCGGTCGAGCAGGTCGGCGTAGTGCGCCGGCAGCGCCGGCCGGACGCCCGTGGCCGCCTCGACCGCGTCGGGGAACTTGGCCGGGTGGGCGGTGGCGAGGCACACGACGGGGGCGTCGGGAAGCCCCTCGACGCGGTCGACGGCGCCGACCCCCACCGCCGTGTGCGGGTCGAGCAGCACCTCGTGGCGCGCCCACTGCGCGGCGATGGTCTCCCGGGTGGCGTCGTCGTCGAGGCGGGCGCCCCACCACCCGCTCGGCCGTGGCGCGTCGACGTGCCCGGCGGCTCGGAACTCGCGGAGCAGCTCCGCCGTGGCCGAGCCGTCGCGCCCGAGCAGGTCGAACAGGAGCCGCTCGAGGTTCGACGAGACCTGGATGTCCATGCTCGGGCTGATGGTGGGCACGACCGGCTCGGCGGTGAGGGTGCCCGTCTCCAGCCAGCGGGTGAGGATGTCGTTGCGGTTCGAGGCCACCAGGAAGCCGGCGACGTCGAGGCCCATCTGCTGCGCCACCCAGCCGGCCAGCACGTTGCCGAAGTTGCCGGTGGGCACCGAGAACACGGGCGCGGCGCCGGTCTCGCGCCGCACGGCCCGGGCGGCCGTGACGTAGTACACGACCTGGGCCATCACCCGGCCCCAGTTGATCGAGTTCATCGCCGACAGCTGCACCTCGTCGCGGAACGCCCGGTCGGCGAACGCCGCCTTCACGAGGTCCTGGCAGTCGTCGAAGGTGCCCGCGGCGGCGACGGCGTGGACGTTCGGCGCGTCGATCGTCGTCATCTGCCGGCGCTGCACCTCCGAGACCCGTCCCCCGTCGGGGAACAGCACGACGCAGTCGAGCGCCGCCCGGCCGACGGTGGCGGCCATGGCGGCCGAGCCGGTGTCGCCGGAGGTGGCGACCAGGATCGTGGCCCGCCGGCCGCGCTCGGTCAGGAAGTGGTCGAACAGGCGCCCGACCAGCTGGAGGGCGACGTCCTTGAAGGCGATGGTCGGGCCGTGGAACAGCTCGAGCAGCCACCGGCGGTCGTCCAGGGGCACCAGCGGCACGACGTCGGGATGGTCGAAGCTGGCGTAGGCGTCCTCGACGATGCGCTCGAACGCGGCACGCTCGATGGCGCCCTCGACGAAGGGCCACATCACCGCGGCGGCGACGTCGGCGTAGCGCTCGAGGCCGTCGAGGTCGGGCAGGGCCGGGAACGACGCCGGCACGTACAGGCCGCCGTCGGGCGCCAGCCCGGTGAGCATGGTGTCGGCGAAGTCGAGGGGCGGGGCGTCGCCCCGGGTGGACCCGTAGCGCAGGGTCATCCGCCCAGGACCCGCAGGACGGTGTTCACGCTGCGGACGTCGGGGTGCCGGCGCAGCTCCTCGAGCGTGGCGCGCACGCCGGCCTCCTGCGCCTCGTGGGTGAGGAAGAGCACCCGGGCCGCGTCGGCGAGGGCGGGCTCGCCGGTCTGCGCCGTGCCGACCGGTTCGGTGTCGAGCTGCTCGAGGGCGCGGATCGAGACCCCGTGCTGGGCGAACGCGCCCGCCACCGCGGCGAGCGCGCCGGGCCGGTCCTCGAGATCGAGGTTGAGGTAGAACTCGCAGCGCAGCTCGTCGAGGGGGACGATCGTCGCCGGCTCGCCCGTCGTGATCGTGGCGTGGGTGCCCTTCACCAGGTTGCCGGCGGCGTCGATGAGGTCGCCGAGCACGGCGCTGGCGGTGGGCCCGCCGCCCGCGCCCCGGCCGTAGAACATCAGGTCGCCCACGGCGGCACCCTCGACGAACACGGCGTTGAACGACTCGCGCACGGCGGCGAGCGGGTGCTGCTCGGGGACGAGCGTCGGGTGGACCCGGGCGGCCACGCCGGCCGGCGTCGACTCCACGATGGCGAGCAGCTTGATGACGTAGCCGAGCTTGGTGGCCTGGGCGATGTCGCCGGCCGTGACGCCCGTGATCCCCTCGGCGGCGACGTCGTCGAGGACGATCTGGCCGCCATAGGCGATGGTGCCGATGATGGCCGCCTTCGCCGCGGCGTCGTGGCCCTCGACGTCGGCGGTGGGGTCGGCCTCGGCGTAGCCCAGCGCCTGGGCCTCGGCCAGGGCGTCGGCGTACTCGGCGCCCTCCTCGGTCATCCTGGTGAGGATGTAGTTGGTGGTGCCGTTGAGGATCCCCATCACCCGGGCGATGTGCTCGCCCGCCAGCGACTCGCGCAGCGGGCGGATGAACGGGATGCCGCCGGCCACCGCCGCCTCGAAGAGCAGGTCCACGCCCGCGGCGTCGGCCACGGCGAAGAGCTCGGCGCCGACCGATGCGAGCAGCGCCTTGTTGGCGGTGATCACCGGCTTCCCGGCGGCGAGGGCCTTGGCCACCAGCGTGCGGGCCGGCTCGATCCCGCCCATGAGCTCGACGACCACGTCGACGTCGGGGTCGTCGACGACCTCGTCGGCGTCGGTGGTGAGCTGCGACGGGTCGAGCCCGGCAACCCGGGCCTTGTCGAGCGAGCGGACCGCCACCGGGCCGAGCTGGAAGCGGACGCCGGTGCGGGCCTCGATGTCGTCGCCCCGGCCAGCGAGCAGCTCGACGAGCGCCGAACCGACGACGCCGCACCCGAGCAGCCCGACGCGGATCGTGGTGAGGCCGGCCATAGGGCGGTCACGGTAGCCACGGCATCCATGCTGCACCCACTTGACTTCTCGTGCCCTTTCAGTACATGTTCAGCCAGATGAATGCGTACCGCGCCATGCGAGTGCTCGGCCTCGGCCCCCACGGCCCGGTCGAGGAGGTCCTCCCCCACCGCCTCGGCGCCGAGCCGTGCGCCCGCCGCCGCCTCCCGGTGCCCGTCGGCCCCGCCCGGGCGCGCTTGCGCGAGCGGGCCGAGACCCTCGCCCGGCTCGGCCACCCGGGCCTGGCCACGATCATCGACGTGGTCGACGTCGACGAGGAGACGGTCGAGCTCGTGCGCACCGTGGGGGAGGCCACGCTCGCCGAGCGCCTGGTCGCCGGCACGGTCCCCGGCCCGCAGGCCGACCGCCTCGCGGCTGCGCTCACCGACGCGGTGCAGGCCATGCACTCGGTCGGCGTCGCCCACGGGCGGATCACGGCGTCGAACGTGCTGCTCGCCGGCGACCACGTCCTCCTCGCCGACCCCGACCTCGCCACCGACTCCCCCGACCCGGCCCGCGACCTCGACGACCTCGCCGCGCTGCTCGCCGAGCTCCGGCACCTCGCACCCCCGGCGCCGCCCCCCGCGGCCGGATCCGAGCTCCCCCACTGGACGGCCTGGCGCACCCCGGCGCCGGCGCCTGCCGGGCCGACGATCGCCCTCCCCGAGCGGGCGCTGGCCGGAGCCCTCGCCTTCGGCCTCGGCCTCGCCATGGGGGTCACCTTCGTGCTCGCCGAGACCATCACGGCCCACCTGGTGTGACCCCGTGGTACGATGAAGCCATGATTGGGACATACTCCGTCGTTGTGGGAGACCGGGGGCGGCTCGTCATCCCTGCGGAGGTCCGTGCCGAGGCGGGCATCGACGAGGGCACCGTCTTGGTCCTGCTCCCCACCGAGACGGGGCTCGTGCTCCTGACCCGGGAGCAGCTCCGGACGCGGGTGCGGGCCGACCTCGCTGGACTGGACCTCGTCGACGAGCTGCTCGGCGATCGCCGCCGCGAGGCCGCCCTCGAAGATGTCCGCTGATGCCGACCGTCGACCGGTGCTCGACGCCTCCGCCGTGCTCGCCTACCTCCTCGGAGAGCCTGGCGCCGACACGGTCGAGCAGCGGCTCGAGGCCGGTGCGCGGTGCTCGGCGGTGAGCTGGTCCGAGGTGGCCCAGCAGGTCCTGGCGGCTGATCGTGACTGGGACCTCGCCCGAGCGCTCCTCACCAGCTACGACGTCGCCGTGGAGCCGGTGACGGCGGTCGACGCCGAGCTCGCCGCCCATCGCTGGGCGCGGGGCAGCGGCCTCTCCCTCGCCGACCGGCTCTGCCTGGCCATGGCCGATCGCCTCGGCGTCGAGGTGCTGACGGCGGACGCGTCGTGAGGCGAGGGCGCCGGCATCGGCCAGATCCGCTGAGGGGACGGCGCTACACGACGTCGTTGCGGACCAGGTCGTCGTAGGACTCGCGGCGCACGACGAGGCGGGCGTCGCCGTCGCGGCAGAACACCACCGCCGGGCGCAGGATCTTGTTGTAGTTCGAGCCCATCGAGTGGCCGTAGGCGCCGGTGACCGGGGTGGCGAGCACGTCGTCGACGGCGAGGTCGTCGGGCACCCAGCCCTCGCGCACGAGCAGGTCACCAGACTCGCAGTGCTTGCCGACCACGCGCACCGCCCGGGGGCGCTCGGCGTCGGCCGCCCGGGGCAGGAACGTCTCGTAGCCCGAGCCGTAGAGCACGGGCCGGGGGTTGTCGGACATCCCGCCGTCCACCGACACGTAGGTGCGCACGCCGGGGATCTCCTTGACGGTCCCCACCGTGTAGAGGGTCACGGCCGCGGCCGCCGCGATGGAGCGACCGGGCTCGGCGGTGATGCGGGCGGTGATGCCAGCCTCCCGGCACGCGGCCTGGATGGCGCCGCCCCAGTCGGCCATCGTCGGCGCCGACTCGCCCTCGACGTAGGGCACGCCGAGGCCGCCGCCGATGGAGAACTCGGGCAGGTCGTGCGTCGTGATGAAGGGCACCATCGCCTCCACCGCGTCGTGGAACGACTCGGCCACGAACACCTGGGAGCCGATGTGCATGTGGATGCCGACGAGGTCCACCGCCGGCGACGCCGACGCCAGCTCGATGGCCCGGCCCGCGGCGCCCGAGTGCAGGCCGAACCCGAACTTGGAGTCCTCCTGGCCGGTCATCACGAACTCGTGGGTGTGGGCCTCGATGCCGGGGGTGATGCGCAGCAGCACCTGGGGGACGATGCCGTCGTCGGCGTGCATGCGGCTCAGGCGGTCGAGCTCGTCGAAGCTGTCGACCACGATGCGCCCCACGCCGTGGGCCCGGGCGGCGGCCAGCTCGGCCAGCGACTTGTTGTTGCCGTGCAGCACCAGCTTCTCGGCGGGCACGCCGGCGGTGAGGGCGACGTGCAGCTCGCCGCCGGTGGCGACGTCGAGGTCCATGCCCTCCTCGTGGACCAGCTTCGCCATGGCCACGCACAGGAATGCCTTGGTGGCGTAGGCCACCCCGTCGGGGAACGCGGCCACGGCCTCGCGGCAGCGGTTGCGGAGGTGCTCCTCGTCGTAGACGAACAGGGGCGTGCCGAACTCGGCGGCCACGTCGAGCAGGTCGCAGCCGCCGATGGAGAGCCGGCCGTCAGGGCCGATCGTCGAGTGCTCGGGGAGCAGCCCGACCGGGAGCGGGCCGGCCACTACATGGACTCCGGTGCGGAGACCCCGAGCAGGTCGAGCCCGATGGCGAACCCGATCCGCGCCGCCTCCACCAGCCACAGCCGGGCCTGCGTGAGCTCCGGCGGCACGTCACCGATGACGTAGCAGTCGTGGTAGAAGCCGTGGAACCGGTCGGCCAGCTCGCGCACCCAGTTGGTGACGGTGTGCGGGGCCCGCTCCCGAGCGGCCCGCGCCAGCACCTCGGGCAGCTCGGACAGGGTGCGCAGCACCTCGACCTCGCGCTCGTGGGTGAGCAGCGACAGGTCGACCTCGGCCAGCGGCGCCCGCTCGATGCCGGCCTCGGCCGCCCGCCGCCCGATCGAGTGGATGCGGGCGTGCGCGTACTGCACGTAGAAGACCGGGTTCTCGTTCGACTGCGTGGTGATGAGCCCGAGGTCGATCGTCTGCTGGCTGTCGACCGATTGCAGCAGGTAGGTGAGGCGGGCGACGTCGGCGCCGACCTCGTCGATGAGGTCGCGCAGCTCGACGATGTCGCCAGCCCGCTTGGAGATCTTCACCTCCTGGCCGTCGCGCTCGAGCCGCACGATCTGCACGAGCGGCACCTCGAACTCGGCCGGGTCGTGGCCGAGGGCCTGGATGGCCGCCTTCATCCGGGTGACGTAGCTGTGGTGGTCGGCGCCCCAGACGTCGATGAGCAGCTCGAAGCCCCGGGCGAACTTGTCGCGGTGGTAGGCGATGTCGGGCAGCAGGTAGGTGGGGTCGCCGTCGGACTTGAGCAGCGGCCGGTCCTTGTCGTCGCCGAAGTCGGTGGAGCGCAGCCACACCGCGCCGTCGGCGTCGAAGGCGTGGCCGCGCTCGCGCAGCTCGCGCAGCGCGGCGTCCATGGCCCCGCTCTCGACGATGGCGATCTCCGAGGTCCACACCTCGTGGTGCACGTGGAAGGCGGCCAGCACCTCGCGCTGGTCGGCCAGCGCGCGGTCGTAGCCCCACCGGCGCACGGCGTCGATGCCCTCGTCGGCCACCTCGTCGGGCATCTCGGCCGCCCAATCGGCGACGTACTGGCCGGCGTAGCCGTCCTCGGGCACCGGCTCGCCCCGCTTGCGGGCGAGCAGCGACTCGGCGTAGCGCTGCATCTGGACGCCGCGGTCGTTCAGGTAGAACTCGCGGGTGACGTCGAAGCCGGCGCGCTCGAGGATGCGGGCCACCGAGTCGCCGTACGCGGCGCCGCGACCGTGGCCGGCGTGCAGCGGGCCGTTGGGGTTGGCGGAGACGAACTCGATGTTCACCTTGAGCCCCTGGCCGATGTCGGCCCGGGCGTAGCCGTCGACCCCGCCCTCGGCCACCTCGGCCAGCACGTCGTGCAGCCACGACGGGGCGAGGCGGAAGTTCACGAAGCCGGGGCCGGCGATCTCGACGGCGTCGACGTGGGCGATGTGGGCCGACTCGAGGGCGGCGACGAGGTCGGCGGCGATGTCGCGGGGCGGGCGGCCGGCGGCCTTGGCCGAGGCGAGCGCGAGGTTGCACGACCAGTCGCCGTGCTCGCGGCGGGCCGGTCGCTCCATGGTCCAGGTGGTGGCGGCGGGGTCGAGGCCGATGCCGGCGGCAGCCGACTCGACCGCGGCGGCGAGCGTGTCGCGGATCACGGGGGCTCCAGGGGTGGGGGAACCGGTGAGGCTACGACTCGCCGCTGCGCAGGAGCACAGCGTTGACCCGGTCGATGAGGTCGAGGGGCTCGAAGGGCTTGGTGACGTAGTCGTCGGCGCCCGACTCGAGGCCGTTGCGCACGTCGGCACCCTGCGCCTTGGCCGACAGCAGCACCACCGGGATGCGCTTGGTCGACGGGTTCCCGCGCAGCGCCTGCACCAGCTCCAGGCCGGACATCTTCGGCATCATCACGTCGGACACGATGACGTCCGGCTTCGACTCCTTCGCCACCTCGAAGCCGGCCTCGCCGTCCTCGGCCGTGAGCACGACGAAGCCCTCCATCTCGAAGTTCACCTCGAGCAGGGCGAGGATGGTGGGGTCGTCCTCGACCACCAGGACCGTCGGGGCCGCCATGGCCACGGATCCTACGGCGGGGAGCAGGGCCCGACGCTGGTGGCCACGCCCCGGTGGTCGGAGCCGGTGAGCGCCACCACCGCGGCGTCGGCGCTGCACCACCGCTCGGAGACCAGCACGTGGTCGACCCGGCCGAGCAGGTGCAGCGTCCCGGGCCGGCGGGCGGTGGGACGCAACCAGGTCGATCGCATCGCGTCGTCGAGCACACCGGTGAGGGCGCGGTAGCCCCACGCCCGGTCGACGAGGTTGAGGTCGCCGGCCACGACCACCGGCAGCTCCTCGGCGGCCACCGCGTCGCGGACTCGGGCCACCAGCCGGCGATGGCGGCGCACCGACACCTCCCAGTCGCCCGCGGGCCGGGCCCGGGGCGGGGGCAGGTGGAGGGCGTAGACCACGACCGTGCCGCCGGGGCCCTCGACGCGAGCTCGCAGCCCCTCCACGTCCCCCAGACCCTCGGGCAGGCCGAGGTCGCGGGCCGGGAGGTCGGTGGCGAGGGCGACGCCGGACCACACCCGGCCCGGGCGGGGGCGGCTCCACAGGACGGTGGCGAAGTCGTCCGGCAGCGTCTCGGCGAGCCGTGAGCCGAGCTCGCTGACCACGAGCACGTCGGCCGCCTGGGCGTCGAGCTCGGCGAGGAGGGTGGGCCCCGAGCCGGCGTTGCCGTGCACGTTGGCGGCCACGACCCGCATCGCGTCGACCGGAGCCGGCCCGGGGTCGGGCACCCAGGGGCCAGCCACGGCGACCACCCCGAAGGCCAACCACGAACCGGCGGTGAGCAGCGGTGCCCGGCGCCGGCGCAGGGCCGCCACCCCGACGCCGGCCACGACGCACGCCACGACCAGGACCGGCAACCCGAGGGCCACGACGTCGGTGGCCGGGTGCAGGTCGCGTACGAGGAACCATGTCCAGGGCAGGAGCAGGAACGGCGCCAGGCGGGCGACCCGGCCGGGCGCGGGCATGGCCGCCCACCCTACGGAAGCGCCCGGTCGCCGCCCGGGGACGAGACCCCTACGGGTCGTGCCACTCCTCGACGGGGACCTCGATGGTCAGCCGCTCGGCGACCACGATGCGCACGACGCCGGGTTCGGACAGGTCGATCTCGACGTGGCCGTGGTCGATGGCCTTCAACGCTTCGAGGTGAGTCTCCAGCGGGAGCTCGGCCAGCTCGCGCAGGACCCGCGCCCGCACGTCGGAGGGGTCGATCGGGCGTTGCGACATGTGACGCTCCTTCCCCCCGCCTGTGCCCTCGGCACCGCAGGTCCGTACCCACCCGCGCTGGCCGATAGCGATGCCGGCGCAGATGGCACACCACAGAACGAACGGCGCGAACGCCTCCTACCGTACGTCTTGACCAGTTCGAGCGACAGGGAAAGATCCCCCACGGGTGGCTTCAGTAGGAGACCAGCGTCCCGTCGCGGCGGGCGACGTCGATGGCGCGGCCCAGCACCCACCAGGCCAGGGGCCCGACCACGACGGCGACGGTGCCGAGCACGCCCAGCTCGCCTGCCACCGCACCCGGACCTTCACCCCGCAGCGTGGCCGAGCGCCACGCATCGAGCGCGTAGGTCAGGGGGTTCACGTCGGCGACGGCCTGGAGCCAGCCGGGGAAGGTGTCGACCGGGGCGTAGGCGCCTGCGGTGACCGCGCCGACCATGCCGATGAGCGTGGCCACCGGGTTGCCCCGCTTGGCCACGAGCACCACGGCGGCGGCCAGCAGCCCGAGGGCGGCGAAGGCGGCCAGCGACACGACCAGCGCCAGCAGCACCGACACGGGGTGCACGTCGAACCCGCCGGCGAGCCCGGCAGCGACCGCCAGCGTGAGCCCGGCAGCGGCCGTGCCGGCGAGCACCGGGTAGGCGCCCATCGCCGCCACCACCGCCTCGCGCCGCACGGGCGCCATGAGCACGGCCTCGAGCGTGCCCTCGAGCTGGGCCTCGCGCACCGACTCGGAGAACGCCTGCAGCGCCGAGAGCAGCGCGCCGGTGACGGCGATGCCCACGGCCGCGAAGGCCAGGTAGCCGGCGCCGTAGCGGTCGCCGAAGTCCTCGCTGATGATCGGCGACACCACGGCGAAGGACGCGAGGAACAGCAGCGTCCCGAGCAGCTGCCCGACGAGGGCGGCCCGGTAGCTGCGCATGATGCGCACGTCGCGGCGGAGGAACGCGCCGGCGAGGCGCCGAGTGGTCACGGGGCGACCTCGGCGCACCAACCGGCGAGGTCGTCGTCGGCGACGACCCGCCCGGCTTCCAACCGCACGGCCCGGTCGCAGCGACCGCCGAGCTCCTCGAGGTGGTGGGTGGCCACCAGGACCGTCGCACCACCCTCGGCCGCGGCGGCGATGACCGAGCGCAGGGTGTCCGCCGACACCTCGTCCAGCGCCCGGAACGGCTCGTCGAGCAGGAGCACCGACGGCTGGGTGAGCAGCGCCCGGGCCAGGGCGAGGCGCTGGCGCATGCCCGAGGAGTAGGTGGCGTACACGTCGCCGGCCGCGCCTGCGAGGTCGACCCGGGCCAGGACCTCCCCCACCGCATCGCCGGGCACGCCGTGCAGGCCGGCGAACAGCTCGAGGTTCTCCCGGCCGGTGAGGCGCAAGCTGAACGACCGGTCGTCGGCGGTGACGAGCGCGACGCACCGGCGAACGGCCACGTCGTCGTCGACCACGTCATGGCCCTCGACGAGCGCCGAGCCCCCGTCGGGCAGCACGAGGGTGGCGAGCACCCGCAGCAGCGTCGACTTGCCCGACCCGTTCCGTCCCACCAGCGCGCACACCGTCCCCGACGGCACGGACACCGTGACGCCGTCGAGCGCGAGCACCGGCTCGCGCCGCGCCGCCCGACCGGCGACGCGGGTCAGCAGCGACCCGCGCCCGAAGCGCTTGGAGAGATCCCTGGTCTCGACGCCGATGCGCCCAGCCTCGCGGACGCGGCGCCGGCGTTCTGCGACCGGGACGGTCGGGGCCGCAGCCCACCGTCGGCCATCATCGGGGCGTGCCGCTCCCCCACCCGATCGACGAGTCGCGCTTCGCCGCCGAGGACACGCTGCGCGAGTGGTGCGCGCGCATCGCCGGCGAGGGCTACCGCGGCACGGGGACGGCGGGGCACGAGCGGGTGATCCGCTGGGTCGAGGACGAGCTCGCGGCGATCCCGGGGGTCGAGGTCTGCTCCGAGGCGTTCGAGATCCGGCGCTGGCAGCCAGAGCCGGACGGTGACCTCGAGCGGGCCGCCGAGCTCCGCGCCGATGGCTCCGCGATCGCGGTCGCCGGTGCCGTCCCGTACTCGGCGCCGACCACCGCTCTCGGTCCGCTCGTGCACGTCCCGAGCGGGGCGCCGATCACCGCCGCGGTGGCGGCCGGCCGGGTGGTGCTGCGCGACTTCCCGTCGTTCCCGCTGCCCTACGACGCCCTCCTCGGCCTGGCCTTCGACCGCTCGCCCGACACGGGCGAGCTCGCCGGCCGGGTGTGGGACCGTCCCGGGCTGGCCGACGGGGTCCTCCACGACGACCTGCTGGCCGGCGGGGCCGCGGGGGCCGCGGGCGTGGTCTTCGCCTTCGACCTCCCGCGGGAGCAGATCGCCGGCTACTTCGAGCCCCACAAGGGCACCCACTACCGGGTCCCTGCCGCGTTCGTCGGCGTCGACGAGCGCGAGCAGCTGCGCCGCCTCGCCGCCGCGGGCGCGCCCGCCGAGCTGACCGTGCGCGCCGCGGTCGGTCCGGTCGAGACCCGCAACGTGCACGCCATGCTGCCCGGGCAGACGGCCGAGCGGATCGTGCTCGTCACCCACACCGACGGCAACACGTGGGTGCAGGAGGACGGCATCGCCGCCCTGCTCGCCCTCGCCCACCACCTCGCCGCCGTGCCCGCCGAGCAGCGGCACCGCACGATCGAGCTGGCGTTCACCACCGCCCACCTCCACATCGCTCGCGAGGGTGCCGCCCGGTATGCCGCCCGGCTCGACGAGGACTACGACCGCGGCGATGTCGTGTGCGCCTTCCCCATCGAGCACCTCGGTGCCCGCGAGCTCGTGCCCACCGAGCGCGATGACGGCTCGCCCGGCCGCCAGCTGGTCTTCACCGGCGAGGCCGAACCCCTGCTGTGGTGCGTCGGTCCGAGCGAGGCGATGCGCCGGGCGGTCACCGAGGCCGTCGCCCGGCGCTCGCTCGAGCGGGTCCTCGTGCTGCCCGGGTTCGGGGCGCCGGCCGAGGACCGGGTGCCGAGCATCCTCTCCTTCGGCGGCCTGGGCACCCTCTTCCACATGCACCTGATCCCCACGGCCTCGATCCTCACCGGGCCCTGGTCGCTGTGGGCGCCGTCGTTCGGCGGCGACGCCATCGACGTCGCCCTGCTCCGCCGGCAGGCCCTGGCCGCGGCCGACGTCGTCGCCGCCCTCGACGCCCTGCCCCGCGACGAGATCGCCGGCGGCTACCTCGCCGAGCGGTCGGCGCGCGCCGCCGGCGTCGAGTGGCAGGTCGACGAGGTGCCGCCCGAGATCGCCCCAACCTGAGCGCCACCGACGTTCTCGACCCGAGGCGCGCCGGCCCCCGGACCCTCAGGGGTCGAGTTCGTCAGGGATGGACCGGGGCGCCGCCGCGCACCACCGGGAACTGGCGGGCCGGGTCGTCGGCGGGGGTGCGGGTGGGCTCGGCCCCGCCGTCGGGGTCGCCGCCCAGGATCTCGGCGCCGGCCGGCGCGTACTGGAGGATGTAGGCCTTGCGCACGGCACCGGTGGTGTTCGGCCCGGTGAGGTGCGGCGTGAGGCTGGAGAACACCACGATGCCGCCGGCGCCCACCTCGGCCACGGCCACGTCGTCGGGTTCGCTGAAGCACTCCCAGCCCAGCGGGTCGACGTAGCGGTGGCGCAGGGTGCCCCGGCGGTGGCGACCGCGGGCGACCTGCGGGCAGCCGTTCGCGAGCGTGGCGTCGGTCAGGGCGACCCAGCACGTGAGGTACTGCTGGGGTTCCACGAAGGCGTAGCCGTTGTCCTGGTGCCACGGGAACCGGCGGGGCTTCTCGGGCTTCTTGTACACGGCCTGGTCCCAGTAGAGGTTGGCGTCGGGACCGATCAGGTCGGCGCACAGGCCGGCGAACACCGGGTGCGACGCGAAGTCCCGGAGCACCTCCGAGCGGGTGACCAGGTGGGTGGCGAAGGTGATCGCCCCGGCCTCGGCGATGGCGACCCGCTCGCCGTCGATCCCCCGCAACGCCGCCTCGACCTCGGCCTCGAACCGGTCGACCTCGGCCACGACGGGGCCGAGCACATCGGGGCCGAACGCGTCGGGCAGGACGACGAACCCGTCGCGGTCGAATCGCTCGGCCTGGGCGCCGGTCAACACCCTGTAGGGGCCGGCGGGCTGCTCCCACGTGAAGCCCCGGTTCCAGGGGTGGAGGCCGAGGTCGGTCGGGGTCGGGGTGGAGGGGTTCACGTGGTCTCCTGTCGAGCGGCGGGTCGGGCGACGAGCGGGCGGGCGCGGCGGGCGCGCCCGTTGCGGGGGCGGATGGTGCCGGAGCGGTGGACGGTCTCGGTGCCGGTGCCGAGGTAACTGCGAACCACCTCGGGGTGCTCGACGATCTGGCGGGGCGAGCCCTCGGCGAGGAACCGGCCGCTGTCGAGCGCGACGATGCGGTCGGCGAGCCCCATGATCAGCGGCATGTCGTGCTCGATGACGAGCATCGTGCAGCCGGTCACCTCCTTGATGCGGCGCAGGAGCGCGCCCAGCGCCTCGACCTCGCGCTGGGCGATGCCCGACGACGGCTCGTCGAGCAGCAGCAGCCGGGGCTCGAGCGCGAGCACGCACGCCAGCTCGGTGATGCGGCGGGTGCCGGTGGACAGCTCCGACACCAGCCGGTCGCGGTAGCCGCCGAGGCCCATGGTGTCGATGAGCGCGTCGGCTGCCTCGGCCCGGGCCCGCTCGGCCCGCCGGGTGGACGGCAGCGCGAACACGTTGGGCAGGGGGCGGGACGGCTGCCGCTTCTCCTGCGCGAGCAGCACCGTCTGGAACACGGTGAGGCTCTCGAACAGGCGGGCGTCCTGGAACGAGCGGATGAGACCCCGCGCCGCCCGCTGCTCGGGCGTCGCCGACGTGATGTCCTCGCCGGCGAACGTGATGCGGCCGGTGGCGGGCCGGTTGAAGCCGGCGATGCACTCGAACAGGGTCGTCTTGCCGGCGCCGTTGGGGCCGATGAGCCCGAGGACCTCGCCGTCGCGCACCTCGATCGACACGCCGTCGAGTGCCCGCACGCCGCCGTAGCGCACGCCGATGTCCTCGGCCCGCAGCAGCGCGCTCACGGCTCCGCCCTCACAGGGACCGCCGGCGCGTCGGCGTCGGCCGAGACCTCGATCCCGGCTCGGCGGGTGAGGACGGCGACGATGCGGTCGCGCCCGGCGTACAGCAGCTGGCCGATGCCGCCCGGCAGGTACAGCAGCAGGACCAGCAGGCCGACCGAGGTCGACAGCAGCTTGAGGTACTGGACCTCGACGAGGCGGTCGATGCCCACGACCACGAACGCGCCGATCACCGTGCCGGGGATGGAGGCCAGCCCGCCGATGATCGTCATGGAGACCACGCGAAGGCTGTCGGACACGGGGAAGCTCGCCACCTGGAACGTCTCGACGCCGTGGCCGTAGATGGCACCGCCGAAGGCGGCGAGGAACCCGGAGATGGCGAAGGCGGTGAGCTTGGTGCGCACGACCGGCACGGTGAACGCCGCCGCCTGCGCCTCGTTGTCTCGGACCGCCATCAGGTTCCGGCCGACGCCGGAGCGCAGCGTGTTGCGGCAGACGAGCACCGCGACGAGGAGCCCGGCGAGCGCGAGGTTGTAGTAGGCGTGCTGCGACGCGAAGTCGAGCCGGCCCCAGTAGGGCCGCGGGGCGATGACGCCGGGGCCCGCCATCCACGTCTGCCCGAGCAGCCACTTCTGCGTGACCAGCGCGAAGGCCAGCGTCGACACGGCCAGGAACAGGCCGCGTATGCGCAGCGCCGGGATGCCCACCAGCACGGCCACCGCGGCACCGGCCACGCCCGACAGCAGCAGCGCCATCCAGAACGGGACGTACAGCTCGACCGTGAGCTGGTAGCTGACGGCCGCGCCGATGCCGAAGAACGCGACCTGCCCGAGGGAGATCTGGCCGCTGTACCCGGTGAGCACGGTGACCGACAGCCCGGCGATGGCGAACGCCACCACCGACGTGAGGAGGAAGATCTGGCTGTTCGACAGCCCGAAGGGGACGGCGACGGCCACGGCCAGCGCCACCCCGAGGCCGACCCAGCTGATCGCCCGCACGGCGGGGAGCTGCTGCACGGCACGCGGCAGCGGCCGCACCAGGGTGCTGAGCTGCCAGGCGGAGGCCTCGGTGTCGCGCACGGCGCCTCGGTGCTGGACCAGGAGCGCGGCCATCACCACCACGAACAGCACCAGCTCGACCTCGCCCACGGCGTAGTTCCAGGCCACCACCTTCTCGATGACCCCGATGGCGAGGCCGGCCGCCACGGCCCGGGGCAGGCTCGTGAGCCGGGCGAGGACGGCGGCGGCGAGGGCGCGCATGAGCAGGTCGGGGCCGAGCGACTCGGTGACGGTGAGCCCGCGGCCGGGCGCCAGCATCAGTGCGGTGCCCGCCGAGAGCACGCCGGCGGTCACCCACACGAAGGTGGAGATGCGGCGCGTCGGGATGCCGACGAGCCGGGCGGAGTCGGCGTTCTCGGCGGCGGCCCGCACGGCGACGCCGAAGCCGGTGAAGCGGAAGAAGGCGGCGAGGGCGGCGGCGATCAGCGGCACGGTCACCAGCAGCGTCAGCTCGCCGGGCTGGAGCACGAGCGAGCCGAGGGTGAGCCGGGTGTCGAACGGCGACGGGAAGCCGGCCAGGCGGTTGTCGATGGTGTCGTTGAGGAAGTACGTGCCGAAGAGGAAGAGCTGGGCCACGCCCATCGTGGCGACGAGGACGATGAGCCGGGGCGCTCGGAACAGCCGCCGGATGATCACCAGCTCCACCAGCGCGCCGAGGAAGCCCGCCACCACCAGCGCGACGAGGGCCGCCGTCCAGTACGCCCAGCCCCGCTCGTTGACGAGGACGGCGACGACCGCGGCGGCGAGGGCGCCCATCTCCCCGTGGGCGAGGTTGATCACCCGGGTGGAGCGGTAGATGAGGATGAGCCCGACGGCCAGGAGGGCGTAGGACAGGCCGACCACGGCACCGAGCACCACCGAGACCACCGGCACCTCGAAGGTGATCGGCCAGTGCAGGGTGAAGACGTACTCCATCACGGCCCGTTCACCCCGGGGTCGCCGACAGGGACTGCTCGGCGCCCTCGAGGAAGACGGAGCGCAGCAGGTCGGGGCGGTCGAGGAGATCGGCGGCGGGACCACCGAAGCGGACCTGGCCCCGCTCCATGAAGTAGGCGGTGGTGGCGACCGACAGGGCGACGTTCACCGACTGCTCCACGAGCACGAGCGTCGTGCCCCGGGCGGCGAACGCCCGCACGATGCCGAGCAGCTGCTCGACGATCACCGGCGCCAGCCCGAGCGACAGCTCGTCGATGAGCAGCAGGCGCGGGTCGGCGATGAACGCCCGCCCGAGCGCCACCATCTGCTGCTCGCCCCCCGACAGCGTGCCCGCCGCCTGGTCGCGGCGTTCCGCCAGGACCGGGAAGTGGCCGAAGACCTCCTCGACGGCGGCGTCGAGGCGGGCCCGGTCGCGCCGGTAGCGGTAGCCGCCGGTGCGCAGGTTCTCGAGGACCGTCAGGCTCGGGAACGTCGAGCGTCCGCCGGGCACCTGGACGATCCCCCGGTCGACGCGGGCCTCGGCCGGCAGGCGGGTGACGTCCTCCCCGAAGCAGCGCACCGTGCCCCGGTCGGGGAGGTCGAGCCCGCACACGGCGCGCAGCAGCGTGGACTTGCCGGCCCCGTTGGTGCCCAGCAGGGCGACGATCTCACCGTCGGCGACGTCGACGGAGACGCCGAAGAGCACCTGCAGGCGCCCGTAGCTGAAGTCGAGGTCCCGCACCTCGAGCGCGCAGGGCGCGTCACCACCGGCCGGCACGGAACCCCTCGATCTGCCGGTAGCAGCCGCCGTCGCTCGTGCACCGCGGCTGCCAGCGCACGACGGCGTAGAGGTCGGCGCCGTCGAGCTTGCCCGGCCCGAACGTGAGCCGTTCCGACAGCGTCACCCGGTGGCTCCAGGTCCCGGTCTCGTCGACGGCGGTGAGGAAGCTGCGCCGCGTGGGGTTCAGGCCGGCCCGCCGGGCCACGTCGGCCCACAGGGCGATGTGCTGGCAGTAGTGCATCATGTTCGCCACCTCGACACCGTCCTTGCGGGCGGGGTCGTCGGGGTGGGGGGCGAGCTCGCCGCCGTGGCGCCGGTATGCGTCGTGGCACTCGCGGAACGCGGGGCTCGAGGGGAGCTCGCCCGGCGGGTCCATGCCGGTGGGCAGCACCGTGATGCCGGTGACGCCCTCCCACTGCGACGGCGGCATCCCGGCCATGGCGTCGGTGGCGAGCAGGCCGAAGTCCGACACCGAGTACTGCGGGCGGTACGAGAACGCGTCGGCCTGCTGCGTGAAGATCAGCATCCGCAGGAAGCTGACGAAGGGCAGGACCAGCTGGACCCGCTCGGAGTTGAACCGCAGCACCGCCGCCTGGGCCTCGGCCGGCGTCTGGGCGATGCTCGACGACAGCGTGGCCACGACGGGCGACGGCATGCCCTTCGACCGCAGGTACGGGAGCACGACCTCGTTCATGAGGTCGCGGTCCTCGGGCACGTCGACGAAGAGGACGCCGGTCCTGACGTCCGGCCGGAGCAGGCCGGTGTCGATCATCCAGTCGATCCAGTTCTTGATGTTGCGGTCCTTGTTCTGGTTCGTCTGGCGGACCCAGCCCCGCTCGCGCTCGACGTTGGTCTTGGCCGTCGAGTTGTTGTTGGTGAGCAGCGGCACCTCCTTGGTCGCCATGCAGATCTCGGCGTCCCCGTAGAAGCCGACCTGGGCGATGGAGGCGAACACCTGGTGGTCCTCGGCCTGCTCGACGCACGCCGCCTTCATCGAGTCGGGCGACAGCGGGTCGTACGTCGAGATCCTCGGGACCACGGTGCGACCGTTGATCCCCCCGCCGGCGTTGAGCTCGGCGATGAAGGGGGCGATCACCTGGTCGACGGACTTGGTGGAGGAGCCCGTGGCCGCGAAGAAGGTGTCGGCGGTGTGGAGGATCCCGAGCCGGATCTCGTCCTCGGTCACGCCCCGGTCCGACGCCGTGCGGGCCTCGGTTCCGCCGGTGACGTTCGCGGTGGGCGCGCGGGCCGCGGGGGCGTCGTCGATCGCCGCGCCGCCGGCGCCGGCGGTCCTGCCGCCGCCCGCCGGTCCGGTCCCGGCGCCGGTGCCGTCGGACGGGCCGTTCCCGTCGGAGGTGGCGACGGCGCCGTCCGCGCCGCGGGACGCCGGGCCGGCGGCGGCACCCGTCCGGTCGACCCCGGTGGACAGCTCGGAGTCGTCGAGGCGGTGCACCGAGCACGCGCCCGCCACCATGCCGAGCGCGAGCAGGAGGGCGGCGAGCCGGGCGCGCCTCACGACGCCTCCCCGCGGCGCCGGCGGATCCACCACAGCGTCGGGCCGGTGGCGAGCAGGGCCAGGAACACCACGGTGGGCAGCAGCTGCACGGCCGGGCCGGCGACGTCGGCGGCGGGCACGGCGACAGTGGCTCGCTCGCCGTCGACGCGCACCGCACCGCCACCATCGCCGGGCGCTCCGGGCGACCCCGGTGCGAGGGCGGTGCCGGCGCGGGCCCCGAGGCCCCCGCCGGCTCCACCCCTGGTTCCCTCCGCGCGGGTCGTCGCGCCGCGGGGCCCGTCGCCGTCCACCGGCGACGGCGGGGGCGGCGCCGTGCCCTCGGTTCGGACGAAGCGCACCTCACGGGTGGTCCAGTAGCCGCCGGCGGCCTCGGCGGCCCGGGCCTCGGGCGTGAACTGGTCGGCCTGGTGCGAGGGCCCGAGGTCGACGATGACGGTGAGCCGGCCGGCACGGTCGGCCACGACGGTCTGGGCCTGGTCGGTAGCACCCTCGACGGTGAACACCGAGCCCGGCCGGTGGCGGGCGGCCGTGGTGAGCGTGACCGTCCCGGAGCCCGTGGCGGTGAAGCCGTCGGCGGTGACGTCGGCGAGGTCGAGGAACTCGCGGTTGTCGCGGTCCACCGCCACCACGTGGTCCCACACCGTGAACTCGGGGGCGACGGAGCGGTAGCGGAACGACTCGGGCAGGGGCGACGGGTCGATCCGCGCCCCCACCGGCTGCGGCGGGAGCAGCCGCTCGCGGAAGAACGGCAGGTCGCGCTCCTCCAGCCACGTCGTCCACCACCGCCAGGCGTGGGCACCCTCGGCCTCGCGGTAGTCGAAGGTGCCCCGGTGGCCGACCGCCTCCATCTGGTTCGCGAAGGCGATGTGGTCGGGCCAGAACGCGAGGTCGACGGCGAGCGTGGCGCACAGGTCGACGGTGACGTCGGAGCGGCAGCTGGTGCCGAGGTCGAGGATCAGATCGACCTCGTCGTAGTTCGGGGCGAGCTGGTACGGGACGCTGCCCTGGTAGTGCACGGCGTCGGCGGGCCCGAGCCCGGAGAACCCGCGCGCTCCCAGGTTCGACGACATCGCGCCGGCGGCGACGAACAGGTCCGGCCGCTTGCCGGCCAGGTGGAGGGTTCCGTAGCCGCCGTTGGACAGCCCGGCGATCACCCGGCCCCGGCGGTCGGGGATGGTGCGCAGGTGGGCGTCGACGTAGGGGATGACGTGGTCGAGCACGTAGGTCTCGAACCGGTACGACCCGTCCTCGTAGTCGTACCACTGGCCCGACCGGCCGTCGGGCATGACCGCGATCAGGGCGTGGTCCGGATCGTCGGCGTGGGCGCGGTCGAGGATGTCCTCGACCTGCCCGAACGTCGTCCAGTCGGCCTGGTCGCCACCGCCGCCGTGCAGCAGGTAGAGCACCGGGTAGCGCAGGCGGCCCTCGTCGTACCCGGGTGGCAGGTACACGCAGGCGCCGGTCACGAACGCCGGCGAGCCGTCGGGGCGCCGAGGGCCGTCGGGGAGGATCCGGGTGATGCGCCCGCCGCCGGCGGTGGCCCGCTCGGCGCATGCCTCCACGGGCGGCCGGTGCTCGGCGTTGCCGAAGTGGTCGCGCCCCTGGGCACCGCAGCCCTCCTGGGTCTCGGCGGTGGCGGTGGTGCAGCCCTCGGGGTCGTCGTGCTCCGTAGCGACGGTCCCCGGCCCGGCCGGATCGTGCTCGGCGGACGCCGCGGGCAGCGCGACCACGAGCCCGCCGAGGGCGATGGCCAGCACCGCCACCCGCCATGTCCTCGCCGAGCTCACCATGTCCGCTCCTCCCCGATCCTTGCGCACCGACTTAGTGACCACTAACTTCTCGATCAAGAAAGCACGAACGCCGCGAAATGGTCAAGAACCGATCGGCACGGGGAGCACGAAGCAGTGACCGTCACCACCGCGGATCGCCGGACCACGATCCTCGAGGCCGCCACCTCGCTGATGGCTGAGCACGGCAGCCGCGGCACGTCGATCGCGGCCGTTGCCGACCGGGCCGGCCTCACCGACGCCGGCGTCCTCTACCACTTCAAGACGAAGAAGGACCTCCTCCTCGCGGTCGTCGAGCGCTTCGACGCGCAGGTCGAGCGTTCACTCGCGGAGGACGGGCCCAGCGGCATCGAGCTGCTGCGCGCCACCCGGGAGTGGGGCGTCGGCATGGAGCAGGTGCCCGAGATCCAGTCGCTGCTCATCGTGCTCACCGCCGAGCAGCTCCACGAGGACGGCCCGGCCCGCCGGTACCTGAGCCGCCGCTACCGCCGGCTGCTCCGCCGGTACGCGACGGCCTTCGCCGAGGCGGCCGCCGCCGGCGACCTGCGCGGCGACCTCGACCCGGACTTCGAGGCGTCGGCGTTCATCGCCCACCTCGACGGCATCCGCTTCCAGTGGTTCCTGCTCGACCGGCAGATCTCCATGGCCGACTCCGTGCGCAACTACGTCGACACCACCCTGCGCCGCCTCGCCCCCTGACCCAGGAGCACCCGTGAACACCACCCGCGAGCACCTCGACTCCCACCTCGACCAGTGGCACCGCGACGGCTTCTTCGTGGTGCGCAGCCTGTTCGACGAAGCGACGTGCGCAGCGCTGCTCGACGCCGCCGTCGACGTCGCCCGCACGATGCCCGACCAGCCCGAGGCCCCGCTGGTGCCCATCGCCGAGGGTCGGGTCCGCGCCGGCGCGGCGCAGCCCGAGGAGTCGCTGGCGAAGGTGTTCCGCGTCCACCGGCGCGCGCCGTTCGACACCGTCCACCGCGACCCCCGGGTGCTCGACCACGTGGCGTCGGTGCTGGGCGACGAGCTCGACCTGTTCCTCAGCCAGTTCATCTTCAAGTGGCCCCAGGCCTACGGCCAGCCCTGGCACCAGGACTCCTTCTACTTCCCGTTCGAGCCCGACCGGCAGGTGGGCGTGTGGCTGGCGGTGAACCGGGCGACGGTGGAGAACGGCTGCCTGTGGGTGCTGCCCGGCAGCCACACCGAGCCCGTGCACGAGCACGTCGCCGACGACCGCCCCAACGCCACCCAGGCGTACACGAAGATCGTCGACCACGACATGAGCGGCGAGGTCCCGGTGGAGATGGAGACCGGCGACGTCCTGTTCTTCGACAGCCACCTGATGCACCGCTCCACCGACAACGAGAGCGACGAGCTGCGGGCGGCGTACGTCGTCCACTACGCCACCGCCGGGACCAAGGTGCTGTTCGACTTCGCCGACACCGTGAACGACTGGGTGCCCGTGCGCCGCTCCGGGGACGACCGGTGACCGGCACGCTCCGGCGCAGCCGCCAGCTGTCGGCCGTGACCGGGTGGGCGCTGCCCGGGTGGAGCGCCGGGCCGCAGGCCGGTGACGACCTCTTCGCCGCGGCGGTCGACGCCGGCTACGAGGGCATCCAGGTGTTCCTCCCCGACCAGGCCGCCGCCGCCCGCGACGCCGGCCTGCGCCACGTGTCGGCCATCAGCCCCGCCCGCTCGGGCGCGGAGGCCGAGGCGCTGCTCGGCATGTGGGCGGGCGGCGGCGCCGAGTCGCTCACCATGCACCTGGGCACCGGCTTCGAGACCCGCGACGAGGCCCTCGCCCTGGTCGAGTCGGTGCTGAAGGCCTCCGATCGCCACGGCGTCCCGGTGCTCGTGGAGACCCACCGGGCGACGCTGTTCCAGGACCCGGCCCGCACGCTCGAGCTGCTCGCCACGTTCCCCGAGCTGCGGTTCACCGCCGACCTGTCCCACTGGTACACCGGCGTCGAGCTGGTCTACGGCGACCTCGACGCCAAGCTCGCCGCCCTCCAGCCGGTGTTCGAGCGGTGCCGCATGGTCCACGGCCGCATCTCCGACCCCGGCTGCATCCAGGTGGTGGTGGCCGACGACGATCGCAGCACCCACGTCGAGCACTTCCGGGCCATGTGGGCCTCGGTGCTCGCCGGTGCCGCCGCCTCGGGCGAGCTCGACGTGCTCCCGTTCGTGGTCGAGCTGCTCCCGGCGTCCTCGGGATACGCCCGCACGGTCGACCGCGGGCAGGGCCCCGAGGAGGAGGTCGACCGCTGGACCCAGGCCGACGTGCTCTGGCGGATCTTCGACGCCCTCGAGGTGCCGGCGTGACGGTCACGGTCGTGGACGACGCGATGGTCGCGGCGTTCGCGGCCGACGGCCACGTGCTGGTGCCGGCCCTGGCCACGCCCGGGGAGGCGGCCGCCATCCGGCCCGTGATCGAGTCGGCCGCCCTCGAGACGGCGTGGGACAAGCGTCCGCTCGAGGAGCGCGACACCTACGGCAGGGCGTTCCTGCAGTCGTTCAACCTGTGGCGCCTCGACCCGGTGATCGAGCGCTTCGTCTGCGACGAGCGCTTCGCCCGCACCGCGGCCGCCCTCCTCGGCGTCGACAGGGTGCGGCTCTACCACGACCAGGCGCTGTGCAAGGAGCCCGGCGGCGGCCGCACCCCGTGGCACCAGGACCAGTACTACTGGCCGATGGACACCGACCGGACCATCACCATGTGGATGCCGCTGGTCGACGTGCCCGACGAGATCGGTTCGATGACGTTCGTGTCCGGCAGCCACCGGCTCGGTGACCTGCGCGGGCACGCCATCAGCGACACCTCCGACGCCGAGTTCGCGGCGCTCATCGACGAGCGCGGCCTGCCCACCTGCACCTACGGCGCCGTCCGGGCTGGCGACGCCACCTTCCACGCCGGCTGGACCATCCACAGCGCCGGACCCAACCCCACCGACCTGCTGCGCACGGTGATGACCGTGATCTACGTCGCCGACGGGGCCCGGGTGCGCCACGACCTCACCGACGCCCAGGACCTCGACCGGCGGGCCTGGCTCGGCGGCGCGGCGCCCGGCGATCTCATCGACAGCGAGCTCAACCCCCGGCTCTGCTGACTCCCTCCCGACCCGTACGCGCCGATCGGCGCGTTGGGGTCCCTGAGCGACCCGTGCGCGCCGATCCTCGTCGATCGCAGGCACGGAAGCGGGCCAGCACATCGAGGTCGCGCTTGGTGGCGACATCGCCCCAACCCACTGGCGGCACCAGTTCCATCAGCGTCGTCGCCTCCTCCGGCCCGAGCACCTCCTCGGGGCGCCGGCACAACCGGTGTCGGGTCTCCTCCGTGACAGCCACGAGCTGTCCTTCTCAGTCTCGCATGGCACGGGGGAAGTGGAGACGACGCGACGCATCGGTACCGACAGCAGGATCGGGGATGGCGGGACCAGAGGCCCTACCCGTCCCCGTTCATGGGCTCGGCGCCGGCCGATGCCGCGACCACCCGCAGGTCGTAGAGGAGCTGCATCGGGTGGATCGGCGATGGCGTGAACCCGAACCGCTGGTAGAAGGCGAACGCTCCCTCGTTGATGCCATCGACGAGCATCACCCGGGCCCCGATCACGGCTCCGGCGCTGACCGCGCTGCGCAGCGCTTCGCTCAACAGCTCCGCTCCCAGCCCCTGGCCTTGATAGCGCTCGTCGACGGCGAAGCGGCCCATGCGGACCGCGGGGATCGGGTCCGGTGCTCGCGTGGCCATCGATCCCGGGGCCTCCTCGCGACGCACCTCTCCCGAGGACAGGCAGAAGTAGCCGGCGATCCGGGGCCGGCCGTCCTCCACGATCGAGTCCTCGTCGAGCAGCAGGTACGAGACGGCGTCGCGGGACTCCATGCTCTGGCCGGCCTGGGTCGCCAGCCACCGATCGAGCGACGCTTCGCCGCAGGCGAAGGCGCGGCGCTGGGTCTTGGACGGCTCGGCGCGGTCGAACCGGCGCAGCCGCACGTCAGTCGCGCACGATGCGAGACGGTCGACTGAAGAGCTCGACCAGCCGCGGATCGGGACGGACCGGCTCGTCGAGGAGCGCGATGAACTCGTCCCATGTGTCGGCGTCGAGCACGAAGGTGCGCTGATCAGCGAGCACCTCGTGGGCGCGCTCGACAGCGGTGGAGGTGAGGAACTCGCTGACCGACTGACCGGTCTGCGCGGCGGCGCGCCGGATCAGCTCGTCATCGGCGGGGCGGAGCCGCAGGTTCAGTCGGGCGTCCTTGGTGGTGGCTGCCATCTGGTTCCTCGTCGCCTCGTGGGCACACAGGGTGCATGGCCCGTACGTACTGAAGCGTACGTACACCTCGCGTACAGCGGCAAGACCGCAGGTCAGCGGCCGTAGACGGTCAGGGCCACGCCGAGCGCCGCCCAGATCGAGCCGATGACCCCGAAGAGCTGCACCCGCAGGTCGCGGTGCAGCCGAGCCTCGAGAGACGACATCGACGAGCGGACGTCCGCGAGCTCCCTCTGGACCTCGGCGCGGAGGCCAGACATGTCGATTCGGAGCTCAGCGCGGACGTCGGACAGCTCGGCTCGAAGCAGGCTCCCGAGGTGGTCGAGGTCGCGCTTCGTGGCCACGTCGGCCCAACCGACTGGTGGCAGGAGCTCCATCAACGTCGCGGCCACCTCCTCGTCACCGACCCGCTTGGCCCACTCGTGCAGCTCGTGGCGCTGCCGTTCCGACACCGACATGGTGCCCCTCCCGGGACTCGATGTGAAGGGCACCACGTGCCGAGCCGCCGCAGCGGTACCTCACATCCTGCCGATGACTACCGACAGGAACGACGAGCGAGCGTCAGTACGCCCCGCGGTGGAGGACCACCGTCGGCACCGTCTTGGCGACGATGGCCAGGTCGGTCCACAGCGACCAGTTGTCGACGTAGTAGAGGTCGAGGCGGGCGTAGTTGTCGAAGTCGGCGTCGCTGCGACCCGACACCTGCCACATGCCGGTGATGCCCGGCTTGGCCCGCAGGCGGTTGCGCAGCGCCGGCGACCACTCGGCCGCCTCGGTGGCCAGCGCCGGCCGGGGCCCGACGATGCTCATGTCGCCCCGCAGCACGTTCCAGAACTGGGGGATCTCGTCGATCGACAGCTTTCGCAGCACCTTGCCCACCCGGGTGACCCGGGGGTCGTCGCGCATCTTGAACAGCGGGCCGTCGGCCTCGTTCAGCTCGAGCAGCTCGACCAGCCGGGCCTCGGCGTCGACGGCCATGGTGCGGAACTTGAAGACGTCGAAGGGCTGCCCGTCGCGACCGAGGCGGGTCTGGCGGAACACCACCGGCCCCCGGGAGTCGGCCTTGATGGCCAGCGCCACCACCCCGAGCGGGACGGCCCCGACGAGCAGCGCCAGCCCGGCGAACGCGATGTCGAACGAGCGCTTGGCCACCGCCCGCCAGCCGTCGCGCCGCACGGGGGCGACGTACATCATCGGGAACCGACCCAGGGGTCGCACCGTGATGCGCTCGGCCGCGATGTCGCGCAGCGACGACGACAGCTCCACGTGGATGCCGGCGTCGGTGAGCTCGCGCACCAGCGTGTTCGAGCCGTCGAGGTCGACCGATGTGGTGGCCACCACCACGCCCGACGCGCCCACCATCTCCACCGCGTCGATGGCCCTGGCCACCGAGCCGATGACCGGGCGACCCCGCAGCACCGCCCCGATGGGCAGGTCGTCGGACACGAAGCCGACCACGTCGTAGCCGAGCTCCGGCGTCTCCTCGAGCATCGCGCACAGGGCCAGGGCCTCGACGTTGTCGCCGATCATCACCACCGGGCGCAGCAGCCGACCCTTCGCGCGGAGGATGTTGAACACCCGCCGGACGATCTCCCGCTCGGCCAGCACGAGCACCAGGGCGAGCAGCACGCTGATGACCAGCCACCCGCGGGCGACGTAGATCTGCAGCGAGAAGCCGAGCACGGCGATGGCCAGGCCGCCGGCGCCGATGGCGTGGACGATGCGCCGCAGCTCCTCGAGCCGGCTCGTGACGTGCCGGGCCGAGTACAGCTTGTAGTGGGAGAAGAGGACGACCCACACCGGCAGTGACAGGACCGCGAGCTGCAGGTGCTCGATCACCGCGGAGCGAGGGTCGGCGCCGGGCAGGTCGGTGCGCAGGACGAACGCCATCGCCATCGCCGCGCCGATCGCCACCAGGTCGAGCGTGATCAGCAGCAGCTTGATGCCGGTGCTGCCCTGCTGGCGGAGCCGGCCCATGGGGGCCAGCTGCTGGGCCTCGGGCTTCGCCCAGGCGCGGGGACCCGAAGCATCGGCCGCATCAGCGGCACCGACCCTCGAGCCCACGTCCGTCACGCTGGCGAACGTACGGACGGGTGAACGCCAGGTGACAGGTGCGGATGCCCCTAGGGGAGGCCGCGCGACCTACGCGCCTGGAACTCGCTGACCCACGAGGTCAGCGACTGAGGACGGTCAGGGCCACGCCGAGCGCCGCCCAGATCGAACCGATGACCCCGAAGAGCTGCACCCGCAGGTCGCGATGCATCCGAGCCTCCAGGGACGACATCGAGGAGCGGACGCCGGCGAGCTCGACCTGCAGCTCCGACCGCACCGCCGACAGCTCGTGACGGAGCTCGGCGCGCAGCTGGCTCCCGAGGTGGTCGAGGTCCCGCTTCGTCGCGACATCGGCCCACCCCACCGGTGGCAGGAGCTCCATCAACGTCGCTGCCACCTCCTGGTCACCGACCCGCTTGGCCCACTCGTGCAGCTCGTGGCGCTGCCGCTCTGTCACCGACATGTTGCCCACTCCCGGACTCGCTGTGAAGGGCACCACGTGCCGAGCCGCCGCAGCGGTGGGTCCATCCTGCCGAAGGGCACCGACAGGATCTCGACCCGGCGTCAGGACCCAACGAAGTCCCCGACCAGCCAGTCGGAGATCGCCGCCATCGCTTCCCCGGCCACCCGGTGCGCCGGCGACGCGCGGTACCTCGCGAACGCGGCCTCGTCCTCGAACGTGCCGACCTGGACCAGCACCGTCCCCTTGCGCTCGTCGAGCGATCGCTCCACCCGCCAGGAGGTGATCCCCGGCAGGGCGCCGAGCGACCGCAACCCCTCGATCGCCTCGTCGATCTCCTCCCGGAAGGTCCCCGGATGGATCCGGAACAGGACGATGTGATGGAACGGCCGAGCCACCGTCGGAACCTACGAGAACCCGTGCGCCGGGAGAACGACCACAAACCCCTTGGGGGGTATCGGCGATGGCGGTGGCAACCCCCGGCGACCACGCTCGATGGCGTCATCGCTCCACTGGGGAGCAGCAGGCGGAGGTCCACCATGCGCAAGGCACTGGTCACGGGAGCGGGCGGCTTCATCGGGAGCCACCTGGTGAACCGGCTCAAGGACGAGGGCCTGTGGGTCCGGGGCGCCGACATCAAGGCGCCGGAGTTCAGCGACACCCGGGCCGACGACTTCGCCCTCCTCGACCTGCGCGAGCGCGACGCCTGCGGCGAGGCGCTCGCCGTCGATGGCGGCTTCGACGAGGTGTACCACCTGGCTGCCGACATGGGCGGCATGGGGTTCATCCACTCGGCCGAGACCGAGATCATGCGCAACAGCGCGCTGATCAACCTCAACATGATCGACGCCGCGGCCGCCGCCGGCGTGCCCCGCTACTTCTTCTCGTCGTCGGTGTGCATCTACCGCGACATGGCCCTCGGCGAGCCCGAGATGCACGAGGACGAGGCCTACCCGGCCCAGCCCGACAACGAGTACGGCTGGGAGAAGCTCTACGCCGAGCGCACCGCCATGGCCTACGGCCGTCGCCACGGCTTCGAGGTGCGGATCGCCCGCTTCCAGAACTGCTACGGCCCCGAGGGCACGTGGCGGGGCGGGCGCGAGAAGGCACCGGCCGCGATCTGCCGCAAGGTGGCCGAGGTGCCCGACGGCGGCACCATCGAGGTGTGGGGCGACGGCTCGGCCGTTCGCTCCTACACCTACGTCGACGACATGGTCGACGGCATCGTCACCCTCACCCGCTCCGACCTCGCCGGCCCGACGAACATCGGCAACCCCGAGTACGTGTCGGTCGACGAGCTGGTGGCCTGCGTCGCCGAGGTCGCCGGCAAGACCGTCCACATCGACCACGTCGACGGCCCGGTGGGCGTGCAGTCCCGCAACTTCGCCAACACCCGCATCGAGAGCCTGGGCTGGCGCGCGAAGTTCTCGACGCGTGCCGGCATCGAGCGCACCTACCCGTGGGTGGAGGCGCAGGTGAAGGCGGCCACCGCCGCCGCCCACTCATGAAGACGACCACCGCTCGCTCCTTCCGCACCTGCAACGTCCACCTCGAGCCGATGGACCTCGGTCAGGCGGTGGCCGAGCTCGTCGACTCCGGCCCCCACGTGGGCGGCCGAGCCGTGCACCTGTGCAACGCCTACACCCTGTCGCTGACCGCGAAGGACGAGGACTACGCCGCCGTCATCGACCGGGGTGACCTCAACCTCACCGACGGCATGCCCCTGGCCTGGCTCGGCCGGCGTCTCGGCTTCCCCGTGGACCCGAAGGACCGGCCCCGCGGCTGCGACGTCTTCATCGAGACCGCTCGCGCCGGCGTCGCCACCGGGCTACGCCACTACCTGTACGGCGGGACCCTTGAGGTTGTCAGTCGCCTCGCCGCCGAGCTGCGCGAGCTCGCACCGGGCATCGAGATCGTCGGCGTTGAGTCACCCCCGTTCCGCCCGCTCGAGACAAGCGAGAAGGACGAGCTCGTCCAGCGCATCAAGGCCAGCAGCGCCGACATCGTCTGGGTCGGCCTCGGCACGCCGAAGCAGGACCACTTCGTCGACGAATATCGAGACCAGCTCGACGCCACCCTCGTCGCCGTCGGCGCCGCGTTCGACTTCCTCACGGGCTCGAAACCGCAGGCGCCGGTGTGGGTCCGACGCAGCGGCTTGGAGTGGGTCCACCGGTTGGCGACCGAGCCGCGTCGTCTCTGGAAGCGCTACCTCGTCGGCAACACCACCTTCGTCGCTGGCGCCGTGCGCACCGGCGCTCGGGTGTCTTCTCGCTGATGCGAGTACTTGTCGTCCACAACCGCTACCGGTCTGAGATGCCGTCGGGCGAGAACCGAGTCGTCGACGACGAAGTCGAGATGTTGCGAGAGGCCGGCGTCGAGGTCGAGACGTTCTTCCGGGACTCAGACGACCTCGATGAACTCGGAGCTCTGCGACGTCCATTGTTGGCTGTCTCGCCAACCTATAGCGCGTCACGTGTCCGGGACTTCAAGAAGACAGTGGCTCGATTCCAGCCATCGGTGGTTCACCTGCACAACCCGTTCCCACTCATCTCGCCGGCAATCATCCGCCCTGCAAAGTCTGCCGGTGCTGCAGTCGTACAGACGGTGCACAACTACCGCCACTCGTGCGTAGCGGGGACCCACTTTCGGGACTCGGCGATATGCGAGTTGTGCCCTAGCCACAGCGTGCCTTGGCCATCGGTGTTACACGGCTGTTATCGCGGGTCTAGAGCGCAATCGGCAGCGATGGCTACCTCCGCCATGGTCCATCGAAGCACGTGGCGACTAGTCGATCTATTCATCGCCGTGAGCGAGCGCGTGGCGACCAAGTTGAACGAGCACGCCGGAGTGCCGTCGGAGAAGATCGTCATTAAGGCCAACTCTGTTCGAGATCCGGGCAGCACAAACGATCCGGGTGACACAATCTTGTTCGCTGCCCGCTTGGAGGAGGCTAAGGGAGTCCGCCTACTACTCGATGCTTGGAATCAAGTACACAGTGGACTCGAACTGGCGTTGGTTGTCGCCGGCGACGGCCCGCTCCAAAACGAGGTTTCAACGGCGGCGCGAACGGGAACCTTCCGTTATCTTGGCCCATGCGGCCCGGCAGAGATGAACACGTTGCTTCGGCAGTCTCGCGCAGTGTGCGTGCCATCGCTGTGGTACGAGGGCCTACCCACGATCGCCCTAGAGGCGTTCGCACATGGAAGAGGGGTCATCACCACGAATCTCGGCGCTCTCTCCTGTGCGGCCTACGAGGACGCCGTATGGTCCGCCGAGGCGTCTACTGAGGCGCTCGGCCAAGCGCTTTGCCAGACGGCGGCAGTCGACGAGACCTCTCGTAAAGGTCGGGCTGCTAGAGCGCTGTATCTGCAGCGGTTCGCCCCGGAGGTCGTGTCGACGCAACTGCGGCAACTTTACCACCGCGTATCGTTGGAAGGCTCTAGCGCTTGAATGGCAGCTATGCCGGACTGCCTCATCGCCGCTCCCGGGCCGATCGCCGCTCATAGTGGAGCTCATATCCAACCACAGATTTCATCGTTCTCGAGCCCAGCCTGTGGTGCCAAGCAGAGAAATCCAACTCGCCACAACGTGCTCGATGGAGTAAGAGGCTGTCGCGATTGTTTTCCCAGCGCGATCACGCGTCGAGGGACTGGGTAAGTCGGCGGAGCAGGTAGCGGCTGTGGGCGGCCCATACGAAGCCTTCTGTCACGGCGGGGTCGCGTTCATA
>Ga0208490_100308_pt1 | contig 36609 bp, 36 predicted proteins | sample SubbioAug_CSWold_FD_184818 | JGI IMG/M metagenome (GOLD analysis project Ga0208490, IMG submission 184818) | Serpentinite rock and fluid subsurface biosphere microbial communities from McLaughlin Reserve, California, USA - CR11Aug_CSWold (SPAdes) | ecosystem: Environmental > Terrestrial > Deep...
GGAGGTCGCGGGTTCAAATCCCGTCGGGACCGCCACAAATGCCCTCGAGCCCCCGGGCTCGGGCGATCGCCCTGGTCGGGTAGCTCAGTTGGCAGAGCGACCGCCTGAAAAGCGGTAGGTCACCGGATCGACGCCGGTCCCGACCACCACTCGAAAGTCCAGGTCAGAGCGGGTTTCCGCTCTGACCTGGTCCGCGTCTGGGGACCGTTTCGGGCTCGTCGCGCGACAACCGCGCGACATCTCGCCACAGGACTCGTCGTCCCGGGGGCGCACTATCCACGATCTGGGTAATATTGTTCAAGTCGTGGACAAGTCGCCAGCACCTCCGTTGCTCCCGATCCTGCGCTCTCAGCAGCAGGGCGAGCTCCTCGCCCTCCTCCTCGGTCAGCCAGACCTCGAGCTCAGCGTCTCCGAGCTGGCCGAGCGACTGGGGACGCCGTACGCGTCCGTGCACCGAGAGATCGAGCGTGCCGAGGTGGTCGGGCTGATCGCCAGTCGTCGCGTCGGTCGGACCCGCCTCGTGCGGGCCGCCACCACCAGCCCGTACTACGCGGGACTCGCCGACGTGCTCACCAAGGCCTTCGGTCCACCGCGCTTGCTCACGGATGCGCTGGCGTCAATGGCCGGCATCGAGCGTGCCGTCGTCTACGGGTCGTGGGCGGCACGCTTCGCAGGCCAACCCGGCGACCGGCCCGTGGGCGACATCGACCTGCTGGTCCTCGGCGACCCCGACCGCAACGAGCTGTTCGAGCGCCTGCGGCCGATGGAGGACCGGCTCGGGCGACCGGTCCAGGTCACGGTCCGGTCGGCGCGCTGGCTGGAGGAGGGATCGGGCTCGTTCCACGACACCGTCGTGAGCCGGCCGATGGTGGAGCTGGAGCTGTCAGCGCTGGATGGCCGGTGACGGCGGTCCCGATGTGCCGTAACCTGGAGACATGTCCGGGTCTCGAAGCGGGCTCGTCGTGCGCGATCCAGCGATCTGCCATGGTCAGGCGGTCATCAAGGGAACTCGCATCATGGTGAGCGTCATCCTCGACTGCCTCGCCGCGGGCATGACAGAGGCCGAGATCCTCGAGGACTACCCCACCCTCACCGTCGACGGCGTCCGTGCCGCAGCGGCGCACGGCGCCGACCTCGCCCGAGACGAGTACCCAGCCGTCGCTGCCGGGTGAAGCTCAAGCTCGACGAGAACCTGCCGGTCCGACTCGCGCCGCTGTTCGCCTCCCGGGGGCACGACGTCGACACGGTGGTGGACGAAGACCTCGCCGGCGCCCCCGACTCGACCATCGCCAGTGCCGCTTCCGCCGTCGGTCGACTCGTGGTCACGATGGATCGAGGATTCGGCGACGTCCGCCGCTACCCGCCCGGCTCCCACGCAGGGATCCTCGTGCTGCGCCTCGACAATCAGGCAGCGCCCGCCCTCGCCGCCGCCGTCGAGGATCTGCTCGATTCGGTAGACGTCGACGATCTCGCCGGGTGCGTGGCGGTCTACCGAGATGGGGACCTGCGGGTGCGCCGTCCTCCGAGTCGAGGCTGACGCAGCAATCAGACCGAGCGCTCAGCGGCTGCGCGGTAGGTCTCGTCGAGCTTGACGGTGAGGGCGGCCTCGAGCGAGGGGAAGAGGTGGCCGTAGCGGTCCGCGGTGACGGTGATGGTCGAGTGGCCGAGGCGTTCCTTGACGACGAGGAGATGGGCGCCCTCGGCGATCATGAGGGCGGCGGCCGTGTGGCGCAGGTCGTGGAACCGAGTCGCCGGGTGCACACCGGATCGACGGACGGCGGGCTTGAAGTGGCGTGCGTAGAAGTTGGTGTGCCGGAGCGGTCCGCCGTCGGGGGCGGTGAAGACGAAGGCATCGGGGTCGCCGCCGCGGCCCGCCAGATGGTCAGCCAGTTCGTCAGCGAGACCCCCGGGGAGCTCGACTCGTCGGCGGGCGTAGGTCTTGGGCGGTCCGTAGACGAGCTCACCGCGGATCTCCTCGGCGGACTCGGCTACCTCGATCCAGCGGTGCAGCGGGTTGACGCGCCCGATGCGAAGCCCGCCGATCTCGCCGGCTCGCAGCCCCGTGAAGGCGGCGAACCGGACGAGCAGCCCGTACTGCGGATACGTGCGCAGGGGCTGGCTCCTCGGGCGAGGCGGGTTCGCCACCTCGTCGGCGAGGGCGAAGACCTCCTCGGCGGTGAGGAACTGCATCTCCTGGCGCTCGCCCCTCGGGATGCGGATGCCGTCGGCGGGGTTCCGTCGGATGGCGTCGGCCCGGAGTGCCTCCCGGAGCACGAGGCGCAGGATCTTGCGGGCTTCGCCCACGGTGCCGGGAGCAAGGCCTCCGTTGGCCAGGTCGTCGACGAAGCGCTTGCAGTCCCGGTAGGTGATCGAAGCGACCGGTCGGTGCTCGAACACCGGGAGGACGTGGTTGCGCAGCGAGGACTCGTAGGCGAGTCGGGTCTTGGGCTTCACGTGCAGTCCGGCGAGCCACTCGTCGGCCCACTCACGGAACGCTCGCTGTGCGAGCCGGGGATCGAGCAGGTCGCCTCGGGCTCTGTCGGCTTCGACGGTCGACACCCAGATGTTCGCGTCGGCCTTGGTGCGGAACGTGGTCGGGGCCAGGATCCGCTCGCCCGAGTACTCGTCGCTGTAGCTGGCCTGCCAGCGGCCCGATGGCATCTTGCGGACGTGTCCGAAGGGTCGGCGCGCCACGGTGCCTCCTCACGGGATGTGGTGGAAGAGGCAGGCCTTCTGTGGCGCCGGCCAGCGAGGCGCAAGGTCAGAGTACCGGTGACGGTCCTCGGCCGGTCGTTGCGGGCGGACCGGCGACGCCCTCGACGGGTTGACTTCAGACGCGAGTGTCGAACGGGCGGAGCGCGCCGACGTGGTGCCGGGTGATCCAGGCTTCGATCTCGTCGGGGTCGAAGCGGAGCAGGTGGCCCCACTTGATGTAGGGGATGCGTCGCTCCTGGACGAGCCGGCGGACGTGGCGGACGTCCACGCCGAGCCACTCGGCGACTTCGGCGATGGTCAACAGCGGACGGCGACCGGTGCTGTCGGTGCGGGGGTCGGTGGCGGTTGTGGTCATGGCGTCTCCTTGTCGATGGCGGCCACTACCCCACTAGGCCTTTTCACAGGGCAGAACCTCACGCCCGATCTTGTGAAGTCACGCGAATCAAGCCGGCGGGTGACCGGTCGAGCGAACCTCGCCCGACACCACCACTAAGCCGCCGAACGCCTCCGAGATCGCGACCCCATCACCAGAAATTCGCCCGACGATGTGACCGCCAGTCACCGCCATCATCCGTCCACCAGCGATCCCTCGACACCGCCCCTCGTCCCGGGACTTACTCCCAGCCAGGACCAAGGACGAGAACACGATTGCAACCGTTCCGGTTGCGGTGAGGGGCCGCCGCGATGGCGTGGGTGACGATGATGGGCAAGGGATCGGTCCGCTACCACGAGCAGGTCGTGCTGGGCCGGGCCGATGACTTCCCCGGCCAGACCCTCGCCTACTACGGCTCGAAAGGCGAGACCCCCATGGTGTGGGGCGGCGCCGGTGCCGAACGACTGGGCCTCACGGGGCAGGTGGAGACGGAGGACTACTACGCCGTGTTCGGTGACGGCGGCGCCCGAGATCCCGTGCTCGGGACGCGGCTGGCGGCGACGAAGCGGCCCGGCATGGAGTTGGTCGTCTCCGCCCACAAGTCCGTCGCCGTGCTCGGCGTCATCGGTCGAGCCGACGACATGCACCAGATCCTCGACACCGAGACCGACGCCACCATGGCCTTCCTCGACGCCTGGGTCCAGCGCCAGGGCGGCCGGCGGGGACGCCTCCAGGTCCGCACCCCGACGTCCGGCCTGACCTTCGGGCGCACCCGGCACGCCACCTCCCGGGCCGGTGACCCGAACCCCCACGACCACGTCCTGGTTGCCAACGTGGTGGAGATGCTCGACCATGCCGGCGGATGGAAGGCGCTGGACACCGCCGGGGTGCGCGACATGGTCCACGCCGCCACCGCGGTCGGCCGCCTCCACGCCGCGTGGAGGGCCCGGCAGCTCGGCTACGGCATCGAATCGGATCATGGCCCGTCGGGGAAGCTGGACCACTGGGCCATCGCCGGCGTCCCTGACGAGGTCTGCGAACTGTTCTCGAAGCGATCCGAGGAGATCGACGACTTCGTCGGCGGCGAGGCCTCCTACCGGCTGCGGTCCCGCATGGCCCGCGCCACCCGGGCGGACAAGACCGACGAGGCGCCCGAACAGCTCATGCACCGCTGGCACGGCGAACTCGCCGCCATCGGACACACTCCCGCCTCGATCCTCGAGCAGGTGCGCCGGTCTGCGCCGCGTCGACCGCCGGCCGAGCGGCTCACCGACCAGGAGCTGAGGGCACTGGTCGATTGGGTGCTCTCACCCGACGGGCCGCTGGCCAGCGAGAAGCGGTTCGGGCGCGCCGAGGTCATCCGCCACCTCGCGCCTCGACTGCACGGCCGGCACCCGGACGAGCTCACCCGTGCCCTCGGTGCCGTGGTGGCCCATCCGGAGGCGTTGCCGTTGCTGGGGCAGCCCGGAGCCCGGAACCGGTTCTGGGTGCTGGCCTCCTCGCTAGCCGCTGAGGAAGCCATCGCCGAGTGCGCCGAGCGTCTCGCGGCGACGACGATCGCCGTGTCCGTGGATGCGGCCACGGCCGAGCTTGCGGTCCGCGAGAAGCAGTGGGCACTCGACGCCCGACTCACCCCCGGCCAACGCCAGCTCGTCGAGCGGGCGGCGACGTCGGGTCGGCAGCTCGAACTGGTCCTCGGCGTCGCCGGGACGGGCAAGACCACCGCCCTCGATGCCCTCCGCCACGCCTTCGAAGCCAATGGCCACCGAGTGCTCGGCACCGCCACCTCCGGCCAGGCTGCCCGTACCCTCGGCGATGCCGCCCACCTCGATTCCCGCACCTGTGCGTCGCTGCTGTGGCGCCTCCGCCACGGCCACGAGACCCTCGACGACCGGACCGTCCTCATCGTCGATGAAGCCGGGATGTTGGACGACCACACCATGTTGCGACTGCTCACGACCGCGGAGCTGCACCGGGCCAAGGTGATCGTGGTCGGCGACCACCACCAGCTCGGCGCCGTCGGCCCCGGCGGCGGCCTCGAAGCCCTGCTCACCCGCAATCCCGACGCCATCCACACCCTGGACGAGAACATCCGCCAACGGGACCTCGACGAGCGCGCTGCGCTCGAACAGCTCCGCTCGGGCAACCCGACCGTCGCCGTGTCCTGGTACGCCCACCACGGCCGCATCAGCCAGCACGCCGACCGCTGGGACGCCCTGTTGGCCACGACGGCGGCATGGGAGACCGACCTCGACATCGGCCACGACACGATCATGGTCGCCTGGCGCCGCAACGACGTCGCCCAGCTCAACCACTTCGCCCGCATGCGTCGGCGCGCCGCCGGCGCGCTCGGCGAGACCAGCATCGAAGCACCCGGCGGTCGCCGCTACGCCGAAGGTGACCGCGTCGTCGCCCTCGCGCCCGACCCCGACCGCCGGTTCGTCACCAGCCAGCGCGGCACCGTGACCGCCATCGAGCACCACGACCGCTCGGTCACCGTGCGCTTCGACGACACCACCGACGCGGTCACCCTCGCCGGCGAGCAGCTCGACGCCGACCACCTCGACCACGGCTACGCCACCACCGTCCACCGCGCCCAGGGCGCCACCGTCGACCGCACGCACCTCTACGCGGACGGCGGCGGACGGGAGCTCGCCTACGTCGCGCTCTCCCGGGCCCGAGACACCGTCACCGTGCACTGTGTCGCCGACGACCTCGACCAAGCGGTCGAGGACCTGGGCCGGGACTGGTCCCAGGACCGGCGACAGCGCTGGACCCTCGACACCGACGTCCCCGCCGCCGCAGGCCAACGCACCCGTCCGTCCCTGCTCCCGGGCACCGAGGTCGGACTGAGGCTGGGGCGGCTGCGGGCCGAACGCGACGCCATCCTCGCCGCCATGCCTACCGACCCCGGCGCCGAGCTGGCACGCCTCGCCACCGAGCGCAACCAGTTCGAGGTGCGCCTGCGCGAACTACGGACCGGCACCGGCCGCCACGAGCAGACCGATGTCGGTCACGCCGCCCGCCAGCTCGCCGATGCCCGCCGGAACCTCGAACGTGTCGCGAGGGAGGCCCGCTCGCCGCAGTTGTCCCGTCGACAGCGACGCAAGGTCGAAGCGGTGGTCGAACCTCACCGGGCAGCGTTCGACATCGCCGCTCAGGACTGGCGTCGGTGCGGTCACGAGGTCGAGCAAGAGCTGCTCAGCGCCGTCGATCACATCGACGAGACGATCACCTCGCTCGAGAGGCACCGCCACCAGCGCGCCTTCTGGCTCCTCGAGCATCCCGCTGCCGCCCGACGGCTCGAAGCACTCCACCGCCAGATCCAGAGCCTCGAACACCAGGCAGGCATCTCGGCGCCCGAACCGCCACACCGGCCGGCACCAGTTCTCGGCGGCCTCAGCCGGTAGCTCGCCCCAGTCACGTACTCGGGGGGCTCGTGCTACGGCTGAAGAAGCCGGCGGAGATCCGCGGGAACGTCCATTGGCATGACAGCGCTGACGTCGGCCCCGCCGGTGTTCCCGAGCGGGTACCGCCGGAGCGCTGTGCCCGGCGCCGCAACAGCCAGGCGCACGATCTGGCCGACGACCTCGTGGCGATCGCGGTGGCGGACGGCGAAGCTCAGCATGTCGGCGTGGGTGCGGATGTGAGCGACGACGAGGGGCTGACTGAGGATGTGCGCCCGTTCGAGCCGACGCCACTGCTCGGCCGGGTCTCCGGCCCGGCGGGCAGCTCGTGTGGCGGCGGTCTCGGCGCGCCACGCGGCGCGCACGGCTGCCGGGTCCCGGGGCTTGGGTTGGCGAGGAAGCCGGCTGGTCACGATGGCTCCGGCGCGCTGAAGGCGCTCCCTCGAGCGACACATCGATGCCTGCTCTCGTGTGGAGCACAGATCGTCATCGCTGATCCTCCTGCCGCAGGTACTGCTCGGGCGTCGTGGTGAAGCGGTCGGCGCAGTCAGACGAGCAGAACGACAGCGTCGTGCCGTCCCGCTGGACCGTGGGAGTGGCCGGCCCGGGGCTGATGCGCATTCCGCATACCGGGTCCACCACGCATTGGTCCGCCGGGCACAGGACGACCGTGAAGACGTCAAGAAGGCCGTGGAACCCGCGAACGGGAACTGGCCCCAGTGGCTCGACCTGCCAGCCGCCGTCCGCGGCGGCGCGAGCCGTTGACCCCGTCACCCTGAGCTCACCTGCCGGCGCCAGGTCAGCGAGGCGCGAGGCAAGGTTCACGGTGGCGCCGAGTACGTCGCCGTCGCGCTCGATCACCGTGCCGGTCGAGATGCCGCCGGCCAGCTCGGGCATGTCGGCGACGGTGTGCAGTGCTCGGGTGACCCCATCGGCTACGGCGATCGCTGCGGCGGGGCTGACGAGCTCGAGCAGCACACCATCGCCGAGCGTCTTCACGACTCGACCTCGACCGGTGAGTGATGTGTGGACGGCTTCGGTGAACCGGTCGATCACCTCGAGTGCCATGACGTCGCCGTGGGTGTCGTTGAGAGACGTGAACCGGCAGAGATCGAGGAACATGACCGTGCGCTGTGTCGGTTCGACTGACTCGCGACCGTGTCCGCGGGTCACTGCAGCTGCTCCTGGCCATCCGCCGACCTCTCGGCCGCACGCCGTTGACCAGCAACTCGACGAAGGTCTCGTGTGCTCACCACCCGTCAGCCGCCCAACACCGCTGAGGTGAAGACGAACAGCGTGAAGCCGGCGATCAGTGCGAGCGTCGAGCGGCGGTTGTCCGACGTTGACTCGTGGGCCTCGTGGATGATGTCCTCGAACGCGGCGACGGTGTACAGGCCGGCTGCGGCGGTGAGGGCGCTGTACTGCCAGGACTCCGGCTGGCCCCGGAGGACGAGGAAGCCGATCACTGCGGCAGCGACGGCGGGGACGATGAACGCGGCGGTGAGCCAGAGCCGGGTGGACCGGGGGGTGTCGTTGGCTCGGAACGTGGACAGGGATGCGAAGCCTTCGGGGATGTTGGCCATGATCTGGCCGATCGCGAGGGTGATGCCGAGGTCGGCGGACACGGCGGTGCCGGCGCCGATGAGCAGGCCGTCGCCGAACAGGTCGGTGGCGACGGCGAGGAAGATCATCCACATCCGGCCGGACCCTTCGGCGCGCTTCTCGACCAGGATCTGCACGCCCAGGTAGATGAGACCGCCGATGGCGAAGGCGATGCCGACGGTCCAGTGAGACACGCTGTCGAGCGCTTCGGGGAAGACCTCGATGGCCGCGATGGCGATGACGATCCCGGCGGCGGCGTGCAAGGACCAGTTCAGCCACTTCTTGGAGCTGGGTGCGAGCTCGGCGACGAGGCCACCGGCGGCGACGCCGACGCCCGGTAGCAGGGCCAGCAGGAGCACGGTCGACAGCTCAGGCACGTTCCGTCTCCTCCACCGGCGGAGCCGTGATCGCCGGCTGCTCTCGGAGTGTGGCGACCAGGGTGAGGGCGATGCCGACGGTCAGGGCGACGTCGGCGAGGTTGAAGACCGGCCACCAGCCCAGGTCGAACAGGTCGACGACGCTGCCGCCGACGACGCGGTCGGCGAGGTTGGCAGCGCCGCCGCCGACGAGCAGTCCGGCGCCGACCGGTCCGCCGAAGTCGCCGCGCCACGCTCCGACGGCGATCGCCGCGACGACGAGGCCGGTGAGCGCGGCGACCAGGGCGAAGGGCTGGTCCGCGCCGATGCCGAATGCGACGCCGGAGTTCTCAGTCGCCCGCACGGTGATGACGCCGAGATCGACCGGGTCGGTCAGCCACCGCACCGCCGCCGCCTTCACGGCCAGATCGGCGGCGATCGTCACGGTCGCGACGAGGACCAGGCGGCGGTGGACCGGGCTCATCGGGCCATGCGGGTTCCGTTGAGGATGACGGCGAGCTCGGACAGCTCGTGGGCGAGGACGGCCACGGGCAGGGCGATGACCCCGAACAACGCGGTGGGGACCAGGATCGCGAGGATCACTAGGGACAGGGCGAGGTTCTGGGTGACGATGCGACGGGTGCGCCGACCGGTCCGGATGGCGGTGGTGAGCTTGGCGAGGTCGTCGGCCATGAGGGCGACGTCTGCGGTCTCGAGGGCGATGTCGCTGCCGGCCGTTCCCATCGCGATCCCCACGGAGGCGGCGGCCAGGGGTGGGGCGTCGTTGATCCCGTCGCCGAGCATGGCGACGTGGTCGTAGCGGTCGACCAGCTCCCGGATGCGGGTGGCCTTGTCCTCGGGGCTGAGACCGGCGCCGATGTCGTCGATGCCGGCCTGGGCGGCGATCGCGGCGGCGGTGCGGGGGTTGTCGCCGGTGAGCATGACGATGTGCTCGATGCCGAGCCGGCGGAGCTCGGCGATGGCCTCGGTGGCCTGGGGCCGGAGGGTGTCGGCGACGCCGAGCACGCCGAGCGGCCCGTCGGGTGCGGCGAGCACGACGGTGGTGTTCCCGGCCGCCTCGAGCCGTTCGACCAGTTCGCTGATCCCGCTCAGGTCGTGGCCCTGGCCGATCAGGTAGGACGGGCTGCCGATCGTGAGGTCGGTGCCGTTCACGCTGGCGTGGACGCCGCCGCCGACGGCGGCGGTGAAGCTGTCGGGTTCGAGAACGGTGAGGTTGCGCTGGTCGGCGGCGGTGATGATGGCCCGGGCGATGGGGTGCTCGGAGCGCCGCTCGGCTGCGGCGGCCAGGGCGAGGAGCTCGTCGTCGGTGAGGGTGCCGGTCGGGTGCAGCTCGGTGAGCTCGGGCTTGCCTCGGGTGAGGGTGCCGGTCTTGTCGAGGGCGACGGCCCGGAGGCGGCCGAGCTCCTCGAGGTACACGCCGCCCTTGATGAGCACGCCGGAGCGGCTGGACCGGCCCATGGCGGCGACGTAGGTGACCGGGATGGAGATGACGAGGGCACACGGGGCGGCGGCGACGAGCACGGTCGCCGCTCGCAGCGCCCAGTCACCCCAGTCGCCGGTCAGGGCACCACCGGCGACGAGGATGAGGGCGCCGGCGGCGAGGACGGCGGGCGAGTACATGCCGGTGAAGCGCTCCATGAACTGCTGGCCCTGGCCCTTGCTCTCCTGGGCTTCGGTGACCAGCTCCACCACTCGGGCAAGCGTGTTCGTCGCCGATGTGGCCGTCGCCTCCACCACCAGGGCACCGTGGCCGTTGGCCGTGCCGGCGAACACCTTGTCGCCCACGGTCTTGTCGACGGGGATGGACTCCCCCGTGACCGCGGCCTCGTCGACCGCAGAGGTGCCTTCGGCCACCACGCCGTCGGTGGCGACGTTCTGGCCCGGGCGGACGAGGAACCGGTCGCCGACCGCCACCTCGTCGACATCGACGTCGCGCTCGTTGCCCTGAGCGTCGACGACGGTCACCCGTCGGGGGGCGAGGTCCAACAGCTTGGCGATGGCGTCGCGGGTGCGGTCCTCGGTGAACTCCTCGAGGGACTCCGAGATCGAGTACAGGAATGCAAGAGCGGCGGCTTCGGACCAGGCGCCGAGGGCGCCGGCGACGACGGCGGCGACGGTCATCAACAGCTCGATGCCGATCTCGCGTTCGGTGACCAGCTCCTCGATCGCCTCGGCCGCGAAGAACCGGGCGCCGACGAGTGCGGCGACGATGAACAGCACCGTCGACACCACACCCGGAGCGCCGAGCGGCCCGGCCAGGTAGCCGGCGGCGATCAGCAGACCGCTGGCCGCCGACCACCGGACCTCCCGTGAGCGCCACAACGCCGGCAGCAACGCGTCGGCGCCGGAAGGAACCTCTCCCGGCGTCAGGTCTTCTGCCAGATCAGCGGTCATCGCTCGGCTCCCGTCCGGTAGTTGTCGCACAACGCGACCTGCTGGCCGACATCAGCGAGGAGCTGTTCGGCCTGGCGAAGGAGGTCGACGACAGCTGACGTGGCGAGCCGGTAGCGAACGGCTCGGCCTTCGGGGCGGTCGGCGACCAGGCCGCACTCCTTCAAGCACGCCAGGTGCCCTGACACGTTCGACTGCGAACAACCCAGCGTCTCGACGAGATCCACGACCCGGCGCTCGCCGGCAAGGAGCTCGGTCAGGATCGCCAACCGAGTCGGGTCACCGAACCCCCGGAAGAGCTGCGCCGCCACCGCCACATCGGACCTCTGAGCAACCGTCATGCCACGCACCCTATCCATCGGTGACAACCGATGATAGCCTCTGGTACCGATCTACCCGGGACGAGAACGGAGGTCACGTCATGCCAGTGATGTCGAAGGTCGAGGCCGCGTTCTGCCGCAGTGCCCCGTGGCGGGCCTTCACCGCACGGATCGTCGTGCCCTGGGTGCTGCGGGGTGAAAACCTCGCCGGCGAGGTGCTCGAGATCGGCTCCGGAGCCGGAGCGAACGCCGCAGTGATCGCCGAGACACAACCGCAGGCCCAGATCACCGCCACCGACCTCGACCCGACGATGGTCACCGCAGCGCGAGCACGGCTTGAGAGGTACGGCACCCGCGCCACGGTCGCCGAAGCCGACAGCACACGACTGCCCTTCGACGACGACCACTTCGACGCCGCCGTCAGCCTCCTCATGCTGCACCACGTCATCGACTGGGAAGCTGCGATCCACGAGCTGGCCCGAGTCGTGCGCCCGGGCGGCCGGGTCGTCGGCTACGACCTCATCGCCACTGCAGGCGCACGCGTGCTCCACCTCGCCGACCGCTCGCCGCATCGACTCCTCAGCCGGAGCGAGCTGGACCGTCAGCTCACCACCAGCGGGTTCCAGGACGTCGACGTGACTCCAGCGCTCGGCGGCCTCGTCGCCCGCTTCCACGCCACTGTGCGGGCATCACCGAACGAGTAGGCCGTCGGCTCGCCGGTCCCCGGATCGGGCGAGCGAATCCTGGGAACCCGCCGGACCCGCGGTCGCGCGACATCCGCGCGACAAGGAACGGGAAATCGCGCGTTCTGACGGTCGACGGCGGTCAACGAATACGGCGCCTGACCTGGACAAACGCTCGAACCGTGCTGGTCAGCGGAGCGCATCGGATCATCTGAAAAGCGGTAGGTCACCGGATCGACGCCGGTCCCGACCACCATCCGAAAGTCCAGGCCAGACCGATCCGGTCTGGCCTGGTCCGCGTCCGGAAGCAGTTTCCGTGCGACGTGTGGGCGGATCCAACCCGGCAGGGTGCTGGATGCCCACGCGTCCGGGACGAACGGCGACGGGTGGACAGATCGAGACCCCTCGGTTCGGATCGGTCCACACGTCAACCGCACCCGGGAGATGTGCCCGGCGGTCGCGGTGCGGGTTGTCGACCATCGCGCGCCGGCGAAATGCGCCCCCCTGGCAGGGGTTCGCCGCTCGAGGGCGAAGAACCAGCGGTACCGGAAGTGGACCGGCCGAGGGGACTGGGGACGCGATGACGATCGAGCCGATGCTGCGCCGTGCGCTCGCCGTCGCCATCGCCGTCGTCGCCACCGCCGGGATCGTGTCAGCCGGCGTGGTCGCCAACCCGGCCTGGGCCGATGCCGCCGCGCTCGAGCGAGCCGAGGTCGTGCACTCCCCCGACGCCCACCGGGTGGTGGCGGCCGCAGCCGGCGAGCCGACCCCCGCGCCTGACCCCGAGCCGGCGCCCGAGCCCGAGGCGGTGCCGCCGGTGGCCGAACCCGCCCCGGAGCCGGCCCCGCCCGCCGCGCCGGCGCCGACCGCGCCACCGGCCCCCCCGGCGCCCGCCCCGGAGCCCGCCCCCGCGCCGGCGGCCGCGCCCGCACCCGCTCCCGCACCGCAGCCGGCCGCCTCCCGGGTGGGGACCCGCGATGCCGCGTGCGAGGCCTCGATGCACCGCTGGATGAACGAGAGCCGGGCCGCCGCCGGGCGCCACGCCCTGACCTGGGACGACGCCATCCTCCACGTCGCGGTCGACTGGAGCCACGGCATGGCCGAGCGCAGCCAGCTGGCCCACAACCCCCGCTACGGCGACCAGGTCTTCGCCGCCCGGGCCGAGGCGATGACCGCGGCCGAGAACGTGGGCTGGGGGGTGGGCAGCGACCGGGCGGTCTACGACGAGTTCCTCCGCTCGCCGTCCCACAAGGACAAGATCCTCTCGGGCGCCCTCAGCCACACCGCCGTCGGCTGCGTGCGCGACGGCGCCGGCGAGCTCTGGGTCACCGTCAACTTCTGGGGCTGACCGCTCAGCTCCGGACGACGCCCTCGGCGATGGCGACCTCGGCGACGGCGGCCGCCACCCGGGGCGCCACGGTCGTGTCGAACACCGACGGGATGATGAAGTCGGGGCGCAGCTCGCTCAAGGGGATCGCGTCGGCGATCGCCTCGGCGGCGGCCAGCTTCATGCCCTCGGTGATGTCGGTGGCCTTGGCGTCGAGCGCGCCTCGGAAGATCCCGGGGAAGGCCAGCACGTTGTTGATCTGGTTCGGGAAGTCGCTGCGGCCGGTGGCGATGATCTTGGCCCGGCCCTTGGCCTGCTCCGGCCGGATCTCGGGGTCGGGGTTGGCGAGGGCGAACACGAAGGGGTCGGTGTTCATGCGGTCGAGGTCGGTGGGCTCGATGATCCCGGGACCGGCCACGCCGATGAACACGTCGGAGCCCGCCAGCAGCTCGCCCACGGCGCCCTTGCGGCGATCGGGGTTGGTGTGCTCGGCGAACCACTGCTTCGCGATGTTCATGTTCTCGCGGCCCTCCCAGATCGCGCCCTGGCGGTCGGCGCCGATGATCTCGGCCACGCCGGCCTCGAGGAGGATCTTCCCGCAGGCGACGCCGGCGGCACCGACGCCGGCGATGACGACCCGCAGGTCGCCCATCTTCTTGTCGGTGAGCTTGAGGGCGTTCTGGAGGGCGGCGAGCACCACGACGGCGGTGCCGTGCTGGTCGTCGTGGAACACCGGGATGTCGAGGCTGGCCTTGAGCCGCTCCTCGATCTCGAAGCACTTGGGCGCGGCGATGTCCTCGAGGTTGATGCCGCCGAAGGTCGGCGCGAGGCGCTCGACGGTGGCGATGATCTCCTCGGTGTCCTTGGTGTCGATGCAGATCGGGAACGCGTCGACGCCGGCGAAGTTCTTGAACAGCAGCGCCTTGCCCTCCATCACGGGCATGGCGGCGTGGGGGCCGATGTCGCCGAGGCCGAGCACGGCGGTGCCGTCGGAGACGATGGCCACGGTGTTCTTGCGGATCGTGAGGTCGCGGCTGCGCTCGCGATCGGCGGCGATGGCCAGGCAGACCCGGGCGACGCCGGGGGTGTAGGCCATCGACAGGTCGTCGGCGTCGCGGATCGGCATCCGGGCCAGGACCTCGATCTTGCCGCCCTCGTGCATCTCGAAGGTGCGGTCGCGGAACGAGGTGATCTCGACGCCCTCGAGGCCGCCGATGGCGGCCTTCACCTGCTCCTGGTGCTCCTCGGAGGTGCAGTTCACCACGACGTCTTCGTCGAGGTACTCGCCGCGCACGTCGAAGCCCTCGAGCTGGGTGATGTTGCCCCCGGCGTCGCCGATGGCCACCGCGAGGCGCCCGAGGGAGCCAGGCGAGTTCTCGAGGCGGACCCGCAGGTGCAGGGAGAAGGCAGCGGTCGGTGTGGCCATGGTGGCCGAGACTACGGCGTGCGCCCGAGGTGGGCGCAGCCCGTACGGAGGCCTACACCTCCGACTGCGACATCTCCTCGAGGCACGCCCGGATCTCGGACGCCTTGAACCGGCGGTGACCGCCGAGGGTCCGGATGGCGTTGAGCTTGCCGGCCCGCGCCCAGCGGGTCACGGTCTTGGGGTTGACCCGGAACATCGCCGCGACCTCGGACGGGGTGAGGAGGGCTTCGGGTGTGTCGAGATCTTCTTGATCTGCCATGTGGTGTGACTTCCTCGTCGTCCGGCGCACTGGTGTGTCCGGTTCCTTCCCAAAGGTACGGAGTGAGCCACCGAACGGCGATAGCCCACTCGGGCCATTTCTGGTGTCGTTGACGGACTAGTCCCGTTCTGTCCGCTTGGCGACGGCGGTACGGTCCCGTCATGACGCCCGCCAGCACCGTGTTCGAGACGATGGATGCGGTGGACGGCCTCCCCGGCACCGGCGACTTCGAGCAGGTGGCCTTCTGCCACCACCGTCCCACCGGCCTGCGAGCCATCGTGGCGATCCACTCCACCGTGCTCGGCCCGGCCCTCGGCGGCACCCGGTTCTGGCCCTACGACACCGAGGCCGAGGCCCTCACCGACGTCTGCCGCCTGGCCCGGGGCATGACCTACAAGCACGCCGCGGCCGGCCTCGACCAGGGGGGCGGCAAGGCGGTGATCTGGGGAGACCCCCGCACCGTGCGCACCGAGGGGCTGATGCGGGCCTACGGCCGCTTCGTCCACGGCCTCGCCGGGCGCTACCTCACCGCCGAGGACGTCGGCACCACCCAGGCCGACATGGACCTGATCCGGCGGGAGACCCCCCACGTCACCGGCGTCAGCCCCTCGCTCGGCGGCTCCGGCGATCCGTCGCCTGCCACGGCCTGGGGCGTGCTGTGGGCCATCCGGGCCGCGGCCGAGGTGCGGTGGGGTTCGCCCGACCTCGCCGGACGCCACATCACCGTGTCCGGGGTCGGCAAGGTCGGTCGGGCGCTCGTCGACCACCTCATCGACGAGGGCGCCACCGTCACCGTCGCCGACATCCGCGACGACGCCGTCCGAGCCGTCCACGACGACCACCCCGAGGCTCGCCAGCGCCTGCACACGGTGGCACCCGAGGAGGCCCACGCCGTCGACTGCGACGTGTTCGCACCCTGCGCCCTCGGCGCCGTCCTGGACGAGACCACCATCGCCGCGCTGCGCTGCGAGGTCGTCGCCGGCTCGGCCAACAACCAGCTGGCCACGCCCGACGACGACCAGCGCCTCGTGGACCGCGACATCCTCTACGTCCCCGACTACGTGGCCAGCGCCGGTGGCGTCATCAACATCGCCGAGGAGCCCGCCGGCTACGACCGGGCCCGGGCCTGGGCCCGGATCGAGGGCATCCACGACACGGTCCTGGCCGTGCTCGAGCGCTCCCGACGCGAGCGGATCCCGCCGGGCGAGGCCGCCGACCGCCACGCCGAGGCGCGCATCGAGGCCGTCGGCGCCGTCTCCCTGCTGCGCACCGGACGCCCCTGACCGGCAGGCCGGAGGGAACTGGCAGCGATCCTGACGCCGATGGTGTTCTGTCGGTCACCGCCGACGGGTACGCACGCTCTCGTGTTCGCGATCGCCAGCCAGCCCCGCTCGAGCGCACCTGCCGACGAGGCCGACGCCCGCCGTCGGGCTCGCATCGGCTTCGCGCTGTCCCACCCCACCGTGATCGGGGGGCTCGCCATGGGCGCCGACACCACCACCGGGATGGTCGGCGCCGCGATCCTCGCCCTGCACGGGCTGGTCGAGCTGCAGTGGCACCTCGCCGACCGGGCCCACCCCGCCGGCGTCCCGATCTAGGTCGATCTACCCCGGGCCCTCGTAGGCGAAGCCGAGGTCGGGGGCGGTCACCAGCGCCTGCAGCGGCAGGCCCCGCTCCGCCGCCATCGCCGCCACCGTGCCGCCGCGGTCGACCACCGGGAGCAGCAGGACGGCCTCGGCCCCGACCTCGTCGGCGATCACGTCGGCGGCCTCCAGCATGGAGACCCCGCGGGTGACGGCGTCCTCCACGATCACGGCCCGGTCGCCCGGCTGCAGCGCACCGGCGACGCGCCCGCCACCGCCGTGGTCCTTGACCTCCTTGCGGACGCTGAACGCCCGCAGCTCCCGGCCTCGGGTCGCGGCGATGGCGGCCACGCCGAAGGCGACGGCGTCGGCGCCCATCGTGAGCCCACCGATGGCGGTGACGTCGTCGGGCAGGACCGCCAGCGCGGCGTCGGCGACGAGGAGCATCCCGTCGGGACGGCACGTGGTCTGCTTGGCGTCGCAGAACCACGTGGTGGGCTTGCCGGACTTGAGCACGAAGTCGCCCTCGCGGATCGAGTGCTGGCGGAGGTGGGCGACGAGGGCGGCGTGCACCTCGGCCGGCACCGTGCGGGGTCGGGTCACGGGGAGCTCCACAGCGGATCGGATCGGGTGGCCAGGACGTAGCCGGTGACGGCGATGAGCAGCGCGGAGACGCCGGCGAGGGCGTTGCGCAGCACCCAGCGGTCGGCGAGCGTGTCGTCCCGGAACTGGCCGAGGGTCGCGAACTGGTCCTCGTCGAGCAGGCGCCCGGCATCGTCGACACCGATCCGGTCGTCGACGTAGACGAGCTGGCCGGCCGACTGCTGGACCCGGAGCTCGATCTCCTCGGCCGCGCCGTCGACCTGGACGTCGGCGCGCACCCGCCAGGCGTCGACCGTGTCGCCGGACTCGGTCTGGTGCACCATCCGGACGGGGGTCGTGAGCCGGTCGACCTCGACGCCCGCCTCGGCCAGCGCATCGCGGGCGAGGTCGCCCGCGTCCTCGGCCTCGAGCTCGGGCGTCGGGGTGAACCACGACGCACCGGCGGCACCGAGCGCCGCGAAGAGCAGCACCCACGACACCGTCCGGACCACCGATCGCACGGCCGGCGACCGCGTCTGCGCCAGCGTCACGCGTACCGGACGACGCCGTGGCCGGGCTCGACGGTCCCGATCTGCACGGCGCGGTGGCCGGCGGTGCGCAGCACGTCGAGCGCGGCGTACACCTCGTCTGCGGGGACCACTGCGACCATGCCGATGCCCATGTTGAACACCTTGGCCATCTCCTCGTCGCGCACCTGCCCCAGCCGCTGGATCTCGGTGAAGACCTTGGGCGGCTCCCAGGATCCGTGGTCGACGACGGCGTCGAGGGAGTCGGTGAGCACCCGGTTCAGGTTGCCGGGGATGCCCCCACCGGTGATGTGGGCCACGGCCCGAACGTCGACCACCCGGAGCAGCGCGGCGATGGCCGGCGAGTAGATGACCGACGGCGACAGCAGCTCCTCGGCGAGGGAGTGGTGGGCGCCGTCCCATGCCGGGTCGTGGAGCGAGCGGCCGGCGACGTCGAAGAACACCCGCCGGGCGAGCGAGTAGCCGTTGGAGCGCAGGTTCGGCGACGGCAGGCCGATGAGCGCGTCGCCGGCGGTGATCGTGGCGCCGTCGAGGATGCGGTCGCGCTCGGCGACCCCGACGGCGAAACCGACCAGGTCGAACTCGCCGGCCTCCATGGACCCGGGGTGCTCGGCCATCTCGCCGCCGATCAGGGCGCAGCCGGCCTCCCGGCACCCCTTGGCGACGCCCGCCACCAGCTGCTCGATGTGGTCGGGGTCGAGCTTGCCGACGGCGATGTAGTCGAGGAAGAAGAGCGGCTCGGCGCCGGCGCACGCGATGTCGTCGACGCACATGGCGACCAGGTCGACGCCGATGGACTCGAACACGCCGGCGCGCTGGGCGACCACGGCCTTGGTGCCCACGCCGTCGGTGGACGACACCAGGACCGGGTGGGTGAAGCGGTGCTGGGGGAACTGGAACAGCCCCCCGAACCCGCCGATGTCGCCGATGACCTCGGGACGGAAGGTCGAGCGGACCGACGCCTTGATGCGCTGGACCGCTTCCTCGCCGGCGCCGATGTCGACGCCGGCCGCTTCGTAGGTGTTGTCGGGGTGCTCGGTCATCAGTCGTCGAAGCCCATCTGGGAGCCGCCGACCCGGGAGGCCAGGGCGGTGGCGATGCCGCTCGGCGCCTCGGTCTGCAGGCCGGGGCTCTCGAGCACGGCCTTGGACAGCGCCACCGGGATCTCCACCGGGTAGTCGCCGGTGAAGCAGGCCGTGCAGAAGCCGCTCGACGGCGTGCCGGTGGCCGTGATCAGCCGGTCCAGGGTCAGGTAGGCGAGGGAGTCGACCTGCAGGTACGCCCGGATCTCCTCGATGTCGAGGTTCGAGGCCAGCAGCTCGCTGCGCACCCCGGTGTCGATGCCGTAGAAGCACGACCACATGACCGGCGGGGAGGTGATGCGCAGGTGCACCTCGGCCGCCCCGGCCTCCCGCAGCATCTGGGTCAGGGTGCGCTGCGTGGTGCCCCGGACGATGGAGTCGTCGACCACCACCAGCCGCTTGCCCTGCAGGTTCTCCTTGAGCGGGTTGAGCTTCATGCGCACCGCGGCGGCGCGGGCCTCCTGGGAGGGGGCGATGAAGCTGCGGCCGATGTAGCGGTTCTTCACCAGCCCGGCGCCGGCGGGGATGCCCGACTGGCGGGCGAAGCCCTCGGCGGCGGGGACGCCGGACTCGGGCACGCCCATGACCATGTCGGCCTCGACGGGGGCCTGCTGGGCCAGCTGCTCGCCCATGCGCACGCGGGCCTGGTGCACGTTCTTGCCGTAGAGCATCGAGTCGGGCCGGGCGAAGTACACGAACTCGAACAGGCACAGGCTCGGGTTGACCTCGGCCTCGGGGAAGGCCCGGACCGACCGGTAGCCGGTGGCGTCGATGACGATCATCTCGCCGGGCTCGATCTCGCGCACGAAGCTGGCGCCGACGAGGTCGAGGGCCGGGGTCTCGGAGGCGAGCACCCAGCCCGATTCGAGCCGGCCGAGGCACAGCGGGCGGAACCCGTTGGGGTCGCGCACGCCGACGACGTGGCCCTCGTCCATGCACACGATGGAGAAGGCGCCCTTGAGCTTGGGGAGCACCTCGAGCATCGCGGCCTCGAGGTGGCGGTCGTCGCTGCGGTGGTGCTCGCTGCGCTCGATGGACTGGGCGATGAGCTCGACGACCAGGTCGCTGTCGGAGGTGACGGCCCCGGAACCGGGGAGCATGCCGAGGTCCTCGGCCAGCTCGGCGGTGTTGACCAGGTTGCCGTTGTGGCCGAGGGCGACCTGGTGGCCGGCGGCCTCACGGGTGACGGGCTGGGCGTTCTGCCAGGTGCTGGCGCCGGTGGTGCTGTAGCGGCAGTGGCCGATGGCCAGGTGGCCCGGCAGGCCGTTCAGCACCCGGTCGGTGAAGACCGACGCGACCAGGCCGTTGTCCTTCACCGTCACGATCTCGGCGCCGTCGGACACCGACATGCCGGCGGCCTCCTGGCCCCGGTGCTGCAGGGCGAACATGCCCAGGTAGGTCAGGTGGGCGACGGACTGCCCGGGCGCGTAGATGCCGAAGACCCCGCAGGCCTCCTTCAGCTCGTCGTCGCCTGTTCCGGCGACGTCAGACACCGGTTGGGGGGCATGATCGGACGGATCGGTCATGGATCTGCGGACACCTCCGGCGTCGCCGCCGAGGCTACCCGGCATGTGCCACCGATCGACCAACCGGGCCGCCGGTTCAGCTCTGGTCCCGGTCCTCGGCGAGGCGGGCCGCGACCGCATCGGCGATCTGCACGAGCTGCTGGTCGTCAAGCACCCGCTCGGTCGCCTTCACGGCGATGCGGCGGCGCAGCGCCTTGAGCTCCTCGCGCAGGGCGTCGATCACCTGGTCGCCGATGGCGCCCGACGCCCGGATCTCGTCGCGCAGCACGTCGATGGTCTCCGGGTCGAGACCGGCCGACCCGGTGGCCGGCGCCGGTGCGGGCTCCGGGCGGGCGGCGATGTCGGCGACCGTCGCGGCGGTGGCCTCGGCGGCGGCATCGAGCCGGGAGGACACGGTCTGGCGGACGGTGTCGAGCTCGGAGGCGACGAAGTCCCGGAGGGCCGCGACCTGGTCGGCGATGGCCTCGATGTCGGCAGCCTCGGGTGCGTCGCCGACGAGCGGTGCCGGCTCGGCGGCCTCGGCGGCCTCGGCAGCCTCGGCAGCCTCGGCAGCCGCATCGAGCCGAGCCGACACGGCCTGGCGGACGGTGTCGAGCTCGGAGCTGACGAAGCCCCGGAGCGCCGCCATCTGCTCGGCGATGGCGTCGACGGTGGCGGTGTCGCCCTCGTCGCTCGACGCGTCGGGGTCGTCGGCCAGGACCAGGCCCTCGTCGAGCCGGGCGTGCACCTCGTCGAGGCTGGCGCGCAGCGCGCCGAGCTGCTCGAGCACCTGCTCGGCCCGCCCGTCGTCCACGGGCGGCACTGCCACCGGCTCGGGGGTCGCGCGCAGCTCACCGAGGGCGTCGCGCAGCCCGTCGACCTCGGCCTTCAACGCGTCGAGCGACGCCGAGAGCGCATCGGAGGGCTCCACCACGAGGCCCTCGGCCAGCTCGGTGCGAAGGACGGCGAGCTCGTCGGTGAGGGTGGCGAGCTGCGGGTCGGGCTCGGCTGCGACGGGAGCCACGGGCTCGGCCACGACGAGGAGATCGGGGATGTCGGTGCGCAGCTGGCGCACCTCGTCCCACAGCGCGCTCACGACCTCGCCGGACGCGACGTCGGCCAGGTTGTCCTGGAGGTCCTCGAGCAGCTGCTGCTGCGAGGCCGGCTGGGAGTCCAGGCGGGCGGTGAGCGCGTCGAGGCGGGCGAGGACCTCGGCGCTGGCGTCGTCGCCGGCGAGCCGGTCGAGCTTGGCCTCGAGCGAATCGAACCGGGCCAGCACCTGGGCGACGCCGGAGTCGGCGCCCCGTCCGACGAGCGTGGCGACGTCGGCGCGCAGGGCGTCGACGTCGGCGGTCAGATCGCGCTCGGCGACCGATGCGGCGATGGCCCGGATCTGGGCCAGGTCCTCCCGGAACCCGGCGCCCATCCGGGCGGCGAGCTGCTCGAGCGCCACCCGCAGCTCGTCGAGCGCCCGTTCGGTGCCGGCATCGCCACCGCGCGGGTGGTCCTGGTCGTCGCTCATCGTGCCTCCGTCATCGGGCTGCCTGCGGTTGCCATCCTGCCCCATCACCAGGTCGCTGTCGGCCATTCGGGGACGCACTGGATACGCTCCCCCGAATGCCATCGCTCGCCGAGGCCGGCCCGGGCACGGTGCTCGCGCGACGCCCGTGGATCGCCAAGCTCGCCAAGTACTCCGCCGCGTCGCTCGCCGGCGTCGTCACCAGCACCAGCTCGCTGTTCGTGCTGCTGGAGGTCTTCGACGTCGAACCCGTGCCCTCGAACATCATCGCCGTCACCCTCGGTGCCATCCCGAACTACATGATCAACCGCGCCTGGACCTTCAACAAGCGGGGCACGCACTCCTTCACCCGTGAGGTCCTGCCGTTCTGGGGCATGGCCATCCTCGGCCTGATCATCTCCACCTTCGCCGTCGCGTGGGCCGCCGGCCGCTACGACGCCAACACCTTCATCCTGATGATCGCCAACGTCGGGTCCTTCGGCCTGCTGTGGGTCGGTCGCTTCTTCATCCTCGACCGCCTGCTCTTCAAGCCGCTCGCCGAGATCCTCGAGGAGCACGAGGACGCCGACGGCCACTTCCACCTGCACCCCGAGAAGGCCGACGAGCCCACCCGCTAGTCCGGGTCGAGGGTCAGCCCTGGGTGGTGCCGGCCCCGAGGGCGGTGGGCAGGCGGTCCTGCCAGTCGCGGTGCAGGTCGGTCACCGACAGGTCGACCAGGTCGCCGATGACGAGGCGGTCACCGCCGGCCTCCCCCACCACCACGGCGGCGATGCCGGCTGCATCCGCATCGGCGAGCAGCGCCTCGAGCCCGGCCGGGTCGACGGCGGCCAGCACGGCGGCGGGCGTCTCGGCGAACAGGGCGACGTGACCGCCGGGCTCGGGCAGGTCGACCCGGGCGCCCACCCGGGTGGCCACCGCCATCTCGGCCAGGGCCGGACCGAACCCGCCGGCCAGGTCGTGCACCGACCGGAGGCGATCGGCGGCGACGGCGTCGCGGACGAAGGCGGCGGTGGCGCGGAGCTGGTCGAGGTCGACCTGGGGCGGCATGCCCTCGCGGTGGCTCTGCGACCACGCCCACGCGCTGCCGGAGAGGGTCGTGGCCGGGATGCCGAGCAGGACCAGGCGGGTGCCGTCGACCAGGCCCATGCCGGGCGGGCGGCGCTCGAGCGAGGCGATCAGCCCGACCGTGCCGATGACCGGTGACGGGTCGATGTTGACGCCGTTGGACTCGTTGTAGAGCGAGACGTTGCCGCCGATGACCGGCACCGACAGGATCCGGCACGCGTCGGCCATCCCGTCGATGGCCTCGGACAGCTGCCACATGACCTCGGGGTGCTCCGGGTTGCCGAAGTTGAGGCAGTTCACGAGGGCGAGCGGTGCGGCCCCGACGCAGGCGAGGTTCATGACCGACTCCGCCACGACGGCCGCCATCCCGGTGCGCGGGTCGAGGCGGCACCAGCGGTGGTTGCCGTCGGTGGTGAGCCCGAGCCCGCGGCCGGTGGGCTCGCCGCTGCGGGGGTCCTTCAGGCGCAGGACCGTGGCGTCGTCGCCGGGGCCGACCACGGTGTTGAGGAACAGCTGGTGGTCGTACTGGCTCCACACCCAGGACGTGTCGGCGAGCAGGGCCAGCAGGTCGGCGCCGGCGTCGGCGGGCGCCGGGAGCGACTCGGCGACGTCGGCGGCCCGCTCGGCCCGGTCGGCGGGCTCCTCCATGGGTCGCTCGTAGAGCGGCGCGTCGTCGTCGAGGGAGCTGGCGGGGATGTCGGCGAGGAGGTCGCCGTCGAGTCGGTCGAGCACCCGGAAGCGGCCGGTCCCGGTGACGGTGCCGATCACCGACGCGGCGATCTCCCACTTGGCGCAGATGCCGAGCAGCTCGTCGAGCTTGGCGGGCTCGACGATGGCCAGCATGCGCTCCTGGCTCTCGCTGATCATGATCTCGAAGGGCGCCATGCCCTCCTCACGCACGTGGACCTGGTCGAGGTACAGGTCCATGCCGACGCCGCCCTTCGACGAGGTCTCGCTGGCCGCGCCCGTGATGCCGGCGGCGCCGAGGTCCTGGATGCCGACGACGAGGCCGGCTTCGAGGATCTCGAGGCAGGCCTCGATGAGGCGCTTCTCCTCGAAGGGGTCGCCGACCTGGACGCTGGGCCGCTTCTCCTCGTCACCCTCGGTGAACGACGCCGAGGCCAGGACGCTGGCCCCGCCGATGCCGTCGCGACCGGTGGCCGAACCGAACAGGACGGTGAGGTTGCCGGGCCCCGACGCCCGGGCCAGGGCGAGGCGGTCCTGGGGCAGCACGCCGAGGCAGAAGACGTTGACCAGCGGATTGCCCTGGTAGGTGGCGTCGAAGATCGTCTCGCCGCCAACCGTCGGGACGCCGACGGAGTTGCCGTACCCGGACACCCCGGACACCACGCCCTCGGCGATCCACCGGCTGCGGGGGTCGTCGAGCGGTCCGAAGCGGAGCGGGTCCATGAGGGCGATGGGCCGGGCGCCCATGGAGAAGACGTCGCGCAGGATGCCGCCGACGCCGGTGGCCGCGCCCTGGTAGGGCTCGATGGCGGACGGGTGGTTGTGGCTCTCGATGCGGAACGCGGCGGCGATGCCGTCGCCGACGTCGACCACGCCGGCACCCTCGCCGGGGCCGACCAGGACGTGGGGCGCCTCGGAGGGGAGCCGGCGCAGGTGGATCCGGGAGGACTTGTACGAGCAGTGCTCGGACCACATGACCGAGTACATGGCCAGCTCGAGGTGGTTGGCCGGACGGCCCAGGATGCGGGCGATCTCGTCGGCCTCGTCGTCGGTCAGACCCAGGGCCCGGTGCACGTCCGGGTCCTGCTCGACGGGGTCACGGTCGCTGCGGTCGGCCATGGCGAGCACGCTACGCGAGCCCGCCCCGGCGCCCGGCACGGCCACATGGGCCCGGTCCCCGATCCGGAAAGAGCGGCGGCGTAGGCGTGGATATGGAACCGTCCAGAACGCGGGTGAATTGCCATATGGGTGCGTTCTGTGGTTCCCTGCAGAGCGATGGCAACCAAGCGCGAAATGACCGACGACCACAAAGCAGCACTCGCAGAAGGGCGCCGCCAAGGCCGCGCCGTTCGCGACTATCTCGAGGCGCTCGAGCAGCACAAGCCCAAGCGTGGACGCAAGCGGACCGCTGAATCGATGACGGCCCAATTGGCGAAGATCGAGGAGCAGCTGGTCGACGCTGACCCCATCAAGCGCCTGCAGCTCATCCAGGACCGCATGGACCTGCAGAACGAGCTCGCAGCCAGCGAGAACAAGGCCGACCTCGAGGGTCTCGAGACCGACTTCGTGCAGGCGGCCAAGGGCTACAGCGAGCGCAAGGGCATCTCCTACGCCGCCTGGCGAGAGCTCGGCGTCGAGGCTGCGGTGCTCAAGAAGGCCGGCATCAGCCGAGCCTCCTAGGCCGTCCACCGGGTGGCGCCCCGGGTGGAGCTGGCAGTCCTCGTGTAGCGCTCAGACGCGGGCGCGGCTGGCTGATTCGAGCAGCGAGCGCAGCAACGGGGCGCCGTCGCTCGAACCGAGCAGGTCGTCGCACGCTCGCTCGGGGTGGGGCATGAGGCCCACCACGTTGCGGCCCTCGTTGCACACGCCGGCGATGTCGTCGATCGACCCGTTGACGTTCTCCACGTAGCGGACGACGACCCGGTCCTCGGCCTGCAACATGGCGAGCGTCTCGGCGTCGCAGGTGTAGTTGCCCTCGAAGTGGTTGACCGGGACGCGCAGCTCGGCGCCCTGCTCCACTGCTGCGGTCAGCACCGAGTCGGTGGTCTCGACCCGCAACGTCGCCATGCGGCAGAGGAACTTCAATCCGGCGTTCTTCTGGAGTGCGCCGGGCAGCATGCCGGCCTCGGTCAGCACCTGGAAGCCGTTGCAGATGCCGACCACCGGACCACCATCGGCAGCGAAGGCCTGGACCGACTGCATGACCGGGGAGAAGCGGGCGATGGCGCCGGGGCGCAGGTAGTCGCCGTGGGCGAACCCGCCCGGCACGATGACCCCGTCGACGCCCTTGAGGTCGTCGTCGCCGTGCCAGAGCACCTCGGCGTCGCCCCCGAGGGTGCGGACGGCTTCGACGGCGTCGTGTTCGCAGTTGGAGCCGGGGAAGAGGACGACGCCGATGCGGGCCGCCATCAGACGGTGGAACCTTCGGTCACGGTGATGGTGGAGTCCTCGATGACCGGGTTGGTGAGGAACCGGGCGCAGACGTCGTCGACCAGCGCCTTCGCCGCCGCCTCGTCGGCGGCGTCGACGTGGAAGCGGAACGACTTGCCGACGCGGACGTCGTGGATGCCCTCGAAGCCGAGCGCCGGCAGGGAGCGCTCGATCGTGGAGCCCTCCGGATCGGCGATGCCCGCTCGGGGCCTGGTCTCCACCTGGACGTCGAAGCGCATGGGGCGAATCTACGCGGCGCTGCCGGGCCAGTCGGCCAGCGACCGGCCGCAGATGCGCTCGTAGGCCTCGCGGTAGCGGGTGGCCGTCTGCTCGACGACCTCGTCGGGCAGCGCCGGCGGCGGCGCGGTCTTGCCCCAGCCCTCGACGGCGGCGAGCCAGTCGCGCAGCGGCTGCTTGTCGAAGCTGGGCGGGGTCGTGCCGGGCTTCCAGTCGGCCGCGGGCCAGAAGCGGGACGAGTCCGGCGTGAGGACCTCGTCGCAGATGGCCAGCTCACCCTCGATCCAGCCGAGCTCGAACTTGGTGTCGGCGATGATGATGCCCCGCTCCCGGGCCCAGTCGGCCCCCTTGCGGTAGGCGGCGAGGGCGATGTCGCGGGCCTGCTCGGCGACGTCGGCCCCGAGCAGCTCGACGGCCGTGGCGTAGTCGATGTTCTCGTCGTGGTCACCGACGTCGGCCTTGGTCGAGGGCGTGAACACCGGCTCGGGGAGGCGGTCGGACTCCTGGAGACCGGCCGGCAGCTCCTGGCCGTGCATCGTCCCGTCGGCCTCGTACTGCTTCCAGGCCGAGCCGGTGAGGTAGCCGCGCACGATGCACTCGACCGGCAGCATCTCGGCCCGGCGGGTGAGCATCGTCCGACCGGCGAGGGCGGGATCCTGCGCACCTTCGGGGAAGTCGGCGAGGTCGGTGGACACGAGGTGGTTGGGCGCCACGTCGGCCAGCAGCTCGAACCAGAACGCCGACATGGCGGTGAGGACCCGGCCCTTGTCGGGGATCGTCTCGGCCATCACCACGTCGAAGGCCGAGATGCGGTCGGACGCGACCATCAGCAGGTGGTCGGGGCCGGCGTCGTAGATGTCGCGGACCTTGCCGGTGTGGAGGAGCGGGAGGTCGACGTGCACGGCGCCGATGATGTCAGAGGATGTCGCCCGGGGCGTACGACGCGGCCTCGGGGTAGCGGGCCACGACGTCGCTGACCTGGCCGGCGAAGGCCGCCACCTGGGCTTCGGCCCGCCCGGCCACCGACATGGGGTCGGCCAGCGCGTCGGCGAGGCCGGCCCGGTCGAGGGGGAGGCGGGGGTCGGCGCCGAGGCGGTCGAGCAAGTCGTTGTCGGCCTGGCCCTGCTCGCGCATGGCGAGCGCCACGGCCACGGCGTGCTCCTTGATGGCCTCGTGGGCCTCCTCGCGACCGGCGCCGGCGCGCACGGCGGCCATCAGCACCTTGGTGGTGGCGAGGAAGGGCAGGTAGCGGTCGAGCTCGGCCTGGATGACCGCCGGGTAGGCGCCGAAGCCCCGCAGCACGGTGAGGAAGGTCTCGAAGAGGCCGTCGGCGGCGAAGAAGGCGTCGGGCAGGGCGACCCGGCGGACGACCGAGCAGCTCACGTCGCCCTCGTTCCACTGGTCGCCGGCGAGGCTCGTGACCATGGCCTGGTGCCCGGCGAGGATGTGCTTGAGCCCGTTCACCCGCTCGCACGAGCGGCTGTTCATCTTGTGCGGCATGGCCGACGAGCCGACCTGGCCGGGCAGGAAGCCCTCGGTGGCGAGCTCGTGGCCGGCCATGAGCCGGATGGTGGTGGCCAGGCTGGACGGGCCCGACGCCAGCTGCACGAGGGCCCCGACCACCTCCAGGTCGAGGCTGCGCGGGTACACCTGACCGACGTTGGTGAAGGTGCGGGAGAACCCGAGGTGCCGGGCGACGGCGGACTCGACGGCGTCGACGGCCTCGTCGGACCCGAGCAGGTCGAGCTGGTCGGTCTGGGTGCCCACCGGGCCCTTGATGCCCCGGAGCGGGTAGCGGTCGAGCAGGGACTCGAGCCGCTCGAACGCGACCAGCAGCTCCTCGCCGGCGACGGCGAAGCGCTTGCCGAGGGTCGTGACCTGGGCCGCGACGTTGTGGCTGCGGGCCGCCATCGGCGTGTCGGCGTGCTCGACCGCGAGGCGGGCCAGGACGGCCAGCGTGGCGACGGTGCGGTCGCGGATCAGGACCATGGCGTCGCGCACCTGCAGCTGCTCGACGTTCTCGGTGAGGTCCCGCGACGTCATGCCGGCGTGGATGAGCTCGTGACCGGCGAGGGCAGAGAACTCCTCGATGCGGGCCTTCACGTCGTGCTTGGTGACCCGCTCGCGCGCCTCGATCGAGGCCAGGTCGACGTCGTCGACCACCTTGCGGTAGTCCTCGATCGCCCCTGCGGGCACCTCGAGCCCGACCTCGGCCTGGGCCTCGAGGACGGCGAGCCAGAGCTTGCGCTCGAGCACGACCTTGGTGGCCGGCGACCACAGGTCGACCATGGCGTCGCTGGCGTAGCGGCTGGCGAGCACGTTGGGCAGGTCGTGGGCTCTCACCCCTCCAGTCTGGCAACTGGGCGCACCGAACGGGCTGGTTAGGGTTGCCGCTCGTGGCCCAGGACCCTCCGACGCGCTTCCCCGTCGTGGGGATCGTCGGCGGCGGGCAGCTCGCCCGGATGTGCCAACCGCCGGCGGTGGCGCTGTCGGTCACGCTGACGGTGCTCGCCGGTTCCGAGGACGACTCCGCCGCCCTGGTCATCCCCGACTCCCTCGTCGGCGCGCACGACGACCTCGAGGCCGTGCGGCGCCTGGCCGCCCGCTCCGACGTCGTGACCTTCGACCACGAGCACGTGCCGGCCGACGTCCTCGCCGCCCTCGCCGACGACGGCATCCCGCTGCACCCGACCCCGGACGCCCTCCGCTACGCGCAGGACAAGGTGGCGATGCGCCGACGCCTCAGCGAGCTCGGGTTCCCGTGCCCGCGGTGGACGGCCGCGCGGACGGTCGACGAGGTCGAGCGCTTCGGTACCGAGGTCGGGTGGCCGATCATCGCCAAGACGCCGCGGGGCGGCTACGACGGCAAGGGCGTCCGCCGGGTGGCGGGTCCCGAGGACCTCGGCGACTGGCTCGCCGTCGTCGGGGAGCCCGGTCCACTCGTCGACGGGGTGCTGCTCGAGGAGTCGGTGGCGTTCTCCCGCGAGCTGGCCGCGCTCGTCGCCCGGACCCCGAGCGGCCACGCCGCGGCATGGCCCCTCGTCGAGACCGTCCAGGAGGACGGCATCTGCACCGAGGTGATCGCCCCCGCCCCCGACGTCGACGACGACGCCGGGCGTGCCGCCAGCGACATGGCCGTGCGCATCGCCGAGGAGCTGGGCGTCACCGGCGTCCTCGCCGTCGAGCTGTTCGAGGTGACCGACGAGCAGGGTCGACCGACCTTCCTGGTGAACGAGCTCGCCATGCGCCCGCACAACAGCGGCCACTGGACCATCGACGGGGCCGTCACCAGCCAGTTCGAGCAGCACCTCCGGGCCGTCCTCGACCTCCCCCTCGGCGCAACCGACGCCCGCTCGCGCTGGACCGTGATGGCCAACGTCCTGGGCGGCACCCGCCAGACCCTGTACCCCGAGCTCACCTCCGTGCTCGCCGCCGACCCGGCCGCGCACGTCCACCTGTACGGCAAGCAGGTCCGTCCCGGCCGCAAGATCGGCCACGTCACCGTGAGCGGCGACGACCTCGACGATCTCCGCCGGCGGGCGCGCCGGGCCGCCGACCTGTTGCGAGGAGCAACCGACCGATGAGCGACACCTCGAACACCCCCGTCGTGGGGATCGTCATGGGCAGCGACAGCGACTGGCCCGTCATGGAGCACGCCGCGCTCGCCCTCGACGAGCTCGGCATCGCCTACGAGGCCGACGTCGTGTCCGCCCACCGGATGCCCGACGACATGATCCGCTACGGCCGCACGGCCGCCGAGCGCGGGCTGCGGGTGATCGTCGCCGGCGCCGGCGGCGCCGCCCACCTGCCCGGGATGCTCGCCTCGGTCACGGTCCTGCCGGTGATCGGCGTACCGGTCCCGCTGAAGCACCTCGACGGCATGGACTCGCTCCTGTCCATCGTCCAGATGCCTGCCGGGATCCCCGTCGCCACCGTGTCGATCGCCGGCGCCCGCAACGCCGGCCTCCTCGCCGCGAGGATCCTCGCCTCGGGCACCGACCCGGCGGCCGAGGCCCTCCGGGAGCGCCTCGCCACCTTCGCCGACGACCTCCGCGACCTCGCCGTCGAGAAGGGCCGGCGCCTGCGCGACCGCGACACCTGAACCGCGCCGATCGAGGCGGGTCAGGTCAGGGGGTGGGCGGCGATGTCGCTGCGGTGGTGCATGCCCGGCCAGTCGAGGCGGGCGACGCCCTGGTACGCCAGCGCCCGGGCCTGCTCGATCTCGGCCGCGGTGCCGCACACGTAGAGGACCCGGCCACCCGAGGTGACCAGGCTGCCCGGCCCGTCGCCGGCGGCCACGCCGGCGAACAGGACCTGGACGCCGTCGAGGTCGTCGAGGCGGTCGAGCCCCTCGATCACGTCACCGGTGCGGGTGGTGCTCGGGTAGCCCTCGACGGCGCAGGCGACGGCGACGCACGCGTCGTCGCTGAAGGTGGGCTCGCTGCGCAGCTCCCCGGCCGCGGCCTCGGCCAGCAGCTGGGCCAGGTCGCTCGTCATCCGGGGCAGCACCACCTGGGACTCGGGGTCGCCGAAGCGCACGTTGTACTCCACCAGCTTCGGTCCCTCGGCGGTCAGCATCAGGCCGACGTAGAGCACGCCCCGGAAGTCGATGCCCCGCGCCCGCAGCTCGGCCAGCGTGGGCTTGACGAAGTCGCGCATCACCATCGCGACGATGGCCTCGTTCGCCCCCGGGACCGGGCTGTAGCAACCCATGCCGCCGGTGTTCGGTCCGGCGTCGCCGTCGCCGACCCGCTTGTAGTCCTGGGCGGGGTCGAGGGCGACGGCGCGCTGGCCGTCGCACACCGCGAGGACGCTGAGCTCTGGTCCGACCATCCGCTCCTCGATGACGACCCGGCGCCCGGCGTCGCCGAAGCTCTCGCCGGCGAGCTTGTCCCGGATGTCGGCCTCGGCCTCGGCTCGGTCGGTGGTGACGAGCACGCCCTTGCCGGCCGCGAGGCCGTCGGTCTTGATGACGTAGCCGCCATCGGGGCCGGCCGGCAGCGTGTCGAGGTAGGCGATGGCCTCGTCCGCGTCCTCGAAGTCGGCGTAGCGGGCCGTCGGCACGCCGGCGGCGGCCACGACCTCCTTCATGAACGCCTTCGATCCCTCGAGCAGCGCGCCGTCGGCACCCGGACCGAAGACGAGCTTGCCCTGGGCGCGCAGGACGTCGGCCAGGCCGTCGACGAGGGGCTGCTCGGGTCCAACGACGAAGAGATCGGCATCGATCTGCTCGGGCGGCGTGTCCACCGATCCGGGGATCCCCGGGTTGCCCGGGGTCACCACGACCTCGGCGTGGCGCGCCAGCACCACCGCCAGCGCATGCTCTCGACCACCGGACCCGACGACGCAGACCTTCACGGCCGGCGACGTTAGACGCCCTCCGGATCAGCCCCCGAAGGCGCGCGCGGAAGGAGCCGGCGGAGTCGATGACCCTCCGCCGGCTCCTCGAGCCAGCTGTGCTCCGGCCGATCAGCCGGCCGTCTGGCGCCGCATCTCCTGGCTGCCCCGGGCGACGAGGGCGCTGCCGAGCAGCACCATCACCACGCCGGCCAGGCCGAGCTCCATCGTCCCGGAACCCGTGCGGGGCAGGGACCGGACCACGGTGTCACCGAGCACGGCCGGGGCCGCCTCGGCTTCGGGCGCTGCCTCGGTCTCGGGCACCGGGGTGGTGGGGACCACCACCTCACCTCCGACCTCAGGCGGCTCCGTGACCGGCGGCTCCGTGACCGGCGGCTCCGTGACCGGCGGTTCGGTGACCGGCGGCTCCGTCACCGGGGGTTCCGTGACCGGGGGTTCCGTGACCGGCGGCTCCGTGACCGGGGGCTCCGTCGGCGGCGTGGTCGGCGGCTCCGTCGGCGGCGTGGTCGGCGGCTCCGTCGGCGGCGTGGTCGGGGGCAGCGTGCCGGTGCAGAAGCTCACGTGGCTGAACTCGCCGTCGGGGACGTAGACCGAACCGGTCAGCGTCCCGGTGGGGAACACCGCGCTCCGGCTCAGGCCCTGCTTGTCGGCGGCTTGCTTGACGAAGACGCCGTAGACGAGGTCCGTGGAGGAGAACGTCACGACGTAGGCCTCGGGGACGCCATCGAGGGTCGCCTCGAACCGGTACGTGACCACGAAGTCGCCGTTCACGGCCGTGCCCTCGTCGGGCGCCGTCCGCTGCACGTCGTCCTTGGCCATCACCAGGTCGGTGAGCCCGAGGTCGCCGACCACGGCCTCGCACGTGAGGTTCCCGGAGGACTCCTCTCCGGCACCGACTGGGGCTGCCACCAACGTGGACGCCCCGAGCAGCACCAGCACCAACCCTGTCCACACCTTCCTCTTGGTCGAACGATGGCGTGTCATCGCTCCTCGATTCCTCGCTGCGACCGGGATCTCCGGTCACTGCGAGTGGAACAGGAACAACGCAGAGTGAGTAGAGGAGCCGGTCACCGCGAGTGGCCGAAAGGTCCCGACAGGTACAGGAATACCTACGGAGCGTGCGCCCCCGGTCTAGCTGGCGAGCTGGACGTACTGGTCCCGGGACGGACCGACGCCGAGCAGGCTGATGGGCACCCCGCACTGCTCGGCCAGGAACTCGATGTACGACCGGGCGTTCGCCGGTAGGTGGTGCGGCTCGGTCGAGGCCGACACATCGGTCTTCCAGCCGGGCAGCTCCTCGTAGATCGGCGTGCACTTGTGGATCACCGACTGGTTGTCGGGCATCCGCTCGATGCGCTCGCCGTCGAGCTCGTAGGCGACGCACACCTTGATGGTGTCGAAGTCGTCGAGCACGTCGAGCTTGGTGATGGCCAGCTCGGACAGGGAGTTGAGCCGCATGGCGTGGCGCATCATCACCGCGTCGAACCAGCCCGGACGACGACGGCGCTTGGTGTTCACGCCGTACTCGTGGCCGACATCGACGATGCGGTCGCCGAGGTCGTCGAAGAGCTCGGTGGGGAACGGCCCGGAACCGACCCGGGTCAGGTACGCCTTGCCCACGCCGACGACGCGGTCGATGTGGCGGGGGCCGATGCCGGCGCCCACGGTCGCGCCACCGGCCACCGGGTTCGACGAGGTCACGTACGGATAGGTGCCGTGGTCGAGGTCGAGGAACGTCGCCTGCGCGCCCTCGAAGAGCACGTGCTGGTCGGCCTCGAGCGCCTCGTGCACCAGGTTCACCGTGTCGGTGACGTAGGGGGCGATGGCGTCGCGGTAGGTGCCCAGGTAGGCCTCGAGGATCTCGTCCTCGTCGACCGGGAGCTGGTTGTAGACCTTGGCCAGCACGGCGCTGGTCTCGCGCAGGACGATGCGGAGCTTCTCGAGGAAGATCTTCTCGTCGTAGAGGTCCTGGACGCGGATGCCGACCCGGGAGGCCTTGTCGGCGTAGGCCGGTCCGATGCCCCGCTTGGTGGTGCCGAGCTTGTTCCGGCCGAGCCAGCGCTCGGTCATCCGGTCGAGCGTCTGGTGGTACGGGAAGATGAGGTGGGCGTTGCCCGACAGGCGCAGCTTCGAGCAGTCGACGCCACGGGACTCGAGCATCTCGATCTCGGCCAGCATCACCTTGGGGTCGACCACGACGCCGTTGCCGATCACCGGGGTGATGTGGGGGTAGAGGATGCCGCTCGGGATCAGCTGGAGGGCGAAGGACTCGCCGTCGGCCACGATGGTGTGGCCGGCGTTGTGGCCGCCCTGGTAGCGCACCACCATCGACATCTCCTTGGAGAACAGGTCGACGAAGCGGCCCTTGCCCTCATCACCCCACTGGGTGCCCACGACGATGGTGGCCGGCATGCGGCCCTCCTCTTTCTGGTTGGTCTGCACGGCTCGTGCGGCCCGAAAACGACGGACCGGCCCCCTTCTGAGAGCCGTTGGGCCATGGTACCGCCGGCTCCGCGCCGGGTGCGAAACGGTTGCCGGACGCGCCGCAGCCCGGCCGGAGCCGGGCTGCGGACGATCCGTCGGAGGCGTCAGGCGGCGGCGCCCACCCGGTCCCGGACGCCGGTCACGAGCAGGTGACCGGCGGCCAGCAGCGCCAGGCCCAGCATCGTCAGGACGGCGACGCCGGTGCCCGTGCGGGCCAGCGAGACGATGGTCGCCGGGCCCGAGGCGGACGCGGGGACCACCTGGTCGGGAGCGGCCGCGACGTTGCGGGTGACCTGGTCGCCGAGCACCGCCACGGCGTCTCGGAGCGTGCTGCCCACGTTCAGGACCTCGGCGTCGAGCACCTCGGCGCCGGGGCCGTCGGCGGCAGCGCCGCCCGGCCCGGCCAGCGGAGCGGCGGTGTCGAGGTCCTCTCCGTCGGAGAGCACGCCGTCACGCACGTCGCGCTCCTCGAGCTCGCCGCCGACCTCAGGCGCTCCGACGGGCACCTCGCACCCGTTGTCGAAGATGGACCGGCCGGCCTCGGTCCAGTTCATGCCCTCGTAGGACGCGCCGTCCGGAGTCGTGAACGGCGGGATGATGTCGCCCCAGACATCGCCGTTGCCCATCGTGGCCGGGTCGAACACGGGGCCGTCATGGCGCTCGGCGTGATCGCCGTGGCTGTCCACGATCTCGCCGTCGACGGCATGGAAGTCGACGGTGATGACGACGTAGGGGTTGGTCGCAGAGCGGGTGCGATGGCAGATCGTGTGCTTGTGCGGCCCGCTGTTGCCGGGCGACTCGGGCGTGGCCGCACCGTTGTTGGGACGAGGAGCAGTCCGGTCGGCGCTGCGGTCGGACGCGGCGCCCGACGACCCCGACGAGCTGCGGTTGTCGCCCTTGGCCTCGGCGGCGGCTGCACCGGTCTCGGACTGGTTGGACCGTGCCTCGGGCTCGGCCTGGTGCTCGGGACCGTGCGGGTGTGCCGGCGGCTGGCCGTGCGGTGCCGTCTCGCTGCGGCCGCCGTTCGCGTGGTCCGGTTGCCCGGCGCCGGCCACGGGGGCCAACAGGAGGATCGACGCAGCGACGATCCCGAGGCCAGCAAGGGCCCGGCGCGTGCGCTGCTCTGCGGAGGAGGAGTTCTTCATGAGGGATCGCCCTTTCCTGGCCCGGAGACGCAGAGCAGCCCGGGCCTTCGTCGTGTGGCTGGACGGTGCCCCACGCACCGCCGGCCGCATCCATCGCTCGTGACTCGCGACGTCAGACCACGATCAGGACAGATCGGCGCGATCTGCGCGACATTTTTCGCTCACCGACGGCGACACAGCACGCAGCGTGCGGACACCGGCCTCCGTCCGATCCGATCCGTGCCGGCGACCCTCGATCCGACCCCAGGACGCGCCGGAGCCCAGCCACCCGGGGGATGGCTGGGCTCCGATCACCGCCTCCCGCCAGCGGCGGGCGTCAGGACGTCAGCGTCGAGCGAGCTGCCGCCTGCTGCCGAGCACCATCGCTGCACCCAGCGCCAGCATGAACGCACCCATGCCGGCCAGGCCACGGGTCTCGTCGCCGGTCCGGGGCAGGCTCTGCGGACGGGTGACCACGTCGCCCTTCACCTCGGCAGCAGGGACGACCGCCGGCACCGGCGGAGCCGTGTACTCGTTCACGAACGTGCAGGTCACGTCGGCGTTCGGGGCGACTTCGAAGTCCACTGACCCGTCGACTGCGGGCTCGCTGACGACGGTGTCGTCCTGGTCGACGCAGGTGGCACCCGCGAGCTCCCAGCCCTCGGGGAGATCGCTGATGTCCTCTGCGATCGTGTGGTCGCCAGCGAGGACCGGGGTCACGTCGGACTCGGAGGCCTCGTTCGTGAGGCTGACCTCACCGAGTGCGCCGGTGAAGTCGAACTCCCAGTCGGTGACCGCGTCTCCGGTCACCTCCTTGACGAGGGTGACCGTGCCGGTCGCATCGGGGAGGACCTCTGGCACGGCCACCGTCGAGGTGTCCGACGCAGGGCCGGTCTCGGCGGTGTCCACCGCAACGACGTTCTGCAGCGACGACCCCGCCGCAGGGGCATAGTCGTCCAGCGTGAACGTGCAGACCGTGGTCGAACCGGCCGGCAGGACCGACCCGACCGCCAGCGTCACGGACAACCCGCTGCGCAGGCAGCTGAGGTCCACGTCGGTCAGCAGGTCCACGACCTCACCGTCGAAGGTGTCGGTGAGGGCCGCCAGCGTGAGGTTCCCCGAACCCGTGTTCTCGATGCTGATCTGGAACTCGATGTCGTCGCCCTCGGCATCGGCGAACTCGAAGTTGCCGAAGTCGTCGTCGTTGTCCGCGTCGTTCCGCTTGTCGACATCCACCGAGTAGGTGAAGGACGGCGGCGTGGGCGGAGGCGTGGTGGTGTAGGTGTTGGTGAACAGGACCGGAGTCGTTGCGCCGGCTGCAATGGTTGCGCCGGATGCCTGGGTGCCGTTCGTCGTTGCCCCCTCACCGATCTTGTACGTGGTCGACGTTGCGCTCGCCGTGCCCGTCTCGGTCACCGTGCATGTCGCGCCGACCGGCAGGTTCGAGATGGTCTTCGTTTGGGCCGCAGTGAGCGTGAACGACGCATCACCTGCGCTGAGCGCGACGGCCTGCTCGCCTGAGGTG
>Ga0208490_100309_pt1 | contig 36548 bp, 32 predicted proteins | sample SubbioAug_CSWold_FD_184818 | JGI IMG/M metagenome (GOLD analysis project Ga0208490, IMG submission 184818) | Serpentinite rock and fluid subsurface biosphere microbial communities from McLaughlin Reserve, California, USA - CR11Aug_CSWold (SPAdes) | ecosystem: Environmental > Terrestrial > Deep...
GGAGCCGGCCTCGATGGGGCGGTTGTCCTCGTCGATGACGATGGTCTCGGGGCTCAGCTCGAACTTCGCGGTCTCGGCGGTGGCGCCGGCGCCGGAGATCGACGAGCCCATGCCGAGCGCCTCGGAGGAGGAGAACGCGTCCATCAGCATCATGGCGGGGTGGTGGCGGAGCAGGCCCTCCTTGGTCTCCTTGCTCCACATGACGCCCGAGGACACCATGGCGACCAGGCTCGACAGGTCCCACCGGCCCTCGTTCTCGTCGAGGGTGCGCAGGATCGGCTTGCCGAACGCGTCGCCGACGAGGGCCACCAGGTTCACGCCCTCGCGCTCGATCGCGTCGAGCATCTCGACCGGGTCGAAGGTGCGGTTGGTGAGCGTGACCACCGAACCACCGGCGGACAGCGTGGACAGGCAGGGGAAGTTGCCGGTGCCGTGCATCTGCGGGCAGGCCGGCAGGAACCGGGCGCCGGGGGCGGTGAAGGTGCCCTTGATGTCCTCGACCGTGCCGTCGTCGAGGAGCGGGTTGCCCAGGGTCGCGGTCAGCTTCACGGCGAGGTCGTCCTGGCGCCACATGACGCCCTTGGGCATGCCGGTGGTGCCGCCGGTGTAGAGCATGTTGAGGTCGTCGCCGGTGCGGCCCCACGCGGGCGAGACGCGGCCGGCGCCGCTGGTGGCGACGGACTCGTAGGCCGTGGCCCAGTCGGGGCAGGCGCCGCTGCCGTCGTCGACCCACAGCCACACCTGCACCTTGGGCAGCCGCTCGCGGATGGGCTCGATCGTGTCGACGAAGGCGCCGTGGAACACCACGCACCCGGCATCGGCGTTGTCCCAGAGGTAGAGCAGCTCGTCGGCCGTGTACCGGTAGTTGGTGTTGACGGGGACGAGCGCCGACTTGAAGGCGGCGTAGGTGCCCTCGAGGTACTCGGGGCAGTTGTACAGGTACAGGGCGACCGCCTGCTGGCGCTCCAGCCCGGCATCCAGGAGGTGCTGGGCGATGCCGTCGGCGCGGCGGTCGACCTCGCCCCAGCTCCGACGGTCGTCACCGTGGATGAGGCAGGGGGCGTCGGGCAGCTCGTCAGCGACCGTCTCCCAGATGTCGGCGAAGTTCCACGTTCCCATGGGAGCATGGTGTAGCAGTTTGGGAACGCTCGTTGCCTGGAGGGCCCGTGATCCGCACCGTCGACTTCGACCCCGATGCCATCGTCGAGGCGGTGCGCGCCGACGGCGTGGTCGTCTGCGAGGGCGTGCTCGACGCTGAACGCGTCGCCGCGATCCGCACCGACCTCGACCGCGTCCTGGAGACGACCCCGACGGGTCGCAACGACTTCGAGGGCTACGGCACCAAGCGCATCTACAACCTGTTCGGCAAGACCCGCACCTTCGACGACCTGGCCACCGATCCGGTGCTGCTCGGGGTGCTCGACCAGCTGCTCGGCCACTACCAGCTGTCGGCACCCACCGGCATCCAGATCGGCCCCGGCGAGCCGGCCCAGGGCGTGCACCGTGACGACAGCATCTACCCGCTGCCCCAGCCCCACGACGAGGTGGTCGTCAACACCATGTGGGCCTTCGACGACTTCTCCGTCGCCAACGGTGCGACCCGGTTCGTCGAGGGCAGCCACACCTGGGAGCCGGGGCGCTGGCCCACCGACGACGACCCGGTCCTCGACGCCGAGATGCCCGCCGGCAGCGTCGCGTTCTACTCCGGCTCGATCTGGCACGGCGGCGGGGCCAACCGCACCGATCGCCCCCGCCTCGGCGTCATCCTCGAGTACGCCGCCGCCTGGCTCCGCCCGCAGGAGAACCACGTCGTCGGCGTGGCGCCGGAGGTGGTGGCCACCCTGCCGGAGCGGCTCCAGGAGCTGCTCGGCTACAACATCTACCCGCCCTTCGTGGGCTACGTCGACGGGCGCCACCCCAAGCGGTTCCTGCCCGGCTCCTGACCCGGGGCGGTCTCAGTACCTGCGCGGATAGGTCACGTCCCGCCGCGGTTCGGTTTGGCGGCTCCGCCGCCACAGGGCGCCGTGACATGGGTCGCCTCGCCTATCGGCTCGGCTCCTCAGTGGGCGGTGTGGCCGCCGCCGCCTGCTCCCTTGGCGACGTACATGGCACCGTCGGCCCGGGCGACGAGGGTGTCGGCATCGACCTTCTCGCCTTCCGCGACCCAGGCCACACCGACGCTGGACGAGATCTCGATCCGGCGGCCCCGGAAGCCGACCGGGTCGCCGAGCGACGACGCGATGCGCTCGGCCAGCTCGGCGGCGCGCTCGGCGGAACCGAGCCCGGCGCAGACGGCCAGGAACTCGTCGCCGCCCATGCGCCCCACGGCGTCGTGGCCGCGCACGGCGGCCCGCAGCCGGGCCCCGACGGCCTGGAGGACCTCGTCGCCGGCCGCGTGCCCGTGCCCGTCGTTCACGTCCTTGAAGTCGTCGACGTCGACGAAGACCACGGCCACGTCGGTGTGGCTCCCGAGGCAGTCGTCGAGCGCGTCGATGACGCTGGCGCGGTTGAGGCAGCCGGTGAGCTCGTCCATGGTCGCCCGCCGTTCGAGCTCTTCGTGCAGGAGCATGGACTCGGTGACGTCGTCGAGGCAGCCGACGGCGCCGGTGATGACGTCGTCGACGCTGAGGGCCCGCAGCGCGAGGGTGCAGCGCCGCACGTCGAGGGTGCCGAGCACCTGGACCTCGAGCTCGATGTCGACGTCGGTGCCGGTGAGCACCGCGGCGATGGCCCGGTCGAAGGCGATCTCGTCGCGCACGGTGCTGAGCATCGTGGCCTGGGTGTCGCTCGGATCGGTGCCGAGGATCTCGTGCAGGCGGGCGTTGGCCAGCTGGAGGCGGCGCTGGGGATCGATGTGGAACACGCCCACCGGCATGGACTCGGTGAGGCGGCGCAGGACCTGCTCGCTGGCGGCGAGCGCCGCCTGCGCGGCGACCTCCTCGCTGACGTCGACCATCTCGCACTCGACGTGGCCCGCCTCGTCGAGGAGGTTCCGGTTCGAGATGTCGAGCCAGATCCAGCCGCCGTCGGCGCAGGCGTGGCGGAGGCGGGCACGCGTCGTGAGGCCCGGCGCGGAGAGCATGTCCATCCACGCCGCGATGGACTCGTCCTGGTCGTCGGGGTGGATGAACTCCAGCGAGCGCCGGCCCACCATGTCCTCGACCCGCCACCCGAGCAGCTGGGAGACGTTGTGGTCGATGTCGACGAGGACGGCGAGGCCGTCCTTGCGGGACCGGACGACCTTGGCGCGCGACCCCTCGGGGATCGGCGGGGACTCGGGCACGTCGACCAGTCCGCCCCCACCGTCGACGTCGAAGATCATCAGGTGCACGCCGAGGGCGTCGCGCGCGTCGACGAAGTGCATGGGGGTGACCTCGTCGTGGTCGCGCAGGCGGGCGTGGACGACGTGGTCTCCCGCCTGCTTGGCCTGCTCCCACGCCGCGATCACGGCGCTGCGGTCGGCGCGCTCGACCAGGTCGGTGGCGGCCCGCAGGCCGGTCCGGCGGTGGTCGTCACCGACGGCGAGGCCCTCGGGGATCGGCACGAAGAGGCCGTCGTCGCCGATCGCGGCCACCACGGCACCGGGGTGCTGCCGCAGCAGCTCCTCGATCTCGCGGAGCGCCGCAGCGCCTTCCGCATCCTTCCCCATCCAGGACACCGTACGCGGCCATCGGGCGCGGCGACGGACGGAGCCGGGGATCTTCGGAGACCACAGGTCAGCCGAGGTGGAAGAGTGGTGCGCATGGCCACGACCTCCGTGCCCGGCGACATCGACCCGTTCCTGCGGGAGGGCTTCGACCACCACCGCCGCGAGCTCACCGGCTACTGCTACCGGATGCTCGGTTCACCCTCCGAGGCCGACGACGCCGTGCAGGACACGTTGCTCAAGGCGTGGCAGTCCTACGACCGCTTCGAGGGTCGATCGTCGCTGCGGACCTGGCTGTACCGGATCGCCCACAACGTCTGCATGGACATGCACCGCAGCCCGCAGCGGCGGGCGCGCCCGATGGAGATGGGCCCGTCGACCAGGGTCGACGACGTGGTGCTCGGCGAGTGGCGCGAGGAGACGCTCTTCGTGCAGCCGGTGCGCGACGAGGAGGTCCTCGACCTCGGTGGGGACCCGGCCGACGTGGCCACCGCCCGGGAGTCGATCCGCCTCGCGTTCGTGGCCGCCCTCCAGCACCTGCCGGCCAAGCAGCGATCCGCGCTGATCCTGTGCGACGTGCTGCGCTGGCCGGCCGCTGACGTCGCCGTGCTGCTCGAGACGACGGTCGCATCCATCAACAGCGCGCTCCAGCGGGCCCGTGCCACCCTCGAGCAGCGCCGGGACGAGCCGCTCGACACCCGCCTCGACCCGGCACACCAGGAGCTCCTCGCCCGGTACGTCGACGCCTTCGAGCGCTACGACATCCCGGCCGTGGTCGCGCTGATGCGCGAGGACGCCGTGCTGTCCATGCCGCCGTGGGACACGTGGCTGGCGGGTCGCGACGAGGTCGGCGCCTGGATGCTCGGCCCGGGCATCGCCTGCAAGGGCTCGGCGCTGCTCCCCATCGACGTCAACGGCACGGCCGGGTTCGCCGCGTACAAGCCGGGCGACGACGGCCGACGCCACCCGTGGGGCATCCAGGTCATCGAGGTCGCCGGCGGGCGCATCGTCGGGCACCACAACTTCATCGGCCCAGACCTGTTCGCCCACTTCGGGCTCCCCGACCACCTCCCGGGCCGAGGCGCGGTAGACACCCACCCATGACGCGATGGGTGTACGGGTTCGACCAGGTCGACGCTGCGAAGGCGGCGATGGACGACGACTGGGACCGGGTCCGGGGCCTGCTCGGCGGGAAGGGCGCCAACCTCGCCGACATGGCCTCGCTGGGCGTGCCCGTCCCGCCCGGCTTCACCATCACGACCGAGGCGTGCAACGCGTACAGCGCCGGCGACGGCTCGCTCCCCGACGGGCTGTGGGACGAGGTGCTCGAGGCCATGGCCGCGGTCGAGGAGGCCAGCGGCAAGGGCTACGGCTCGGCGGACAACCCCCTGCTCGTGGCCGTGCGCTCCGGGGCCAAGTTCTCGATGCCCGGGATGATGGACACCGTCCTCAACGTCGGCATGAACGACGAGGTGGCGGCGGCGATGGTCGCCCGCACCGGTGACGAGCGCTTCGTGCTCGACTCCCACCGCCGACTGGTGCAGATGTTCTCCACCGTGGTGCTCGGCATGGACGGCGAGCCCTTCGAGGAGATCCTCCGCCGGCACCGCCAGGAGCACGGCGTCATCAACGACGCCGACCTGCCGCCCGAGGCGCTGAAGGCCACGGTCGCGGCCTTCCGCTCCCACGTGGCCCTCCACTCGCCCACCCCGTTCCCCGACGATCCGTGGAAGCAGCTGGAGATGGCCACCGAGGCCGTGTTCCAGAGCTGGAACAGCCGCCGGGCCTTCGACTACCGGCGGGCGGCCAAGATCGCCGACGACCTCGGCACCGCCGTGAACGTCGTGGCGATGGTCTTCGGCAACACGGGTGACCGGTCGGGCACCGGCGTGCTCATGTCGCGCAACCCCACCACCGGCGAGCCCGAGCTCGAGGGCGACTACCTGATCAACGCCCAGGGCGAGGACGTGGTGGCCGGCAACCGGGAGACCAAGCCGATCGAGCAGCTGGACGAGGACCTGCCCGCGGCGGCCGAGGAGCTGAAGGCCATCGCCCGGCGCCTCGAGGAGCACTACCGCGAGATGCAGGACATGGAGTTCACGGTCGAGGACGGCAAGCTCTGGCTGCTGCAGACCCGGACCGGCAAGCGGACCGCGCAGGCGGCCGTGCGGATCGCCGTGGAGCTGGCCGGCGAGGGCCTCATCACCCGGGACGAGGCGGTGGGCCGGGTGTCGCCCGACCAGGTCGACTTCTTCCTCCACCCGCAGTTCTCCTCAGAGGAGCTGGCCCGGCGCCACGCGGTGGCCCAGGGCCTCAACGTCTCGCCCGGCGCCGCGGTCGGTGTCGTCGCCTTCGACGCCGACCTGGCGCAGCGCTGGGGCAACGAGGGCCGCGACGTGCTCCTGGTGCGTCCCGAGACCAAGCCCGACGACGTCCACGGCATGCTCGCTGCGGTCGGGATCCTGACCTCCAGCGGCGGGCGGACCAGCCACGCCGCGCTCGTCGCCCGACAGTTCGGCAAGCCCGCGGTCACCGGTGCCTCGGCCATCGAGATCGACATGATCGGCCGGTCGCTGACGGTGGGGAACCAGACCGTGCACGAGGGCGAGTGGATGTCCATCGACGGCACCGCCGGCAACATCTACCTGGGCAAGGTCGAGACCGTCGCCCCCGACCTCGACAACGAGTGGCTGAGCACGCTGCTCACGTGGGCCGACGGGATCCGCACCCTCGGGGTGCGCGCCAACGTCGACGAGCCCGACGAGGCCGCCCGGGCTCGCGCCTACGGGGCCGAGGGCATCGGGCTGTGCCGCACCGAGCACATGTTCTTCGACCCCGAGCGGCTGCCGATCGTGCAGCGCATGATCATGGCGCCGAACCTCCCCGAGCGGCGCGAGGCACTCGACCTCCTGCTCGAGTTCCAGCGCGAGGACTTCATCGGCCTGCTCGAGGCGATGGACGGCCTGCCGGTGATCCTGCGCCTGCTCGACCCGCCGCTGCACGAGTTCCTGCCGTCGTGGGACGAGCTGCACCGGCACCAGACCGACCTGCAGCTGCGCCTGGTGCGCGCCGCTGACCTGGAGACGGTCGAGCGCTTGGTCACCGAGCTGTCCGAGGTGCGCGAGATGCTGGGTCGGGTCGAGGCGCTGCACGAGACCAACCCGATGCTCGGGCGGCGCGGCGTGCGGCTCGGGATCACCATGCCCGAGATCACCCGGATGCAGGCCCAGGCCATCATCCAGGCCGCCCTCGAGGTGGAGGCCCGGGGCGGCGACCCCCGACCCGAGATCATGGTCCCCCTCGTGAGCGACGCCAACGAGCTGGCCCGACAGCGCGAGCTCATCGACGAGGTGGCCGAGGCCGAGTTCGCGGCGGCCGGCCGACGGGTCCCCTACCTGGTCGGGACGATGATCGAGGTCCCCCGCGCCGCGCTCACCTCCGAGGCGATCACCGAGCACGCCGACTTCCTGTCCTTCGGCACCAACGACCTCACGCAGACCACCTTCGGCATCAGCCGGGACGACGCCGAGGGCGCCTTCCTGCTGCAGTACCTGGCGGACAAGATCCTGGCCGAGAACCCCTTCGCCTCGATCGACGCCGACGGCGTGGGGCGGCTGATGCAGCTGGCGCTCGACGGGGCCCGGTCGACGAAGCCGGCCATCGAGACCGGGGTGTGCGGCGAGCACGGCGGCGACCCGGCATCGATCGCGCTGTGCCACGAGATGGGCCTGACCTACGTCAGCTGCTCGACCTACCGCATCCCGGTGGCCCGCCTCGCCGCCGCGCAGGCCGCCCTGGCGACCGCCCCCTGACCCTCAGACCGACGTCGCCACCAGCTCCTCGAGGCCGGTCGCGAAGTCGTGCAGGGCCGAGCCGCCGTCGCCGGCGTAGGACGAGCCGTGCATGATCGCGAGCGTCCGGGGCTGCAGATCCCCGAGCGCGCGCAGCGTCGCGCCCGTGTGGGGCGCCATCGACATCTGGTGGAACATCGCCTCGGCGGCCAGCGCCGGACCGACCACGTCGCCCTCCGTCAGCGGCGCCGGGGCACCGACCTGGGACAGGAGGTCGCCGCAGAGCAGCGTGCTGGTGGTCTCCTCGAAGAGGACGTGGCACTCCCACCCGTGCGGGATGTGGGGCGTGGCGATCGACCGGATCCGCTTCCCGCCGAGGTCGAGGACCTCGTCCTCGGGGAGGGCCAGCGGGATGCGGTCGCACAGGTCGTTCAACGACACGTCGCAGGCCAGCGGGGCGTGCACCACCTGCGCATCGGGCGCCGCGGCGAGGAACATGTTCATCGAGCCGGACTCGTCGGACTCGACGTGTCCGAAGCTGATCCACCGCAGCGACTCGACCGGCACCACCTCGGACACCGCGCCCGAGATGAGCGGGAAGAACCCGCGAGGACCGGTGTGGAAGAGCAGCGGCTCGTCGGCCACGACGAGGAACTGGTTGAAGGTGAACCCCTCGGGTGAGACCTCGGGGATGAACGTGGAGATCCGGTAGATGTCGTCCGCGATCTCGGTGACGGTGGGTGCCATGGGTTCCATGCCACCGTGGCGTTCACTCGGGCGCCGACCCGTTCACTCCCGACTGAACGATCCACCGGACGTCGTCGGCCGGCGGCTCGTAGGCGCAGTAGATCCCCGTCCGGATGGCGCGGTCGAGGAGCGCACCCGCCTCCGGCAGCATCTCCTCGATCCGCCGGATGGCGGTGCGGATGGCGCGGGTGACGTTGAGGCGAGCCCGCTCGACGGTCGACGACGCCCGCCGGTCGCGCCCGCCCAGCCCGAAGGCGCGGGCGAGCTCGGCCACGAGTGCATCGACCTCGGCCTGACGTGCCTCTGCGGCGTCGAAGTCGCCCGAGGCGATGGCGTCGTCGCACTCGCCCCGGAGCTCCTCGATGCGCCGGCGGTACGCGGTCCGGGCCGCCCCATCCAGCACCTCCCCGGCGTCGCCGAGGCGGCGACGGTCGATGCCGTCGGTGGCGACGCCCTCCACGCGGTCGACCAGGTCCAGCACGTGCCGCTCGGCCCCGGCGGCCGCCACGAGCTCGGCGACGTACCGCAACCCCTTCGTCGCCTGGACCCGAACCGTCGTCGAGCCCTGCACCAGCTCGAACCACCCGCCGCGGTCCACGATCGCCGGGGCCTCCGGGTCCCCCGGCGCCACGGCCGCGGCCAGGCTGCGCAGCAGCTGGAGGTCCTCGGCGGGGACCACGACGTCGAGCGTGGTCAGCAGCTCGCCGGCGGCGAGCGCGTCGAGGCGCGCCCCGGGACGATCGCCGGCGTCGCGGCGGTGGCGCGCCAGCTCGATGTGGAGTCGGGCCTGCTGGTACGGGGCCCGGCCCGCAGGCAGGCCGTCCAGCGCCCGCTCGAGGAGGGAGACGGCAGCCCCGGGGCCGTCGAGGACCGCGAGCACGCGGGCTCGGGCCCCGGCGGCGCGGGCGTGGACGACGGGGATGTCGACGGCGTCGAGGCGTCCGCTGAGCTCGGCGCAGGCCTGGGCGGCAGCATCGGGGGAACCGGCGGCGAGCTCGGCATCGACCAGCACCGTCAGCAGCTCGACGGCACGGAGGTGGTCGTCGGCCAGCACCCGCAGGCCCCGCCGTGCCGCCGCGGCGGCGAGCTCGTGGTCGCCCTGTCGGAGGTGGAGCCGAGCCATGGGGAGCAGCGCTTCGAACGCCTGCCCCCGTCCCAGCAGGAGCGCCTCGGCATCGGCCAGACGCCCCTGCCGGATCCGCAGGTCGGCGAGGACGATGTCCGGGTGGAAGCCCGGCAACCCGGTGACGTCGGTGAACGCGGCCGACGCCCGCTGGAGGAGGTGCTCGGCGTCCGTCCAGCGCCCGAGCTCGCAGAGCAGGCAGGCCTGCACCGCGTCGCAGTGGCTGCTGAGGAACGCCGACGTGACCCCTCGGTCGCCGATCAGGCCGCGGGCTCGGAGCAGCTCGGCCCAGGACGCCGCCCGCTCGAAGTCCGCGCTGTAGTAGCAGGCCGTGAAGAACGAGCAGGCCGACTTGCCGGCGGCATCCTCGTCGTCGACCGGTCCGCACACGAGCGCCATGGCCTCGTCGAGCATCGCCATGCCCTGCGCCACCCGGCCGGCCTGCACGTGGGCGAGGCCGCCGTCGGCGAGCGCCTTGGTCTCGAGGTTCACGTCGCCGAAGCGCCTGGCGCGATCGAGCGCCAGCTCGGCGCAGGCGAGGAGGTGCGCCGGGTCTCCGACGTCGCACCCCATGGCGGCGACGGCCGCCCACCCCTGCTCGATGCAGGGCGGTTCGTCGGCGAGCAGGGCGGTGGCCCGGGCGAACCACGCCTGACCGGCGGTGAGGTTCCCCATCCCGTTGGCCAGGGCGTCGCCGAGGCCGACGCAGACCATGGCCGCCTGGCGGACCTCGCCCGCGGCCGTGAGCGTCCGCATCGCCGCGGACAGGTGGGTCACCAGGCCCTCGACGTCGAAGGTGGCCCGCGCCTCCTCGGCCAGCCGCAACGAGCGCTCGGCGTCCACCACCGTCGTCATCGGCACCAGCCTCGCAGGTGTCGTCCTACCGTGCGCACCATGACCGACGAGGCTCCCGCCCCACCCGCCTTCGACACGATCGCCGTCGCGGTCGACGGGGCCACCGGCTCGCTGTGGCTCGACCGGCCCGACAAGCTCAACCCGCTCTCCACCGCCACGCTGCGGGAGCTGGAGGACGCCGCCCGCTGGTTCGACCAGCACCCCGACCTCAAGGTGGTCACGGTGGGCGGACGGGGCCGGGCGTTCAGCGCCGGCGCCGACCTGGGCGCGTTCACCGGCGACGGTGGCCGAGGCGACCGCGAGCAGGGGTGGCGCACGGCCCGGGCCCTCGAGGAGATGCGGGCCGTCACCGTCGCCCGCATCCAGGGCTGGTGCGTGGGCGGCGGCCTCGTGGTCGCCGCGGCGTGCGACCTGCGGATCGCCACCGCGTCGGCACGGTTCTCCATCCCGGAGATCGACCTCGGCATCCCGCTGGCCTGGGGCGGCATCCCCCGGCTGGTGCGCGAGATCGGCCCGGCCCGCACCAAGGAGCTGGTGATGACCGGGCGGGAGTTCTCCCCCACCGAGGCACTGGCCATGGGCTTCCTCAACCAGGTGGTCGACGACGGCGAGCTCGACGCTGCGGTGGCGGCGCTCGTCGAGCGGCTCGTGGGCAAGCCCAAGCTCGGCCTGCTCGCCACCAAGGCCCACACCAACGCGGTGACCGAGTCCATGGTCGGCACCGGCCGCTCGTGGGCGGACGCCGACGGCCTCGAGGCCGGCCTGCGCGACCCCGAGGGTCGTGCCGTCCGCCAGGCCTACCTCGACCGCAGGGGCTGACGGCGCGCGACCATCGGGGCATGCCCGCGCTGACCTCCACACGAGACGACGACGTCGTCACCATCACGCTCACCGCCCCGGAGCGCCGCAACCCGCTGTCGACCTCCACGCTGCGCGAGCTCGGCGCCGCCCTCGACGACGCCGCCGGCTCCGACGCGCTCGCGGTGGTCCTCGCCTCCACCGGCGCGGTGTGGAGCACGGGCCACGACCTCAAGGAGATGGCGACGCTGGACGAGGCCGGCCTGCGGGAGCTCTTCGACACCTGCACCGCCGTCATGCGCCGCATCGAGGTGATGCCCCAGCCGGTGGTGGCCCGGGTCCACGCCCTCGCCACCGCGGCCGGCTGCCAGCTCGTCGCCAGCTGCGACCTCGCCGTCGCCGCCGCCTCGGCGCGCTTCGCCGCGCCGGGCGGCAGGGGTGGCTTGTTCTGCCACACCCCGATGGTGGCCATCGCCCGGAACGTCGGTCGCAAGCGCGCGCTCGAGCTGGCGCTGACCGGCGACGAGATCGACGCCGCCACGGCCGCGGACTGGGGGCTCGTGAACCGGGTCGTCGCCGACGAGGACCTGGACGTGGCCGTGGCCGACCTCGTCCAGCGGGTCACCCGCGGCTCGCGGTCGTCGAAGGCCGTCGGCAAGCGCACGCTCTACGCCCAGATGGACCGGACCATTGACGGTGCCTACGAGGTGGCCATCGACGTCATGGCCCGAAGCGCGGCGACGGGCGACGGCGCCGAGGGGATCGCGGCGTTCGCGGAGAAGCGCCCGCCGCGGTTCGCGTCCTGAGCAACGGGCGAAGCGGACGATCCGCGCGAATGCGCCCAGCCCGGCGCAGGTATTTCCCGCGAAATCCCGGCTCGACCCTCAGGTGGTGATCCCCGAGCGCCGATGATGGGTCCATGGCGATCCGGGAGGGGCGCGTGGTGGCACCGGCGCGCACCGGCGCGCGCGCCTCCAACCTGTTCCTGCTCGTCGGCCTGACCTGGGCGGCCCTCACCGTCGTCGCCGGCGAACCGCTCCGGGGCTGGATGTTCGCCGGGGCGTGCCTGGCCGGCGCGGTCGGCGCCACCGTCGCTGTCCACCGGGACCCGGACCGCTCGAACCCCGCCTGGTTCTTCATGGCCGGTGCCTGGCTGCTCGTGCCCGCCTACGTGGTCTGGTACCCGCTGACCGTGGCCTGGGACCTCGAGCTCACGGCCCCGGCGTTCACCGACGCGTTGTTCGTCACCGCCTACACGCTGTTCCTCCTGGGGCTGAGCAGGATCATCGGCCGGCGGAGCTCGTCGGAACGCTGGATCGACGTGCTCGACACCCTCATCGTCGGCGTCGGCTTCGGCGTGCTGGCCTGGGTCGTCTTCATCGGCCCCTACCTGGAGGCCGACGACCTGACGATCGGGTCGCGCCTGGTCACCATCTCCTACACGGTGCTCAACCTGCTCCTCCTGGGCGCCATCGTGCGGATGCTGGTGCAGGGCGGGATCTCCTCGCGGGGCGATCGGCTCCTCGCCGCCTGGGTCGTCACCCAGCTCGCTGCCGACCTCGTCTACGCGAGGACGGTCCTCGGCGGCACGTTCCACGTGGAGGACCTGGCGGTGAGCCTGTTCCCCGTGTCCTTCGCGCTGTTCGGTGCCGCCCTCTTGCACCCCACGACGATGTCGCCGACCACCGTCCGCGCCGACCGCTCGATCCGGGGAGCCCGCCGGTTCTTCCTCGTGGTGCCGGCGGCGCTGATCGCACCCGTCGTCCTCGTGGCCCTCGGAGTCCGGACCCACAGCGGCGACGTGGTCATCGTGTCGATCCTGGCCGGGGCGCTGTTCGGGCTGGTCCTGTGGCGCGTCTGGCTGCTCTTCGCCGATGTCGAGGAGCACCGTCGCACGCAGCAGCGGCTCACCGACTCGATCGAGCAGGAGCGCCGGCGCACCCTCGAGAACCAGGCGCTGCTCGCCTCGCTCAGCGAGCGCCAGCAGCTGAGCGATCGGCTGTCGCGCATCCAGCGCAAGATCTCGACCCGAGCGCCGCTGCAGGAGGTGCTCGACGCCATCACCCAGGGCGCAGCGGACCTCGTGCACGCCGACGTCGCTGCCCTCCGGTTCATCGACGAGGACGATCCGGCGTTCATGGTGATCGTCTCGTCCGTCGGCGTCGACGAGGCGGTCGCCGACGAGGTGCGGCGCGCTCCCCTGGGCGTCGGCGTGGGCGGACGCGCCATCGTCACCAACCGGCTCTGCATCCAGGAGGCCTACTCCGGCTGGGACAACGCCATCACCCAGTTCGTCGACGGCGGCCTGCAGACGGCGCTCGCGACGCCCGTGCACCTCGGCTCGGAGCCCATCGGCAGCCTCGTCGTGGCCACCCACCGCGCCGACCGCCGCTACTCGACCGCCGAGCAGGAGGCGCTCATCAGCTTCGCCGAGCACGTGAGCATCGCGCTCAACGACGCCCGCTCGGTGCGGGCGATGAACGAGGCGCTCGAGACGGCCGTGCACCAGGCGATGCACGACGAGCTGACCGGGCTGCCGAACCGGGCCTGCTTCTACGACCGGGCCGAGGTGGCGCTGCGGGCGGCCAAGCGCAACGGCACCGCCACCGCCGTGCTGCTGTTCGACCTCGACCGGTTCAAGGAGATCAACGACACGCTGGGCCACCGCTACGGGGACCGGGTGCTGTGCGCCATCGAGCCGCGCATCGCGCCGCTGCTGCGCGAGTCCGACACCCTCGCCCGACTCGGTGGCGACGAGTTCTGCGTGCTGCTCCCGGACATCTCGGGCCTGGACGGTGCGATCGAGGTCGCGAACCGACTGACGCGGGCACTCGAGGAGCCCCTCGACATCGACGGCATGACCCTGGTCGTGGAGGCCAGCTGCGGGGTGACCGTGGCGCCGGACCACGGCGACAACGCCGACCTGCTCCTGCAGCGCTCGGACATCGCCATGTACGACGCGAAGCGGTCCCACCTGCGCGTGTCCCCGTACCAGGACCATCTCGACCGCAACACCCCCGACCGCCTGGCGATGCTCGGCGAGCTGCGCCACGCGATCGCCAACGAGGAGCTGCTCCTGCACTACCAGCCCCAGGTCGACCTGGCCACCGGCCAGATCGAGGGCGCCGAGGCGCTCGTCCGCTGGCAGCACCCCCGCCGCGGCCTGCTCGGCCCGGACGTGTTCATCCCGCTGGCCGAGGACACCGGCCTCATCCACCAGCTCACGTCCTGGGTGCTCGATGCCGCGCTCGACCAGCTCCGGTACTGGACCGGGCGGCCCGACTCGGGCATCGGCGGCGACTTCACCGTGGCCGTGAACCTGTCGACCCACAGCCTCCTCGACGACTGCTTCGCCACCGAGGTCGCCGTGGCGCTCGACCGGGCCGGGGTGCCCCCGTCCCGGCTGGTGCTCGAGATCACCGAGACCACCCTCATGGCCGACCCCGAGCGCGCCACCCGGGTGCTCACCACCCTCGCCGAGCGAGGCGTGCGGTTCGCCATCGACGACTTCGGGACCGGCTACTCGTCACTGGCCTCGCTCAAGGACCTGCCGGTCGACGACCTGAAGATCGACAAGTCCTTCGTGGCCGGGATGGACGAGGGCTCCGACGACGCCGTCATCGTCCGGTCGGTGATCGAGCTCGGCCACACGCTCGGCCTGCGCACGACCGCCGAGGGCGCCGAGACCCCCGAGATCCTCGCTCGCCTGGCGGACCTCGGCTGCGACAGCGCCCAGGGCTACGCCGTGGCCCGACCGATGACGGCGGTCGAGCTGGTCACCTGGCTGCAGGCCCGCGCCGACGCCGGGGTCGCGGTCGCCTGAGAACGCGGCCGATCGGACATAGTTCAACCCATGCCTCTCATCGGTGAGTACGAACCGAGCCCGTCGGACTGGGTGCGCGAGCAGGTCGAGACCTACGAGCGCACCAACGGCAAGGAGGGCAACACCCTCCTGGACACCGGGTTGCCGGTGATCATCCTGACCACTCGTGGCCACAAGACCGGCAAGCTCCGCAAGACCCCCCTCATGCGGGTCGAGCACGAGGGCGAGTACGCCCTCGTCGCCTCCATGGGCGGTGCGCCCGACAACCCGGAGTGGTACCACAACCTCGTCGCCGACCCGACCGCGGTCATGATCCAGGACGGCCCCGAACCGTGGGACGCCCTCGCGCGCCAGGTCGAGGGCGAGGAGCGGGCCGAGTGGTACGAGCGGGCGGTCGCCGCCTTCCCGCCGTACGCCGAGTACCAGGAGAAGACCGACCGGGAGATCCCGGTGTTCATCGCCAGCCGCCCCTGAACGACGGCGCCGGGTCGCCTACGCGGGCGGCAGGTTCCGGTCCAGCTCGTCGAGGAAGGGCGTGGCGGTGCCGTCGGACGGGGCCCGCCAGTCGCCGCGGGGCGACAGGGCGCCGCCGCCGGAGACCTTCGGCCCGTTCGGCATCGCCGAGCGCTTGAACTGGCTGAAGCCGAAGAAGCGCCACAGGAACTCCTGCAGCCACTGCCGGATCTGGTCGAGGTCGTAGGCGTTGCGCCGGTCGTGGGGGAAGCCGTCGGGCCAGCGGCCCTCGTCGGCGTCGCGCCACGCGTGCCAGGCGAGGAAGGCCACCTTCGACGGCGCCAGGCCCTGGCGGGCGATGTGGTGGAGGAAGAAGTCGTGCAGCTCGTAGGGACCGATCTTGTCCTCGGTGCTCTGCAGCCCGGGGTCGTCGGTGTCGGCATCCTCGTGCGTGGGCACCAGCTCGGGGGAGATCACCGTGTCGAGGATGGCCAGCAGGACGCGGTCGGTCTCGGGGTCCCACTGCTCGGTGCGCACCGTCCAGCGGATGAGGTGCTGGATGAGCGTCTTCGGCACGGCGCTGTTCACGTTATAGTGGCTCATCTGGTCGCCGACGCCGTAGGTGCACCACCCGAGGGCGAGCTCGGACAGGTCGCCGGTGCCGAGCACGAAGCCCTGCTTGTCGTTCGCCAGGCGGAACAGGTAGTCGGTGCGCAGGCCGGCCTGGACGTTCTCGAACGCGATGTCGTACACGGGCTCGCCCGATGCGAACGGGTGGTCCATGTCGGCCAGCATCTGGCGGGCGGCCGGGCGGATGTCGATCTCCTGGCCCGTCACCCCGAGGGCCTCCATGAGCGCCCAGGCGTTGCTCTTGGTCGTGTCGCTCGTGGCGAAGCCGGGCATCGTGTAGCCGAGGATCCCGCGGCGGTCGAGTCCCATGTGGTCGAAGGCCTTGGCGGCGACGATGAGTGCGTGGGTGGAGTCGATCCCGCCCGACACGCCGATCACCACGTGCTCGGGCTCGATCGCCCGGAAGCGGGTGACGAGGCCCTCGACCTGGATGTTGAACGCCTCGTAGCAGTCCTCCTCGAGCCGCTCGAGGTCGTCGGGCACGAACGGGAACCGGGCGTGCGGCCGGCGCAGCGGGTTGACGGCGTCGGTCGGGGCCTGCCGGGGGTGCTCGAAGCGCACGACCCGGAACCGGTCCTCCGGGTGCCCGGCGGCAGCGGCTGCGTCGTTGAAGGTCCCGGTGCGCATGCGCTCGAGGCGGATGCGGGCCGCGTCGACGTCGGCCACGACCATGTCGGGCTCCAACGCGAAGCGGTCCGAGTGCGCGAGCTCCTCGCCCAGCTCATAGATCAGCCCCTGGCCGTCCCACGCCAGGTCGGTGGTGCTCTCCCCCGGTCCGGCCGCCGAGTACACGTAGGCCGAGTGGGTCCGCATCGACTGCGACGCGCACAGCAGCGCCCGGTCGCGGGCCTTGCCGATGACGATGTTGGAGGCCGACAGGTTCGTGCAGATCAGGGCGCCGGCGAGCGCCCCGATGGACGAGGGAGGCGTGGCGGCCCAGTAGTCCTCGCAGATCTCCACGTGGAAGTCGAGGCCGTCGTGGTCGTCGGCGACGAAGCGCAGGTCGGTGCCGAACGGGACGGTGTCGCCGGCGGCCTCGATCTCGGCGCCGACGATGCCGGCGCCGGGCGCGAACCAGCGCTTCTCGTAGTACTCGCGGTAGTTGGGCAGGAAGCTCTTCGGCACCACCCCGAGGACCCGGCCGTGCGACACGACTGCGGCGCAGTTGTACAGGCGCCCGTTGCGGGGCAGCGGGACGCCGACGAGCAGCACCGGCTGCAGGTCGGCCGAGGCCTCCACGACCTGGCGCAGCGCCCGGTCGACGGCAGCGTGCATCCCGCCCTGCAGGTGCAGGTCGTCGACGGCGTAGGAGGACAGCCCGAGCTCGGGGAACACCACGAGGTCGACACCCTCGTCGTGGGCCCGCCGGGCGATGTCGAGGTGGAAGCCGGCGTTGCACTCGGGATCGCCGACCGCCACGCTCGGGGTCGCGGCGGCCACGCGCACGAAGCCGTGCGTGGCCGGGTCGTGGAACGGGTGGGGAGAGCTCACAGGACCTCGTCGATCATCTGGAGGGCGGTGCGCATGGACGCGATCCTGACCGGTCCGCGCCCGATCGCGCCGAACCGTTCCTCGCGGTGGATCGTCGGGCCGTCACGTCGGGCGCAGGCGAGGTGCACCAGGCCGGGCTCCTCACCGTCGTCGGCGTAGCCCGTCGTCGACACGGCGATGTCGGCGCGGGAGTGGGCCAGCGCACCCTCGGCCATGGCCCGGGCGACCTCCTCGCTGACCACGCCGCACCGGTCGATGTCGGCCTGGGCCAGCCCCAGCAGCTCGCACTTCGCCGGCTCGCTGTAGACGACGAAGCCGCGCTCGAACACGCCGCTCAGGTCGTGCACGTCGGTGAGCGCCGAGGCGAGCATGCCCCCGGTGCAGCTCTCGGCGGTGGCGAGGGACAGCTCCCGGTCGGCCACCCGCCGGAGCACCGCCTGGAGGAGCTCCTCGACGTCGTCGGGGAGCACCGCGGAGTACGACTCGGTGGCACCGGGGGTCTCCGTCACATCCTGGGCTTCGGTCACCCGGCACCGATACCCGGTGTCACCCCGGTCCAGCCACGTCCGGCCGCCGCGCTGTCTGCTCGATCGCCCTCGGTCAGCGGGCCAGGCGGCGCCGGAACCAGAGCTGCAGCAGCGCGAAGTCGGCCACGGCGACACCCATGCCGACGGCGACGACCTGCCCGAGGCCGGTGAGGTCGACGGTGGCCAGCACCACGACCGTGGCGGCGACCCACGCCAGGTCGGCCACGGAGGTGAGCAGGGCGGTGGTCGCGAGCCACCGGGACGAACGGGCGCCGAGGGCGACGTCGATGGCGAACAGGACGAGCCCGGCCGACACGAGCCGGGTCCAGCCCGCGCTCTGCAGGCCGAGGACGTCGACGATCCGACCGGTGGCGGCCAGGCCGAGGACCCCGGCGGCCAAGGACGTGGCGGCGTTGACGCCGAGCACGGTGCGGAGCCGGCTGGCGGCGGTGGCGGGCGTGGTGGTGGTGAGCGGTGCGGTGATGGTGGTCATGGGGCCCATCGTCGGGCCGACCGGGAAGCAGGGCGATCACCTGAGAGGTAATGGTGGCCATGACCGCGCCCCCGTACGGTTCGGCCATGGCCACCGCCGCCACCGTCCCCGTCGGCGACCTGCTGCGCGGCTGGCGCCAGCGCCGGCGCCGCAGCCAGATGGACCTCGCCCACGACGTCGGCGTGTCGCCCCGGCACCTGAGCTTCGTGGAGACCGGACGGTCGCGGCCGAGTCCGGAGATGGTGCTGGCCGTCGCCCGCCACCTCGAGGTCCCGCTGCGGGAGCAGAACGCGCTCCTGCTCGCCGCCGGCTACGCCCCTCGCTACGCCGAGACGCCGTTGGACGACGCGGCGATGGCCCGCGTCCGGGCGTCGCTGCAGCGCATGCTCGACGCCCACGACCCGTACCCCGGCGTGGTCATCGACCGCCAGTGGGACGTGGTGCTCGCCAACACCTCGGCGCTGGCGCTCGTCGACGGCGTCCCCGACCACCTGCTCGGCCCGCCGCTCAACGTGTTCCGGGTCTGCCTGCACCCCGACGGCCTGGCCGCCCGCACCCGCAACCTGCCCGAGTGGGCCGGCTACCTCCTGCACCAGATCGACCGGACCGTGCGCCTCACCGGCGACCGGCGCCTGGCCGAGATCGCCGCCGAGGTGCGGGCCTACCCGAACGTCGCCGCCCTCGCCGACCGCCCCGCCGATGACGACCCGCCCCTGCTGGTGCCCGTGGTGCTGGACCTGGGTGGCACCGACGTCGCCATGTTCACGACCCTCACCACCTTCGGGACGCCACGCGACGTGACGCTGGACGAGCTGGCCGTGGAGCTGTTCTTCCCGGCCGACGACGCCGCCGACGCCCACCTCCGCTCGGCTGCGCGCTGACCGGTTCTGGACGCGCCGGCGACGCAGGTGCTCATCGCTCCACGTCGCACGAGACCCGCGGGTTCCAGGGGGCGAGCTCACCGCTCGGGTTGTGGGTGAAGACCCAGGCGTGGAGGTCGTAGTGCACGGGCATGTCCTCCTCGTGGCCCGGCATGGGACCGTCCAGCGGGTGCCCGAGCATCGTCGGCCGATCGTCGTCGGTCGTGAGGTCACCGTCGGCGTCGAAGGCCAGGTACTCCACACCGAGCAGCTCGAGGCGGCCACCTCTGCCCGGAGCGAACAGCAGCACCTCGGGCATGGTCGGGTCGATGCGGCCCCCGTCCAGCAGCAGGGCGGGGTTGACCCAGTGCTGGCCCATGCCACCGACGCCGGGGAGCTCGGCGCAGGCCTCGGATGGGAGGTAGCCGGCCGCCTCGGCGGCGGCCGGATCGCGCAGCGCGCGGGTCGCTTCACGGATGACCTGGCGCTGGGCGCCGGTGAGCTCGCCGGAAGTGACCGGAGCAGGAGTCGCGCCGGGGTCGGGGTGCTCGCCGTCGTGGGCACCGGCGAGGGAGGGCGACACGGCGAGCGTGGCACCGAAGGTGAGTGCAGCGAAGGCTGCGGCGACAGCCAGGCATCGGTTGGGGTTCATGGTTCCTCCAGTCGTGGACCCGTCCGTCGGGCCTCGCTGCCACCATCCGCCATCCGGCCGACGCCCGCGACTGAGAGACCGCTACCGCGATCTGAAGAACTTCGTAAAGGAGGGCCCGGATCAGGCGTCGACGTCGGCGGGACCGCACGTCGCGGTCGCGTCGGGTTCGTACGGCGGGGCGATCGGCTCGTCGTGGCGGGCCGCGCAGGCGATCTCCCACGGCAGCGGCCACGGGTTGGGCAGGCAGCCCTCCACGCCGGCGGACTGCTGGTACATGACCGCCGCCGGCCCGCCCGGCTCCTCGCACGCGGGCCGGGCGTGGTGGCGGCCGAGGAGGTGGCCGACCTCGTGGTTCACGAGCATCTGGCGGTACTCCTCGAGGGTCCCGGGCCAGGTGTCGGTGGCCTCCCGCCAGCGGTCGGCGTTCAGGGCGACGACCGGCCCGATCTGGCACGAGAACCGGCCGCCGGTGTCGTAGGGCGCGCAGAGGGCGTCCACCTCGGGCCCCTCGGCCACCACCACGACGTGGGGCGCGTCGTCGGTGGCGCGGATCTCGAAGCCGGCCTGCGCCCAGCCCCTCGGGTCGGCGAGCGTGTCGCGCACGACCTGATCGAACCCGTCGGTCCCTACGGTGGCCCGCCGCTCGATGCGCAGCTCGACCACCACGGGCCCGTCGGGCTCGGGGGCCGGCGCCTCCACCGGCACCGTGATCGTGGTCGCCGGCGCGGACGTCGAGGGGCTCGAGGTCTCGGCCCGCTCCAGCACGTCCGCCTCGCCGCCGCACCCGACCGCCACGAGCGCGACGGCCGCCATGGCGCGGCGGAGGAGCACGATCAGGCTCGGTCCTGGCGGGGGCGCCAGATGGCGGTGTGGGCCGCGCTCCACGCCGGGCGACCGTCGGCGGTGATCTCGACGTCGAGGTCGACGAAGCGGTGGCCCTTGTGCTCCCGCTCGTCGGTCACCACGCCCCGCACCTCGACCAGCTCGCCGTCGTGCACCGCGCTGCGGTGGTGCGCCCGCGTGCTCACGTGGATCCACGGACCGAGGCGCACGCTGCTCGACAGGACGTAGTTGGCCTGCCGGGCGAGGAACCCGGGATGGGCGACCGCGCCGCCCTCGTAGACGTCGCTGTCCTCCCGCACGTCGGCGAGGTACTGCGCGGCGGGACCGGCCCGGTGGTGGAAGCGCAGGGTGCCGAGCACCGTGCCCGGCGCGAGGAGCTCCGCCTCAGCGGGCGGCACGGGGTCGGGCACATCGGCGGTGCCGAGGTCGGCGATCGGCGGAGGGTCGTCCATCCCGGCGCGTCCCTGGGCGCGAACGGTGCCGTCCGGGCCGGTGGCGCTCAGCGTGCCGTCGTCGTCCAGGCGGCACACGACCCGCTCACCGTCGTAGACCGGCACCAGGAAGCGGGCCTCCATCGTCCCGCCCGCCAGGAAGCCGGCGCCCCACCGGTCGACGCACGGGCGGGTCAGGTACGCCCAGACGTCCACGCCGGGCACCAGCCCGCCCCGGAACCCGAAGGTGGCGGCGACAGCGTCGTCGTGCATGCGGTTGGTCGACTCGGTCGCGGTGTTGAAGGCGACCACCTCGTGCTCCCAGGCCATGCGCGGGACGGTAGCGGCGCGGCGACCGGGCGGGTTCCGGGCGTCGGCGACCGCGGGTAGTGACTGACGATCCGCCCAGGACCGGAGGTCCCCCCATGCCCATCGAGCCCGACCAGCCAGGCGGGTCGAACGACCCGACCCGTGCCAACGATCCCGTCGACCCCACCCGGCCCGTCGACCCCACCCGGGCGCAGGATCCCGTCGACCCGACCCGGGTGCAGCCTGGCGTCGACCCGACCCGAGCCGAGGACGCCACCTTCGTGCGGCCCGACACGAGGACGGGCGCAGTCGTCGACGAGCCGCTCCGGCGCGACCCGGACGACGACGAGGATCGCAAGGCGGCCTGGTGGCTGTGGGCGCTCCTGGCAGCGGTGCTGATCGGCATCGTCCTCTTCGCCCTCCTGCGCGACAACGACGACGACGATTCCGTCGGCACCGACGACCAGACCGACACCGGCGTGGTCGAGACCACGCCCGAGGACACCGCCGTCGAGGACACGACCGCGGAGACCGCGCCCGAGGACACCACCGTCGAGGAGCCCGTCACCGAGGACACCACCGCGACCACCGCCGCTGGCGGCGACGCGACCGCACCGGGCGACGGTGCCGACGGCGACCCCGGCACGGTCACCACCACCGACGGCACCGACCTGTTCACGCTCGTGCAGGGCGACGCCGGCGACGCCGACCGGCTCGCACCCCATGCCGACCAGGACGTCACCGGCGAAGGCGTGTACGTCCTCGACGTCGTCGACGGCGAGGGGTTCTGGATCGGCTCGGACGACCAGCAGCGGATCTTCGCCCATGCCTCGGCGGACACGTCCGCCGAGGTCCAGGCCGGCGACCGCATCGACTTCGACGGCTTCCTGAAGCCCAACCCGGCCGACGACTCCGCCGACGTCCACGACATCCCTGAGGACCAGGGCGCCGAGCTGCACCGCCAGCAGGGCCACCACATCGAGATCCGGTCGGTCACGCCGGCCTGATCGACGCGCGTCTGCCACGCCGGGGCGTCGATACGATCCCGGCGTGGCAGACGAGGCTGGGGGTGGAGCCGTCGAACCCGACGACGAGCCCCGTGCTCGACGTCGGGCCGGCCAGGCGCTCGTGGTGGTGCTGGGGCTCCTCGCCTTGGGTGCGATCGTGACGGCGGTCGCGCTGTGGTCGTCCCGGTCCGACCTCCAGGACGAGGTCGACCGCCGCGACGAGATCGCCTCGGTCGCCGGACGCTTCGCCGAGGTGCTGCTCTCCTACGACCACGAGGACCTCGACTCGTCGCGCGCCGCCGTGCGCGAGCTGGCCACGCCGGACTTCGCCGACGAGTACGTCGGCGCCTTCGACGCCGGGCTCGGCGGCCAGATCGAGAGCCTCGAGGCGACCTCGTCCGCGACGATCCGCGAGGTCTTCGTGTCCTCCTCCACCGGCGACACGGCCCGCGCCGTCGTCATCGCCGACTCCGAGATCCTGAGCGCCGCCGGCAGCCGGGCGACGGTGGGGACCTACCTCGACATCACCCTCGTCCGCCTCGACGGCCGCTGGCAGGTCGACGACGTGACCTCGGTGGCGAACGCCGGCTCGCGCCTCTCCCCGGTGCCGGGCTCGGACGTCGACGACGCAGACGACCCCGACATCTCGCCGACGTCGACGTCCGCGCCCTGAGCCGGCGTCAGCTCCCGACGGTCTCGTCGACCTCGTCCGGCAGGGCCTCGGGCCCGTCGCCCGGGCCGTCGCCGGACTCCTGGTACCGCTTCCAGAGCCACCAGGCGAGTGCGGCCAGCGCCGCCAGCAACAGGAACGGCAGCGCCCGGCGGATGACCTGGGCCAGCAACGGCTCGTCGGGCTCGTCGAGGTCGGACGCGCCCGTCGGCCCGCCGGCGTCGGGGTCCAGGGGGCGTCCGTCCGCGTCGAGCTCGCCACCGGCAAGGTCGTTGCGCCCGCCCGGCCCGGCATCGGCCCGGCTGCCGGCGTCGGCGCCGACCGAGCGGCCGGCGAGCTCACCGCACGCCTCGACCGAGGGGGCCACGGGGGCGGGTCGGCGTCGGGGGTAGACCCTGGCCTCGTTGGCGTCGGAGAACAGCAGCGTGAGGTTCAGGTAGCCGTCGTCGCCCACCACGGCGTCGGTGATGGCGAGCGCGGTCCCGGAGTCGGCGATCGTGGCCCCGAGGGCCTCGGCCACCCCGTCGGCGGTCACCGGGCCGAGGACGGCGAGGCCGTCGACCGTGCACGCCAGCTGCGCATCGGTCGAGGCGACGATCCGCAGCACGAGCTGCAGCGCGGAGGGCCCGTCCTGCAGCAGCTGCTCGATGGGACCACGGGTCTCGTCCAGCACCTGGGTCACGGCGTCGAAGGCGTCGATGCTCTGCGCGAGCGGATCCCGGTTGTCGGCGAGCACGCCGGTGAGGTCGCCGAGGTCGGTGAGGAACTGGTCGATCTCGTCGCCGTTGGCGACGGTGCGCTCGGTGAGCGCCCGGGAGCCGGCGATGATGCGGCGCAGGTCGTCGCCCCGGCCGTCGAGCGCGGCGGCCAGCTCGCGGACCACGGTGCCGACCTGGTCGGGGTCGATCGCGGCGAGGAGCTCGTCGACGCTCTTGAACAGCGCCCCGTAGCTGACCGGGCCGGAGGTGCGCTCGAGCGGGATCCGGTCGCCGTCGGCGAGGCGCGGGCCGCTCGTCGGGTCGGTGCCGGGCGTCGGCGCCAGGTCGACGAAGGGCTCGCCGATCGCCGACTTGCGCCGGGCCATCGCGTCGACGGCGGCCGGGAGCTCCTCCCCCTTGTCGATGCGCAGGACGATCTCGGAGAACCCGTCGCGCAGTGCGGCGGAGTGCACGGAGCCGATGGCATGGCCGAGGTAGGCGACCTCGAACCCGCGGGCGAGCCCGGGTGAGGACTCGAACTCGACGGTGACGAAGTCCGGGTCGTCGAGCGCGTCGACCTCGAACAGCGTGGCGAAGGACCAGGCGATGATCACCGCGCTGATCAGGCCGAACGCCGCGAGGTTGAGCAGGATCCGGCGGTTCACGGCCCCTCCGGCGGGTGGAACGGCTCCTGGCCGGGGAAGACGAAGGTGTCGAAGATGCCGTAGGTCAGCGCCTCGTGGTCCTCGATCATCCGGGGGATCAGAGGACCCGCGGTCCGAATCGCCTCGAGCAGGGCGACGAGCGTGTCGGCGTCCTCGACGAGGACCTGCGCGACGGGCGCCAGCTGGTCGAGGATGCGGTCGAGCTCGGCCCGGTGCGGAGCGAGGACGTTGGCGTCGACCGAGCCGGCCACCCGCGTCAGCTCCTCGAGCAGCACCACCATCCGGTCGCCCTGCGCCGCCAGGCTGCCCGTGGCCTCGGCGGTCCGCTCGATCGAGCTGCCGAAGCCCTCGGCCCCGTCGGCGAGGTCGCGGAAGAGGCGGCCGAAGGAGTCGAGGGCGGTGACCAGCTGCTCGGACTGGCCGACGAGGCCGTCACCCAGCTCGTCGAGGCTCTGGAGCAGTCCACCGAGCTGGTCGCCCCGCCCGCCGATCGCGGTGGCGCCCGCGTCGACGATGTCGGCGACGTCGCGCCCCTCGATGGCGCGCAGGACCCCGAGCAGCTGGATGGTGAGCTCCTCGAAGCTGGCATCGGCCCCGCTGGTCGGCAGCTGGTCGCCGTCCTCGTGGTACGGCGGCGCGACCTCGGCGGGGAACCGCAACCGCACGTAGTTCTCGCCGAGCAGCGACGTGGACGACACCGATGCGACCGTGCCGACCGGGAGCTCGCGCCCGTTGACGATCGACATCTGCACCACGGCGTCGTAGCCCTCGAGCCGGATGCCCGTGACCGTGCCGACGGTGACGTCGGCGACCCGCACCGAGTGACCGATCACCAGGTGCTGGACGTCGTCGAAGCGCGCCACGAAGGTCCGGTCGCCCTTCGGGCCGCCGGCGGTCTGCAGCGTGCACGCGCCGGAGGCGAGGGTGAGGACGACCAGGACGGCGACGCGGGCGAGGGCGGCGCGGGTCATCCGTCGCACCCGGGGTCGAGGAGCGGGACGCAGAGCCCGTCGTCGCCGTCACCCAGATCGGGCACGGTCGTCGGCGGGAGCGTCGTCGGCGGGAGCGTCGGTGGCGGCAGCGTGGGCACCGGGACGGTCGGGACCGGGATCGTCGGCAGCGTCGGCACCGGGCCGCCGTCGGGGGGCACGAGGCCGAGGTCCAACAGGATCTCCATGATCGGGTTGAGCAGCGTCTGGGACGTGTAGACGCGGGCCCGGACCGAGTTGTTGGAGGGGTCGTAGGCATCGATGACGCCGCGCTGGAACGCCCGCAGCGAGAGGAGCATCTGGCGCAGCGAGCCCCCGTTCGCCTTGATCGTGAGGGCGACGGCGGCGAGGGTGTCCATGTCCTCGGGCAACGAGGTCTCGTAGGCGGCGAGCAGCTCCTCGCCCTGCAGGGTCAGCGACGTCAGCGACGTGAGGAACCGGGCCAGGGACTCCCGCTCCTCGGCGAGCGCGCCGGACACGGCGGCGAAGTCGGTCAGCAGCTGACCCACCTCGGTGTCGCGCGCTCGGATCACGTCGGCGAGGACGTTGACGTCGCCGGCGATGGCGAGCAGCTCCTCGTCCTGGTCGGCCAGGTACGGGATGAGCTGGGCCAGCTCGCCGAGCGCCTGGTTCAGCGTGCGCCCGTTGCCCTCGAGCGCCCCCGAGCCCTCGGCCAGCAGCCGGCGGACCGAGTCCGGGTCGAGCGACTGGAGCAGCTCGGTGACCGACTCGAGCGCCTCGTCGGGCTCGACCGGGATGATCGTCCGCTCGACCGGGATGCGGTCGCCGTCGACGAGCACGCCGTCGCCGTCGCGCCACGCCGGCCCGAGCACGACGGTGCGCTCGCCGATGAGCGAGCTCGGGACGATGGCGGCGGTGGCGTCGTCCGGCAACGGCACCTCCTCGTCGATCGACATGGTGATGTCGATCCCGCCGCCGACGATCTCGACGGCGGTGACGTCGCCGACGTCGATGCCCATGACGAGCACGTCGGCGCCCTCGTAGAGCGCGACGGCGCGGGAGAACGACGCCGTCACCTCGTAGCCGGTGCTGCCACCGCCGCCGCACGACGGCAGGGTGAGCGCGGCGACCACGACGGTGAGGGCGGCGCCGGCGACGCCGGCCCGGCGGCGGGGCGGGCGCACGGCCCTCACCCGCCCTCGATCAGGGACGGCACCTGCAGGAGACCGGTGCCCGTGACGATGGAATCGAGCCACGGCCCCGAGCGGGTCGCCTCGTCGAGGCCCTGGACCGCCGGCCCGACGTAGGCGAGCAGCTCGTTCAGCTGGGGCAGCCGGGCGCGGAGGGTGTCGGCGGTGACGTCGAAGTCGGCCAGGAGCGTGTCGAGGCTCTCGCGGTTCGCCGTCACCAGCCGGTCGAGCTCGGCGACCGCCCGGCTGCCGGATCCGAGCACGGCACGGAGCTGGTCACGGCGCTGCGCCACGACGTCGAGCAGCCGTCCGGACTGGTCGATGAGCGCGAGCAGCGCCTGGTCCTTGCTCGCCAGCGCCGACGTCAGCTCGGACGTGTCGTCGAGGAGCGAGTCGATCTGCGCCCGTCGGGTGTTGAGCATGCTCGCCAGCACCGTGATGTTCTCGACGAGAGGTTGGAACGAGTCGGCGTTGTCGGCGGAGATGTCGGCGAAGTTCTGGAGGAGCTGGTCGATCTCATCGACGTCGTACGCGTCGGCCGCCTGGGTGAAGCGTCCCAGCGCGTCCTCCACCCCGATCGGCAGCCGGGTGCGCTCGATGGGGATCTGGCGCTCCTCGACCGGGAGGTCGGCCACGAAGGGCTCGGTCACCGGCCCGTCGAGTCGCACGTAGCGCCCGCCGAGCAGCGTCGCCAGGCTGATCTCGGCCGACGTGTCGGTGCCGAGGTCGACGCCGCGGTCGACCTCCCAGGTCACCACCACCCGCGCCTCCTGGAAGTCGGGACGGACGGCGGTGACCGTGCCGACGTCCAGCCCGGCCACCCGGACCTTGTCGCCCACCCGGATGCCGCCGCTCTCCTCGAAGACACCGCTCATCTGGTAGCGGTCCTCGAGGATCCCGAGGGTCCCGATCGCGAAGGCGGCCACGACGGCGATGACCGCGCCGACGAGCGTGAGGACGCCGAGCACGAGCGGGCTGCGGTCGGCGAAGCTGCGCAGGTGGAAGCGGCTCATGGGCGGAGCAGCTCCTCGAAGACGTCCCCGGACGAGGTCCCGGGCTGGTCGGTGGGCGGGTGGGGGCACGGTGGCGGGTGCTCGGCGGTGCAGAGGAAGTTGTTCACGAGGGCGTCGGCACGGTCGGTGATGGAGTGCAGCTCGAGCAGGGCCGGCGGCGTGAGCCGCAGGACGTCGTCGAGCAGCTCGCGGTTCTGCCGGGTCACCGTGCCGAGGGCAGCGAGGTCGCCGAGGATGCTGTCGAGGTTCCCGGCGTTGTCGGACAGCAGGCCGGCCAGGCGCTCGCTGAAGCCGGGCAGCGTGGCCAGGGCATCGATCAGGGTCTGCTCGCTCTCGTCGTAGGTGCCCGTGAGCAGCACGAGGTTGTCGACGAGCTGTTGGATCTGGCGGTCGCGCCGGGCGACCTCGCCGCTGATGACCGCGTAGTCGTCGATGAGCTGGCCGATGGTGTCGCTGCGGCGGGCGAGGTTCCCGATCACCACCTCGAAGTCGCTGGTCAGGCCGGCGACCCGCTCGCGGTTGCCGCCGAGGGCGTCGTTCAGCGCGATGACGAGGGTGTTCACCTGCTCCGGGTCGACGGCCTCGAGGAGGGGACCGAGCTCGTTGATCAGGTTGCCGAGCTCGACGGCCGAGGAGGTGTTCTCCATCTGGTCACCGTCGCCGAGCATCTCCTCGGCCTCACCCGGGGTGAGGACGAGCTCGCGGACGTTCAACAGGTTCTGGGCGCGCACCGCCACCTCGCTGTCGACCGGGAGCTCCACGGTCTCGTCGAGGTCGAACTCGACCCAGGCCATGCCGGCGCGCACCTCGACGCGGGAGACGCTCCCGATCGGCACACCCGACAGCCGCACCGGGTCGCCGACGCGCAGGTTGGTGGCGTCGTCGAACTCGGCGGCCAACCGGTAGCGGTCGGCGCCGAAGTGGGTGCCGGCGATCTGCAGGCCGATCCACACGGTGAGCGAACCGGACACCAGCAGGAACAGCGCGAAGCGCCAGTGGCGACGCAGGCTCATGGGGTCCCCTGCTCCGGCGGCGGGCAGCCCTGGGTGGTGGGCACGATCACGCACGGGTCGAGCACGACGATGGTGCGGACCACGCCACCGAGGCGACCGTCGCCGATGTCCCACTGGATCAGGTCCTCGCCGAGGAAGCGGGCGATGCGCTCGTTCGAGGCGTTGAACGTGGGCAGGTGCTCGAGCTGGGCGAGCAGCACGGTGGTCACCCGGTCGAGCCCGGCGACGAGCGGACCCACGTTCGGCGCGGCGGCATCGATGGTGGTCGTGAGGTCGGCGGCCAGCTGCGATGCCGACAGGAGGAGGGAGCCGAGCTCGTCCTCGTTCTCGCGCAGCAGGTCGAGCACCGATGCACCGGTCTCGCTGATGCGCACGAGCTGGTCGCCCCGGTTCTCGAACGTCTCCCCGAGGGTGACGGCGTCGGCGAGCAGCGCGTCGATCTCGCCGCGGTTGGCGATGAAGTCCTCGGCCAGCCTGCCCGAGGCGTCGATGGTGGCGCCGAGGTCCTCGCCCAGCCCGTCGAGGCCCCGGGCCATCTCGGTGAGGATCGTCCCGAGCTTCTCGGGATCGAACGACGCCAGCACCTCGGAGAAGGTCTCGAGGGTCTCGACGACCTCCGACGGTGACACGGTCTCGCCGATGCGCTCGCCGGGCTCGAGGAACGGGCCGGACCCCTCGCCGTCGCCCGGGATGATGTCGACGAACTTGGGCCCGAAGACCGAGAGGGGCTCGATCCTCGCCGTGGCCGACTCGGGGATCCGCACCTGCTTGCGCATGTTCAAGGTGAGCTCGACCGTGCCGTCGTCGAGGAGCTCGATCTTGCCGACGCCGCCGACGGTCACGCCTCGCACCTTCACCGTGCTGGTCTCGTCGAGGTTGAAGCCCGGCCGGGCGACGAGGGCGGTCAGCTGGTAGTCGTCGGCGTAGGCCCCGCCTGCGGCGCGCAGCATCACGCCGGCCACGCCGAGCACGAGCACGAGCCCGATGAGGCCGAGCATCGCCTGCCGGTGCGGCGTCAGCGGATGGCGGGCGCGCGCGCTCATCCGGTGAGGGTCACCGTGGTCGAGGTGCCCCAGAACACGTAGGACAGGAAGAGGTTGACGATGACGATCACGACGATCGAGGTGCGGATCGCCTTGCCGACGGCGACGCCCACGCCCTCCGGGCCGCCGGTGGCGTGGAACCCGTACCAGCAGTGGATCAGCACCACGAGCACGGCGAACACGAGGGCCTTGATGAGGCTGTAGAGGACGTCGATCGGAGGGAGGAAGAGCCGGAAGTAGTAGTCGTACACGCCGGTCGAGAGCCCGAGCAGCTGGGTGGTGACGAACTGGGCGGCGAAGAAGCTGGCGAACAGCGAGATCAGGTAGAGCGGCAGGATGGCGATGAGCGCGCCGAGGATGCGGGTGGACACCAGGTAGGCGATGGGCGGGATGCTCATCACCTCGAGGGCGTCGATCTCCTCCGAGATGCGCTTGGCGCCGAGCTCGGCCGTGAAGCTGGACCCGACCTGGGCGGCGAGCGCGATGCCGGCGATGATCGGCGTCACCTCGCGCACGTTGCCGAAGCTGGTGACGAGACCGGTGAGCGACTCGGCGCCGAGCGAGCGCAGACCCTCGTAGCCCTGGATGCCGACGGTGGCCCCGGTGGCCATCGACATGGCGCCGATGACGAAGATCATGCCGCCACCGACGACCACGGCGCCGGTGCCGACGACGATGTCGGAGATCTGGCGACCGACCTCGGGCAGGAACCGTCGCCGCAGGAGGATGTGGGTGACGATGGCGCGCAGCGCCTGCCCGGAGAACTGGAGGAAGGAGCCCAGCTGGGCGAAGGCGCCGACCGGTCGGGCCGAGGCGCGCTGCACCCGGCGCACGATCCGCTGGCCCCGGGGCGTGGAGGTGATGCTGGCCATCAGATGGTCGGGGGGTAGAGCGTCAGGTAGATGGTGGTCAGGACGTAGTTGAGGATGAACACGGCGAGGAAGGTCTGCACGACCGCCTCGGTGACGCCCTTGCCGACGCCCACCGGGCTGCGCTCGCAGTTCATCCCCCGGAAGCAGGCCACGACGGCGGCCACGAAGCCGAAGATGGCTGCCTTGACGAGGGCGATGACGAGGTCGGGCAGGCGCACGATCGAGGTCGCCCCGTCGAAGAAGGCGCCCGGCGACACGCCCTGGATCAAGACGTTGAAGAAGAACGAGCCGGCGGTGCCGGCGGCGATCACGACCGACACGAGCAGGACGCCGACGGTCATCGCCGCGTAGAGGCGGGGCGTGACGAGCCGGTGCGTCGGGTTGACCGACATGACCTCCATGGCGGCGAGCTCGTCGCGCACGTTGCGGGCACCCATGTCGGCGGCCATGGCGGAGCCGCCCGCGCCCGCGATGAGCAGCGCCGTGGCCACCGGGGCGACCTGCTGGATGGTGGCGGTCACCGCGGCGGCGCCCGTGAAGGACTGCGCGCCGATCTGGGAGACCAGCTGGCCCAGCTGCAGGGAGATGGTGGCGCCGAACGGGATCGACACCAGCATCACCGGCAGGATGCAGACCGACGTCAGGAACTGGCACTGGTCCAGGTACTCCCGGAACCAGCGCTTCACCTGCCACGTGGTGCGCAGGGCTTCGAGCGCGACCGCGGTCATGCCGCCGATCGCGACGACGAACTTCCTCGGCATCGCCAGCAGCGCCGCAGCCCCGTCCAAGCTCGTCCCCCGAGCGCTCGTGTCCGACCCGGCCCGGACGACCGGGCTGCCCCCAGCGCGAAACGTAGCCCACGCTGCACGGAGCGGGACCGGCGGAGCCGGCCGATCCTCGGGTTCAGCCCCCCGGGGACCGGGGCACGCTGACGGGGAGCGCCGGCACGTCGCCGGTGACCCCCTGGGCCAACCCGAGAGTGCTCCGCACTGCTCCCCCGAGCACGTCGAGGCGCTCGGGCACCAGGCGGTACAGGACGAAGTAGCCGTCGCGCTGGCCGGTCACGAGGCCCGCGGCCTCGAGGATCTTCAGGTGGCGCGAGACCGCCGAGTCCGAGAGGCTGAGCAGGGCGGCGAGCTCCTTGGTGGAGCGCGGCTCCTCGGCGACGAGCCGGGAGATCTGGAGGCGGGTCTCGTCGCCGAGGGCGCTGAAGCCGGCCACGATCTCCCGGTCGCTGGCGTGGGGGACCTCGGGGGTGCGCAGGTCGCGCAGCGGGATGAACACCGCGGCAGGCCACGGGGGTGTGAGATCGACGAGGACGTTGGGCCACCCGTAGACCGTGGGCACGAAGAGCAGGCCGCCTCGCTCGGCCACGTCGCAGCTGCCGTCCCAGTCCTTCGCGATCACGATGGCGCGCTGGCCCGGATCCCAACGGCCTTCGGGGAGCAGCGCCGACACCAGGCCGGGCGCGCCGGCGGTGATGAGGGCCCGGGCCCCGGCGGTGACCTCGGCTTCGATGCGGGGCAGCAGGCGGTGCCACTCGGCTTCGAAGGCACCGTCCCAGTAGCGATCGAGCATGTCGGCGTAGCGGTCCCGCAGGCCGGCGGGATCGTCGAAGGCGAGGCGGGCGAGGTCGCCGTGCCCGGCGCGGTCGGCGACCGACAGGACGCGGTCGCAGTAGGCCCGGTCCTGCAGCCGAGCCAGGTCGGTCAGGTCGATGTCGTCGGCGGCGAGGCACCCGATGCCGCCGAACGTCAGCGACAGCTCGTGGGCGACGAGGTCGGGCTCGAGCGCCCGGAACGAGCCGAGCTCGTCGGCGAAGGTCGGGTTGTCGCCCCGGAGGCCCACCTCGAACACGCCAGGGATCATCGGGTCGAACGGCCGCACGAGGGTGCGGATCTCGGCGAGCAGGTCGTCGGGCAGCTCCCGGCTGCGTCGGACCCAGGGCAGGTGCAGCGGCGTGCGCTTGGGCTGGACGACGGCCCGCATCGACAGCACGGCCTCGAACAGCGGTGACCACGCGAACCCGATCAGGTCCACGGGTCGATCGGAGGGGAAGGTGAGCGTGACGGCCATTGATCCGCAATTCCATGAATCAGTTGATCACGGGAAACCATAGCGCGACGCTGGGACCAACGCACGAAGGAGACCCGAGATGCACCCGTTCCATGCCGAGATCATCGCCCGACACGAGGTCGACGCCCGCCGGCGCGACGCCGCCGAGCGGCGGCACGCCGCCGCGACGTCGCTCGCCTGGCCCGACCGCACCGGCGCGCTGCTCGTCCGCGTCGGTGAGCGCTTCGCCCGGGCCGGCCACCGCCTGCAGACGTCCTCCCGGGCGCCGGCGACGCCCTGCCCGCAGGGCTGCTAGGCGCGGCCCGCGACCGACGCAGCCACCTCGCCGATGACGGCCATGCCGGCCTCGAGCTGGTGATCGGCGAGGTAGGGCGCCGGGCCGACCCGGAGCCGGTCGCCCCGGCTGTCGGTCAGCACGCCCCGCTCGCCGAGGACGGCGCGCACCTCGCCGGCGTGCGGGGTGGCCAACGAGAGGAAGCCGCCGAGGCCGGTGATCGGCACCTCCCGGTCCCGGTCGAGGACCGCCGGCGGGAGGTCGAGGTCGTCGAAGGTGGCGGCGAGGACACCGAGCTGGTGCTGGTAGGTCTCGTGCAGCAGCCCCGGGGTCATTCCTCGGTCCTCGAAGAACCCGAACACGCGGGCGCCGCGGTAGGCGCTGGCCGGGTCGTAGGTCCCGCTCGCGAACCGGCTCGCCGGCGACCCGTAGGCCACGTGGTGGGGGTCGTCCCGGTGCGCGGTGAGGAGGTCGAACTCGGCGAACCACCCCGTGATCGCCGGGCGGACGTCGTACCCGTGCGGCGGCAGGCGCAGGACGGCGTTGCCCTCCCCCAGCTGCAGGTACTTGTAGCCACCGCCGGTGATCCACGCCGACCCGAGACCCAGCTCGTGGATGCGGAACGGGATCGTGCCGAGGGCGTGGTAGGCGTCGACGAGCAGCTCCGCCCCGTGCCGCTCGCACGCGACGGCCGTCGCCGCCAGGCCGGGGACGACCCGGGCCGACAGGAACAGCACGGCCGAGACCCCGACCATCGCCGTGCGGTCGTCGACCTCCGCAGCGAGCCGCTCGGCCAGCGTGGCCACCGGCTCCACCGGGACTCGGACGACCTCGAGGCCCTCGTCGACGAGCCGGTCGAGCTGGCGGCGCAGGGTGTGGAACTCGCCCTCGGTGGTCACGACCCGTGGCCGGCGGCGCAGGTCGAGGCAGGACAGGAGCTTGACGATCAGGTCGTGGGTGTTCAGCCCGACGGCGATCTCGCCGTCCGGGTCGCCGAGGAACCGGCGGTACCCGTCACGGATCGCCTCGACCTTCACCTCGGCGAGGGCCCACTTGCGGTCGACGGCGGACGCGGCGTCGGCGAAGCACTCGAGCAGGCCCTGCTCGGCGACGTCGGGCCAGGCCTGGTGCGAGTGCCCCGACAGCAGGATGCGGTCGCCGCCCACGTCGAAGCACGAGTAGTGGGGGGCGAGGGCGTTGGGGGACCGCCGCAGGTCGTCGAGCGTCAGGGTCACAGGCGTCCTCGAACGGTCCAGAGCGCGGGGAACGCGGGGGTCGACAACGTGGATCGCAGGTAGGCCGCGCCCGCCGACCCGCCGGTGCCGGACTTCGTGCCGATGGTGCGCTCGACCATCTTCACGTGCCGGTAGCGCCACTCCTGGAGTCCCTCGTCGAGGTCGACGAGGTGCTCGGCCACCTGGGCCGGCCCGCCGTCGTCGGCGTACACGGCGAGCAGCACCTCTTCGACGTCGTCGTCGACATCGAACCCGTGCCGGTCCAGGTAGGTGAGGTAGGAGTCGAACAGCGACGGTCGGCCCATGGCGGCCTCGATCGTCGCCCGGGCCGGGCTGTCCTCGGGGTAGTGGTGGAACACGGCCGGGTCACGGCGACCGAGCACGGCCTCCAGCTCGCGGAACTGCGCCGACTGGAACCCGCTCGCCGCGTCGAGCCGGTCGCGGAAGCTGGCGAACTCCCGTGGGGACATCGTCTCGAGCACGTCGATCTGGGCGACCGCCACCTTCAGGATGGTGAGGATCCGGCGCAGCGTCCGCAGGGCGTGCGGTGTGTCGCCCTGCTCGAGGAGCGCCTGCAGGTGGGCGAGCTCGTGCAGCAGCTGCTTGAACCACAGCTCGTACACCTGGTGGATGACGATGAAGAGCAGCTCGTCGTGCTCCTCGGACCTGGGCCGCTGCGCGCCGAGCACCTCGTCGAGCGCCAGGTAGCTCCCGTAGGTCAGCGCGGCGTGGTCGGGCGGCCGGGCTGCGTGGTCGTCGTCCACGGAGCCCGGCCTAGCACCGGCTCCCGCCCCGGCGCGCGGAGAAGCCGCTTCAGGGAACGGCATCTTGTGCCGATCTGTCCGCCATGATCCAGGAGGGGCCCCAGGTGGGGGCGGAAGCCGATCTGTTCGACCAGCTCCCTGATGCCGTCGTCGTGATCGACAACACGGGCACGGTGGCTCGTGGCAACCGGGCCGCAGCGCGGATCATGGGCCGGCCCGCGGCGGACTTCGTCGGCTCGAGCGCGCTCGAGCTCGTCCACCCCGACGACCTCTCCCTGGCCGCGCTGTCGCTCTCGTCGGTGGAGGGCAAGGAGGTCGGCACGCCGATCGAGCTGCGGGTCACGACCGACGACGGCTGGCGCCTGGTCGAGCTGGTGGGCGCACCGCTCGCCGACGGCCACATCGCGCTCTCGATGCGCGACCTGACCGACCGTCGCCGGTGGGAGGTGGCCGGCGGGGAGGTGGCCCGGTTCCGCTCGATGGTGCACCACGCCACCGCCCTCAGCGTCCTGCTGGACGCCGACGGGATCGTGACCTCGGTGTCCGGGGCCATCACCCGACAGCTGGGGCACGACCCCGAGCTGGTCTGCGACCACCCGCTCGTGCACATCGTGCACCCCGACGACCGGATCCTGGTCCGGGGTGCGATCGTCGCGGCGGCCTCGACCGGACCGGGCGACGCCCCCACCCCCGTCGAGGCGCGACTGGCCGGCCCGCGCTCGTCCTACGTCCCGTTCGAGCTCACCATCGTGTCGCTGCTGGACGACCCGACCGTCGGCGGCCTCGTGGTGTCCGGGCACGACATCTCCCGGCTCCGGGCCGCGCAGGAGGCCCTGGCCGAGCTGGCCCACTACGACGCGCTGACCGGGCTGCCCAACCGGCGGGCGTTCGACACCGCCCTCGAGGAGCAGTGGACGCTCACCTCCCGTGACGGCATCGACTCCTACGTCGTCGTGGCCGACCTCGACCGCTTCAAGGAGCTGAACGACCGCCACGGCCACGCCACCGGTGACGAGGCCCTCCGCCAGGTGGGCAACGCCCTGCGCCGGACCGTGCGCGCCACCGACTTCGTCGCCCGCCTCGGAGGCGACGAGTTCGGCATCATCCTCATCCGCTGCGGAGGCGAGGCTGCCGCCGTCGGCTTCGCTGCCGAGCTGTGCGAGCGCATCGAGCAGGCCTGCCGCCCCCTGCCGTCGATGGTGGCCGTCAGCGTCGGGCACGCGTCCCTCCGAGCCGCAACGTCGGCCTCGACGGCACTGCACGAGGCCGACCTGTCGATGTACGCCAACAAGCGCCGCGACGGCGGCTCGACCGCTCAGGCCCGCCGGCGCACGAGCCGGCCGGGCCGGGCCCCGGTCTGCTCGCCGGACGAGTAGGTCTCCTCGCCGGCGACGAAGGTGTGGAGGTACCCGTCGGCGCGCTGCAGCAGCCGGCGACCACCCGCAGGCAGGTCGTGGGCCATGTAGGGCGGGTGCAGGCGCAGGCCGGCGTGGTCGATGACGTTGAGGTCGGCGCGGAGCCCGACCCGGATCGCCCCGCGATCGACCAGGCCGACGGTCTCCGCCGTCGCCCGGCACTGGCGGGCGACCAGCCACTCCAACGGCAG
>Ga0208490_100311_pt1 | contig 36366 bp, 38 predicted proteins | sample SubbioAug_CSWold_FD_184818 | JGI IMG/M metagenome (GOLD analysis project Ga0208490, IMG submission 184818) | Serpentinite rock and fluid subsurface biosphere microbial communities from McLaughlin Reserve, California, USA - CR11Aug_CSWold (SPAdes) | ecosystem: Environmental > Terrestrial > Deep...
CCCGCCGATGCCGCGCACGAAGGACCGCGAGGCGGCCGTCGAGTTCCTCCGAGGCCTGCACGACGCGTGAGCGGGCTCGTTCCGCCCCGGCGTTAGCGTCGCTGCGGTGCGCAGCCTCTCCGTCGTCGCGCTGCTGGCCGGCCCGATCGTGCTCAGCGGCTACGTGGTCGGCACGGCGGTCGCCCACTGGCTGGCCCGCGACGACGAGCCGCGCCCGAGGCCCGGCGACCTCGTCCTCGAGGCCTTCGCCACCCTGGCGGTCGCCACCGCCGCCTGGTACGCGATCCAGGAGGTCTCGCCAGGGAGCGGCTTCTCGCGCATCGGGTACTTCTCGAACCAGGTGCTCGCCGCCTGGCAGTCGGTGGCGATCTGGGCGGGGCTGGCGGTGGTCGTGGGCATCTGCGCCCCGGTGACCCGGCGGTTCCAGGGCGGCGCCGGCCTCGCCCCGGCGGGCGCCCTGCTCGCGGTACACTTCCCGTGGTTCCTGTTCGCGTCGCTCGGCGCCGGCGCGCTCGGCCTCGTGACCTCGCGCTCGGCCCGGGTCGGCGCCGGGGCGGCGATCGCCGTCCTGCTCCCCACGGCCTGGCTGGGCTGGGTCCTCGAGTGGCTCCCGGCGTGGGGACTCCCGGCCGGCCCCGAGGCCACCGTGTGGGCGATGGTGCTCACGATCGTGCTCGGCACCCGCTGGTGGCACGACCGCCCCCTGGGCGCGAGCTGGTAGCGCCGGCCAGCCGGGCGGTCGTCACGGTGAGCACCACGAGGTCGGGTCCGTGCTCGTCGGCGAAGGAGGCCAGCGAGTCGAGGGGCAGGTCGTGGTGCTCCGTCCCCGGGGGCGGCCCGGCCGGCGGTGGTCGATGCCGGCGAGCAGCCGCTCGGCGATCTCCGACGCCCGGTGCTCCTCGGCGATCGACAGCTCGCCGGCCTCCCAGTCGTCGCCGACCCGTGCCATCGCCGGCACCAGCACGCGCGCGAGCACGTCGACCACCGGCTCGCCCCGGGAGTGCAGCCGCTACCGGAGGAATGCGCGCTGAAACGCGCAGAACGACCTAGAAGCCGAGGTCGTCGAGGTCGGCCGGGCGGCGCTGCCAGTCCTTGCGCACCACCACCTGCAGGTCGAGGTAGGCGCCCTCGCGCAGCTGGGACCGCACCTTCGAGCCCACCTCCTTGAGGACCGCCCCGCGCTTGCCGATCACGATCCCCTTCTGCGAGTCGCGCTCGACCATGATCTCGACCCGGATGTAGGGCCACTCGAGCTCGGTGACCCGGGTGGCGATCGAGTGGGGCAGCTCGTCGTGGGTGACCGCCAGCAGCTGCTCGCGGACGAGCTCGGCCACCCAGATGGCGTCGGGCTGGTCGGAGACCATGTCGTCGGGGTAGTACGCCGGGCCCTCGGGCAGGCGGGAGACGAGGTGCTCGAGCAGGGCGTCGACGCCCTCGCCGGTGCGGGCCGAGATCGGGAAGTAGGCCTCGAGCCCGAACTCGGACGCTGCGGTCAGCTGGGCGAGCACCTGCTCCGGCGAGGCCCGGTCGACCTTGTTCACGACGAGCACGGCGTCGTGCGGCACCTTCTCGGCGATGAAGCGGTCGCCGCGGCCCACCGGCATGGTCGCGTCGACCAGCAGGCAGACCACGTCGACGTCGCGCACCGCGCTGGTGGCGGTGGCGTTGAGCCGGTCGCCCAGGGGGGTGCGCGGCTTGTGGATGCCGGGGGTGTCGACGAACACGATCTGCGCCGGACCGCCCCGGTCGGCGCCGAGGTGCAGCACGCCGCGGATCTGGGTGCGCGTCGTCTGGACCTTGTCGGAGACGATGGAGACCTTCTCGCCGAGGATCCGGTTCAGCAGGGTCGACTTCCCGACGTTGGGTCGGCCCACGAAGGTCACGAAGCCCGACCGCATCACGCGTCCACCCGGCGGTCGATGCGCACGGTGCCGATGCGGCGGCCCTGCACGCGAGCCGCGGTGAGCCGCCAGCCGTCGATGTCCACCGATTCGCCGGTGGCCGGGACGTGACCCAGCCAGCTGAAGAGCAGGCCGCCCACCGTGTCCCAGTCGCCCTCGGGCAGGTCGGCGCCCAGCAGGTCGTTGACCTCGTCGAGGGGCATGCGCGCGTTCACGCGGTAGCCGCCGCCCGGCAGGGGCTCGGCCATGGGGTCCTCGACGTCGAACTCGTCGACGATCTCCCCCACCAGCTCCTCGATGAGGTCCTCGAGCGTGACGAGCCCGGCCACGCCGCCGTACTCGTCGACCACGACCGCCATGTGGAACTGCTCCGCCTGCATCTGGGGCAGCAGGGTCGAGACCCGCTGCTGCTCGGGCACGAAGCGCGCCGGGCGGAGGTGCTCGCCGACGGGCGCATCGCCGGTGCCGTCGCGCTCGGCTCGCATCAGGTCCTTGGCGTAGGCGATGCCCACGACGTCGTCGATGCCGGTGCCGATGACCGGGATGCGGCTGAGGCCGTTGAGGATCACGACCTCCATCACGTCGCTCACCCGCCATCCCGACTCGACCGTGATCATGTCGAGGCGGGGCACCATCACCTCGCGCACGATGGTGTCGCCGAAGGCGATGATCGAGCGGATCAGCGCCTGCTCCTCCACCTCGATGGCCTCGGCCTCCACCGCGACCTCGGCGAAGGCGAGCAGCTCCTCCTCCGACACGGAGGGCCGCTCGTGGTGGTCCTCGTCATCGCGTCCGCGCCGGCGGATGCGGCGGCCCAGCAGCTCGCCGGCGAGGGCGAGGAACGGAAGTCGGGTGACGAGGCGGCCCAGCGGGGCGACGGCCATGCCGACGGCATCGGTGCGCTCGAGGGCGATCGCCTTCGCGACCGCCTCCAGCGTCACGGCCACGGCCACGGTGATCCCGACGACCACGGCCCACGCCGCCGGCTCGGGCGACCAGCGCTGGGCGTGCCAGACGACGGCGAGCACGGCCAGGAGCTGGGCGGCGAGGCGGACGACCACCAGCACGGCGAGGTTGGTCTGGCGGCGGGAGAGCAGCGCGGCCAGGTCCCGGGCGCGAGCAGCGCCCTCGTCGGCGAACATCGCCACCCGGGCCCGGCTCGTGTGGGCCACCACCGTCTCGCACAGCGACAGGCCCACCACGAGGACGGCCAGGGTCGTCACGCTGAGGACGGTCATGAGCAGGCTCACGGTTCAGGCCCCGCTCGTCACGATCGTCGGTGGAACCGCTCGAGCAGCGAGCGCTCCTTCGCCTGCATCGCGGCGGCCTCGTCGGGTTCGGCGTGGTCGTGGCCGAGCACGTGGAGGATGCCGTGCACGACGAGCAGCGCGACCTCGTCGTCGAGGGTGCCGTCGTGCAGGGGGCCGCGGTGCTCGGGCGCCTGGCGGGCGGCCACCGACGGGCACACCACGACGTCGCCGAGCAGCGACGGCAGCTCGTCGAGCTCGAGCGGCGCGCGGTCGGGACCGGCCGTGCCGTTGTCGGGCCAGCGCCCGGGCTCGACGGCGTCGTCGTCGATGGGGAACGCCAGCACGTCGGTGGGCCCGGCGGCGCCCATGTGGCGCTCGTTGAGCTCGGCCATCGAGGCCTCGTCGACGAAGAGCAGGCTCAGCTCGCTGGCGCACCGCACGCCCTCTGCGGCCAGCACGTCCTCGGCGAGGCGGACCCAGCGGCCGACGTCCACCGGTTCGTCGACCTGCTCGTCGACGCCGAAGACCCGGGCGCTCATCGGCGCGTGCGGTCGCCGGGCGCCGGGGCCGCGTTGCGGTCGTAGGCGCTCACGATGTCCTGGACGATGCGGTGGCGCACGACGTCGCGCGCCCCGAGGTGCACGAACGTCAGCCCCTCGATGCCCTGCAGGATCCGCTCGAGCCCGAGCAGGCCCGACTTGGCGCCCTGCACGTCGACCTGCGACGTGTCGCCGGTGACCACCACCTTCGAGCCGAACCCGATGCGGGTCAGGAACATCTTCATCTGCTCCGGCGTGGCGTTCTGCGCCTCGTCCAGGATGATGAAGCTGGCGTTGAGCGTGTTGTGGGTCACGAGGAAGTCGTCGGTCACGTACAGCGAGTCGGCGGCGCCGACGGAGATGCACACGCACTCGGCCTCGCCCGCCGGCTCGATCGACTCGACCATCCGCATCGGGCGGCCGGCACCGAAGCGCTCGTACCGCTCCGCCTTGCGGGCCAGGCGGAACGGGGCGATGCCCTCGGGCAGTCGGATGTCGAGGATGTGGCTGTCGGCGCGGTGGTGGACGTCGCGACCCCGCGCCCGCCCGGGCCGACGTCCCTCCGCGGGGCGCGTGCGCACGTAGGCCACGCCGCCGAGGGAGCGGACGAGGAAGACGACGTCGTCGCGCAGCCGCTCGGAGCAGGTCGTGTACTGGATGCGGCAGCTGCGGTCGGCCTGCGTGACCGGTCCGCCGTCGCTGTCGAGCAGGCCCTGCAGCACCGCGATGCGGACGTCGGGCGAGTTCAGCAGGTACTCGAGGGGGACGAACTTCGTCTTCGAGTCCGTGCCGCACGGGTCGAGCTCGCGCAGCGCGCCGGTGACCGGGTTGGTCGGTCCGCCGCGCCCGACGTGCGCCCGCTTCTTCAGGACGTAGTCGACGCCGGCCTTGTGCACGACGTCGATGCCGTCGAGCGATGCCTCGAGCGCAACGGCCAGCTCGGGGTCGGCGGTCGTGAAGGACGGCGTGGTGCGCCCGGTGATGCACCCGTCGCCGAGGAGGAGGCCGAGCGCGTAGGGGTCCATGGGGACCTCGCGGGGCAAGAACTGCGCCGGGGCGCTGAGCAACGGCAGCTCGTAGCGGCGCTGGGGGTGGCGTCGCAGGTTGCCGATCATGTCGGCGGTCTGCACGACCCGGGCCGGCTTCCCGTGCTTCTTGTCGTCGAGCGTCCGCACCGCCCACAGGTGCTCGGCGCAGGCCAGGGTCGAGGAGCCGTCCTGGGCAGCGACCCGGAAGACCTCCTTGCGCCCCTGGGGGTGCACGCCGAGCACGGGAGTCGGCATGCCGTCGGAGCCGATGACCAGGTCGCCCACCTCGAGGGACCCGATGCGACGCCAGCCCTCGGGGGTGAGCACCCGGGAATCGACAGGCTGCGCCCGGCCACGCATGAAGGCGAGGGGCGCGACCTCGACGAGGTTGCGGTCGAGGAGGCGCTGGGCGCCCTCGGGGTCGACCATGTCGTACAGCGCGTCGTAGAGGGGGCGCAGGTACGGATCGATCTTGGCCATGAGGTCGCCGGGGAGGAAGCCGAGCCGCTCCCCCGCCTCGACCGCCGGGCGGGTGAGGATGATGCGCTCGACCTCGTTGCGGTGCAGGGCCTGCACGGCCATCGCCACCGCCAGCCACGACTTGCCGGTGCCGGCCGGCCCGAGGCCGAAGGTGATGACGTTGTCGCGGATCGCCTCGATGTAGCGCCGCTGGCCGGCGGTCTTGGCCCGCACCGAGTTGCCCTTGGCCGAGCGGAGGATCTCGGTCGCCATCAGCTCGGACGGGCGCTCGTCGTGGCGCACCATGTCGATGGACCGCTGGACGCTCTCGGACTCGAGCACCTGGCCGCCGGCGACGAGCAGCACCAGCTCCTCGAACACCCGACCGACCGCCGTGGCATCGGGGCCGACGACGGCGATCTCGTTGCCCCGGACGTGGATCGCCGTGTCCGGGAAGGCCCGTTCGACCAGCCGCAGCAGCTCGTCGCGCTGGCCCAGCAACCCGGCCATGAGGTGGTTGCCGGGGACGTTGACGACGACTTGGGTGTCGGACACGATCGGCCGGAGCCTATCGCCGCACCCCACCGGAGCAGCCCGTGGACGACCGCCGAGTGCCGACCCCCGACGACGCCCTCGGCGTGCTCGGCGCCGACGACGGCTTCGCCCGGGCCCTCGAGCGCTGGGCCGCCGATGCCGTGGTCGACGAGGCCGCCCGGCAGCGCACCCGCCAGCGGTGGCTGCGCGCCCAGGCGGAGGAGGAGGCGTCGATGGCCGGCACGCTGCTCGACCTCGCCGAGCGCGGACGAGCGGTGGCGCTCGAGGTGGGTGGCCATCGCCTGCGGGGGCGCATCGTGGGCATCGGCGGCGACTTCCTGGCCCTGCGCAGCGACCGCGACCAGCACGTGCTGGTGCGGCTCGGGGCGATCGAGGTCGTCCGGTCGGAGCCCGGCGGCCCCTCGGTGGTCGGTGACCGGACCGCCGTGGTGGAGGCCGGCCTCGCCGGCGTGCTCGGTCCGCTCGCCGCCGAGCGACCCGAGGTGCTGGTCCGCACCCGCTCCGGCAGCGTGACCCGCGGCGAGCTGCGCCACGCCGGCCTCGACGTCGTGCACCTGCGCCTGCCCGGCGACCCGCCGACACCGGCGTGGCTCCCGATCGCCGCGCTGGACGTGGTGGTGCTCGACCCCTGAGCGAGCAGGTCAGGTGCCGAGCTCGGCCTCCTCGGCCTTGGCGCCCGAGTCGGGGTAGAGGTGCTCGAGCGAGCCGGGCTGGATGCGCGCCCCCTCGATGAAGGCGTCGACGTCGGACTGCTTGACCCGGATCACCCGCCCGAAGCGGTAGGCCGCCAGCTCGCCGTGGTCGATGAAGCGGTAGAGCGTGCGGGGCGTGACCCCGAGGGCCTTGGCGGCATCGGCCGTCGAGAGCCATTCGACCGAGGGGGGCATGGGCACCTCCGAGCCGGCGGACGCCGGGAGCGCGTGGGGCGGAACACCGCGACGATATCGCCCCCTCGCCGTCATTGCCAGCATCTCGGCCGATCTCCGACATTCTCGTGCATCCACTGACCAGGACGTGGCACCGTCTCAGGGTGTTTCGATCATCTTCCGTCGTTCAGCAGGACTCGGGCCGGCCGGCAGCGAAGCCAGCGCCGTGACTGGCACCCTCACCCGGCGGAACGGGAGGTCGGCTCCGAGCGAACCCGCGGCCCGGCGGGTGGAGCGGCGCGTGGGGCTCCCGTCGGGCCGCGCCGTCGTCGGCGGGCTCCTGATGGCGATGGCAGCGGTGGGGACGTTCCTCGCGTATGCCGGCGCCACCGCCGACGACGCCATCGAGGTCCTCGTCGCCCGCCGCGCCCTCTCCCCCGGCGAGACCATCAGCGCCGCCGACGTCGAGCTGGTCCCGGTCGAGCTCCCCTCGCAGGTCCGCGGGCTGTTCGGCACGATCGACGCCGCCGTCGGCCGCCAGGTCGCCGCCCCCGTCGACGAGGGCGAGTTCCTGCTCGCCTCGGCCACGGTCGTGCCCACCGACGGCGAGGAGTCCCTCGAGGTGGCGATCAGCCTGCCGGCCAGCCGGGCTGTCGGCCGGCTCCGCCCCGGCGAGCGGGTCGACGTGTTCTCCACCTGGGGCAGCGAGGTCACCCAGCTCATCGCCGTCGACGCCCGGGTCCTCGAGGTGCGCGGGTCGTCGTCGGAGGGCCTCGGCGGCCGCGACACGGTGGTCGTCCGGCTCGCGGTGGCCGACTTCGGGCAGGTCGAGTCCCTGGTGCACGCGCAGGCCGCCGGCGACATCACCATGGTGCGGGCCACGATCGGGTCGGAGGTCGAGCAGATCGGGCGCGAGTACCGGCCCCGCCCCAGCACGGCCCGCAGCTCCTCGGGCGGTGGCGCCGCCGGGACCGGCGACTGATGGCCAGCGAGCGCTACGTCGCCCTCGGCCTCGCCCGTGCCCGCGCCCCGTGGTTCAGCGAGGTCGCCCGCTGGGCGACGTCGGGGTCGCTCGCCATGGACTTCGTCAAGACCGTGTCCGCCGACGAGGTGCGGGCGCGGCTCGACTCGGGCCGGCCGTTCTCGGCGCTGATCGTCGACGGCGGGCTCCCCGGCATCGACCGCGACCTGCTCGAGCTGGCCCGCGAGCGAGGCTGCGCACCGATCGTCGTCGTCGACGGGCCCAGCCGCGACTGGCGGAGCCTCGGCGCCGTCGACACCCTCGCCGTCGGCTTCGGTCGCACCGAGCTCGAGGCGGTGCTCGCCGAGCACGCCACGCCGATCGGCCGCGTCGACGACCTGCCCGGCCACGTCGAGCTCCCCGACGAGCACGCCGGCTTCCGGGCGCGGCTCGTCGCCGTCACCGGACCCGGGGGCACCGGCCGCTCGGTCGTGGCCATGGCCGTCGCCCAGGGGATGGCCACCGACCCCTCGCACGCCGACACCGTGGTGCTCGCCGACCTCGCCCTCCACGCCGACCAGGCCCTGCTCCACGACGTGCGCGACGTCATCCCCGGCGTCCTCGAGCTGGTCGAGGCCCACCGCAGCGGCGTCCCCTCGCCGGAGGAGGTGCGCAACCTCACCTTCGACATCGTGGAGCGGCGCTACCGCCTGCTGCTCGGGCTCCGCCGCCACCGCGACTGGACCGCCCTGCGCGCCCGAGCGCTGCGCAGCGCGCTCGACGGCCTGTGCCGCAGCGCCACGCTCGTCGTCGCCGACGTCGACGACGACCTCGAGGGCGAGGCCACCACCGGGTCCACCGACGTCGAGGACCGCAACCTGCTGGCACGGACGGCGGTCGAGATCGCCGACGTCGTCGTCGTGGTCGGCGCCCCCGGCGCCAAGGGCGCGCACTCGCTGCTGCGCGTCGTGCGCGACTGCCTGGCCGCCGGCGTCGCCGCCGAGCGCCTCGTCCCCGTGCTCAACCGGGCGCCGCGCGGCCGCGCCGCCCGCGCCGAGCTCAGCCGCACCGTCATCGACCTCCTCGCCGCGTCCCACCCCGGGCAGCCCCTGCTCAGCCCGGTGTTCGTGCCGGAGCGGCGCCAGCTCGACGACGTGCTGCGCGACGCCGTGCCCCTCCCCGACTCGGTCGTCGACCCGGTCGTCACCGCCGTGCGGGCCCGGCTCGACGCCCTGCCCGAGCGTCACGCGCCCGCCGTCGCCCCCGAGCCCGTGCTGGTCGAGGCCGGGTCCCTCGGCTCCTGGGACGAGGAGATCGCCGGATGACCGACCGGCACCGAAGCCACGCCGAGGCGACGCCGCTCGAGGTGATCGAGCGCACCGTGCTGGAGCAGGCGAAGGGCATCCGCCTCGACCTCGACGACGCCGCCGCCAGGGCGCGCCTGCGCGAGCTCGTCGAGGACGCCGTCGCCCGGTGGTCGGTGGATCACCGCCGGGGCCTGCGCCCCCACGACCTCGCCGATCCCGACCTCGTCGTCGAGCGCGCCTTCCGCAACCTGGCGGGCTACGGGCCCCTCGAGCCGCTCCTCGCGGACGACGACGTGTGGGAGGTGATGATCAACGCCCCCGACGCCATCTTCGTGAAGCGGCACCACGGGCCGTCCGGCTACCACGACGAGGTGTTCCACGACGACGAGCACGTGATCCGCACGCTCACCAAGATCCTCGACGACGCCTCGGGTGCCCACCGCAAGCTCGACCCGACGGAGGGCCTGCAGGACGCGCAGCTCGACAACGGCGCCCGGCTGCACATCGTCCACGGCGACGTCGCCCGCGGCGGCCACGTGATGGTGAACATCCGCAAGTTCACCGGCGTGGCGTTCCGCGAGCTGGAGCAGCTCGTCGAGCGCGACATGCTCTCGGTCCAGGCCGCCGAGTTCCTGCGGGCGTGCGCCCGCGCCCGCCTCACCGTCGTGTTCGCCGGCGCGCCCGGCTCGGGCAAGACGACCCTGCTCTCGTGCACGGCCGCCGAGCTCGACCCCTCGCTGCGCGTCGTGGTGGCCGAGGAGGTCTTCGAGGCCGACATCCCCGTCCCGAACGTGGCGTCGATGCAGACCCGGGCCGCTCGTGCCGACCGCCCGCCGGTCGACCTGCGCCGGCTCGTGGCCGGGTTCCTCCGGATGGCCCCCGACGTGGCCATCGTCGGCGAAGTCCGCGACAAGGAGGCCCTGCCCCTGCTGCTCACGCTGTCCTCGGGCGTCAAGGGCTACACCACGATCCACGCCGGCTCGGCCCGCCAGGCCCTGTCGCGGCTGCGCTTCATCTGCCAGCTGGCCGACACGTCGAGCGAGATCCCGATGGCCGCCCTGAACAGCCTGGTGTCGGAGTCGATCGACATCGTGGTGCACTGCGCCCGCGAGCGGAGCGGACCCCGGGTCACCGAGATCATCGCGGTCGAGGACCAGGCCGCGGGCTTCGACGCCACGCAGTTCACCGTCACCGACCTGTTCCGCCGCAGCCGCCGCGACCGCCCGCTCGAGTGGACGGGGCTCCTGCCCGGGCGCGCCGGCCGCGCCCTCGAGGACGCGGGCTACGACCTGCGCCAGCTGCTCGGCGTCCCCGACCAGGTCCGCCAGGTGCGCACCGGCGAGGTCGTCACCGACCTGCGCCCCGAGACCGGCGCCCGGCCGTGACCGCCGTCGTGCTCCCTGCGCTCGCCGCGCTGGGCGTGTACTACGCGTTCACGGCCGTCGCCTACGGCTGGCGGGGGCTGGGCCTCGCGCCCGCCCTCGAACGGCCGACCCGCCGCCCCGTGGTGCGCGACTGGCTGGTGCAGGCTGGCCTCGGCGACGTCCGGCTCCGCGACTTCGCCGCCGTCATGGTGCTGCTCCTCGCGCTCGGCACCCTCGTCACCTACGCCGTCTTCGGCGCCGTCGCACCAGCGGTGGCCGTGGGGCTGTGCGCGGCATCGGCGCCGCTCGCCTCCTACCGGGTCCGGCGGGCCAACCGGCGGGCCCGGGCCCAGGACGCCTGGCCGCGCATGATCGAGGAGATCCGGATCCTCACCAGCTCGCTGGGCCGCTCGATCCCCCAGGCCCTCTTCGAGGTGGGTCGCCGGGCCCCCGACGACATGCTCCCGGCCTTCGACGCCGCGCACCGGGAGTGGCTCATCTCGACCGACTTCGAGCGCACCCTCACGGTGCTGAAGTCGGGGCTCGCCGACCCCACCGCCGACGCCACGTGCGAGACCCTGCTGGTCGCCCACACGGTGGGCGGAAGCGACCTCGACCGCCGCCTGGAAGCCCTCATCGAGGACCGGATCCAGGACACCCAGGGGCGCAAGGACGCCCGGGCCAAGCAGGCGGGCGCCCGCTTCGCCCGCCGCTTCGTGGTGTTCGCGCCCTTCGGCATGGCCCTCGCGGGCATGTCCGTGGGCAACGGCCGCCAGGCCTTCCAGACGGCGACGGGGCAGACGCTCACCCTCTTCGCCGTGCTGCTGGTCGTGGGCTGCTGGCTGTGGGCGGGGCGCATCCTGCGGGTGCCCGAGGAGCAGCGGGTGTTCGACCGGTGACCCGGGTCGCGATCGCCTCGGGCCTGGTGTTCTGGGCCGGCGCCACCCTCGTGCTGAGCCGCCACCGCTGGTTCGCCCGCCGACCCCTCGCCGACCGGCTGCGCCCGTACGAGCCCGGCGGCCTCGCCGGGGGTCCGTCCGGACACGGCCTGCTGTCGGTCGACTCCTTCGCCGACGTGGTCGGCCCGCTGGCCCGCACGGTGGGCGAGCGCTTCGCCCGCCTGGTCGGCATCAACGAGGAGCTGGCCGTCCGGCTCGAGCGCGTCCACAGCGACCTCGATCCCACCGACTTCCGGGTGCGCCAGCTCGGGTGGGCCGTCGTGGGCGGGGTGGGCGCGGTCCTGGCCGCCACGGCCATGCGCCCGCCGGCGGTCGTGGTCCTGCTGTTCCTCGTCGGCGGTCCAGCGCTCGCGTTCCTCTCCGTCGAGCAGCAGCTCGCCCTCGAGTCCGACCGCCGCAAGCGGCGCCTCTTCCTCGAGCTGCCGGTGGTCGCCGAGCAGCTGGGCATGCTCCTGTCCGCCGGGTTCTCGCTCGGCGCCGCCCTCCAGCGGCTCGCCACCCGCGGCCAGGGCGCGAGCGGCGAGGACCTCCGCCGCGTCGTCGCCCGGGTGCGCCAAGGCGTCACCGAGGTCGACGCGCTGCGCGAGTGGGCCACCGTCGCCGACCTCGACGCCCTCACCCGGCTGGTCGCCGTCCTCGCCCTCAACCGCGAGGCCGGTGACCTGGGCCGGTTGATCGCCGAGGAGGCCCGATCGATCCGCCGGGAGGTGCAGCGCCAGCTCGTCGAGCAGATCGAGCGCCGCAGCCAGCAGGTCTGGATCCCGGTCACGGTCGCCGCGCTCGTGCCCGGCGCCATCTTCATCGCCATCCCGTTCCTCGAGGCGCTGCGCGTGTTCAGCGCCTCCTGACACCCGACCCACAGCAAGGAGCCACGATGCCCATCGCCACCACCCGGAGCCCCCGTCGCGACGACCGGGGTGAGGGGGTCATCTCCACCGCCATCGCCGTGCTGATCATGGCCCTGCTCGGCGCGGCCATGTGGCTGACCTTCGACAGCATCTGGAGCGACACCGCCGAGAACACCGAGAACCAGGTGAACATCATCGGCTCCGACGGCGGCGGCGGCGCCGGCTGACGTGCGCGAACGGGGCGCCGGGCTGTTCTCCACGGCGTTCGGGTTCACGGTCTTCTTGATCTTCCTGCTCTTCACGGTGCAGGTCCTGTTCGGGCTGTACGCCCGCACGACGGTCACCGCCGTCGCCAGCGACCTCGCCCAGCGGGCGGCGAACGAGGGACCCGACCTGACGCCTGCCCGCTTCGACGACCACGTGGCCGAGGCCCGCCGACGCCTCGGCCGCTACGGCGACGACGCCGAGTTCCGCTTCGCGCTGGTCGACGTCGACGCCGACGGCACCGACGACACCGTGGCGGTGACCGTCGACGCCGCCCTGCCGATCCTGCTCCCGGTCCGGTGGTCGGGGTACAGCCCCACCGAGTTCAGCCGGACGATGCGGGCCCGCCTCGAGGTGTTCCAGGAGACGGCCACGTGATCCGGCGCAGCGAGCGCGGGCAGGCGGGCGGCATGGAGGTCCTGCCCTTCGGCCTGCTGATCTTCGTCGGCGGCGCGCTCCTCCTCGTCAACATCTGGGGGGTCGTCGACACGAAGTTCGCCGCCGATGCCGCGGCCCGCGAGGCGGCGCGCTGGGTCGTCGAGTCCGCTGGCCTGGAGACCACGCCGGCGGCCGTCCGCGACGGCGCCACGGCCGTGGCCCAGGCGACGATGGCCGACCACGGGAAGCGCCGCCCGGTCGAGGTCACCGTCACGCCGGCCGACGCTGCGTTCGTGCGCTGCGAGCGGATCTCGGTGGTCGTCGAGACCTCAGTGCCGGCCATCCGGCTCCCGTTCCTCGGCGGCTACGGCACGCCGTTCGAGGTGCGGGCCACCCACGCCGAGCTGGTCGACCCGACCCGTTCGGGGGTCGGCGGGGAGGCGACGTGCATCCAGTGACAGGGCGGCGCGGCACGAGGGGCTCGGTGCTGATGCTCATGCCCGCCGCCGTGCTGATCGTGCTGCTGCTCGGGGCGATCGCCGTCGACTCGGCCATCGTCTACCTGCGCCAGCGCCAGGCGTACAACGTGGCCTTCGACGCTGCCAACGACGCCGCCGGCGCCGGCTTCGACCTCGAGATCGCCCGGCAGGAGGGTGCGATCGTCTACGACCCGGACCGGGTCGTCGACCTCGCCCGCCAGGCGGTCGACGCCGCCGGTGTCGAGGACCTCCGCTTGGTCGACGCCCGACCCGATGGCGACGGCGTCGTCGTGACCGTGGCGGTGACGGTCCAGCACCTGTTCGTCCAGGTCTTCGGCGACCCGGCGAGCGACGTGCTCACCGTCGACGCCCGCGCCGGCGCGGAGGTGCGCCGCCCGTGAGCGAACCTTGATGCATCTCATGTCCTTCCGGTAGCGTGCATGGCGATGGTCGTGGCCGTGCGCACCGAGGAGGCCGACGGCGGGCTCGTCGTCGTCAAGGAGGCCCGCAGCGACGGCGACGTCGCCCGCCTCTCCGCCGAGGCCCGCTCGCTCGCCCGCTGCCGCCACCCCGGGGTGGTCGAGCTGCTGGCCGTGGGTGAGCGCTCCATCACCCTGCGCCACGCCGGTACGGCCATCGGCCGGCTCGGGCCGTTCCCCACCGATCAGGTGGCCGGCATCGTCTGCGCGGTGGCCGACGTCGTCCAGGCCCTGCACCGCCTCGGCGTGGTGCACGGCGACCTCGACGCCTCCCACGTCCTGCTCGACGACCGGGGCCGCCCCCGGCTGTGCGGGTTCGGGCAGGCGGCAGACCACACGGCCGAGGGCGCCGCCGACGACGTGGCCGCGCTCGGCCGGCTGCTGGCCCGGTTGCTCGAGGGGGGTGCTGACCTGCCGTGGGCCCGCCCGCCCGGCGGCCTGCGCCGGCGGTCCGAGCAGCGCCAGGCCCGGCGCGACCTCGAGGCCATCGCCGCCCAGGCCACCCGCGAGCAGCGGGGTCAGCGGCCCACCGCCCGCCAGCTGGCCAAGGCGGTCCACGCCGCCGTCCCCGGCTGCTCGCTGCCCGTGCCCGGCGCGCCCGCCCGCCCCGGCGACGAGGGACCGGCGTTCGCCGAGATCCCCGCCGACATCGACCCCACGGCCGACCTGGGCTGGACCGCCGACGACCTCAGCTGGCTGGCTGCGTCGGCGGACCCGCTCGACGACGACGGCCCGGGGCTCTCGGGCGACACCGGCCCCTACGACGGCCTGCGGTCCCTGGGCGACCTCTCCCTCGACGACGCCCCCGAGGACTGGGCCTCCCTCGCCGCCGAGCCCGAGGCGGTCACCGGTCCCCTGCCGGTCCTCGACGTGGCCGACGAGGAGCCCGTCGCCCGGGCCCGCATCGAGGCCGGGTTCGACGACGGGCCCTCGCCGGCGGGACCGGCCATCCCGCTTCCCGACGCGCCCGCACCAGCACCGGGCCGCCGGCGGCTGGGCCTCGCCTGGATGGCAGCGCTGGTGGCGGTCCTCGTCCTCGGCGTCGTCGGCGGCGTTGCCGGCGCCCGTGCCATCCGCCCGCTCGACGACGGGGCCTCCCCGCCGGAGCCGGCGCCCGCCCCGACCGAGGGCGACGCCGGGGACGACGCCGGGGACGACGCGCCCGACGCCGGCGGCCCCGCACCGGCGTGGCCGGCGTCGTGCGACGTCCCCTCCCCCGCCGGCCCCGACGTCGACGGCGACGGCTGCCCCGACCCCGTCGAGCTCGACGGGCGATCGGCCACCGTCGGTTCCGTTCGGGTGAGCCTCGGCGAGGAGGGCGATCTCGTGGTCCTCGGCGACTGGGACTGCGACGGCACCGCCACCCCGGCCCTGCTGCGACCCTCGTCGGGCGAGGTGTTCGTGTTCCCCCGGTGGAGCCTCGACGAGCCCCTCGAGGTGGCCGCCTCCACCGTCGTGCCCGACGCCTCGGCCATCAGCGCCGGCGAGGGCGCCTGCCCCGACCTGCTCGTGCGGACCCCGGAGGGCGACCGCACCGTGGCGACGTGAGCCGTGCCCCGCGCACCGGGCTGTGGCTCGCGGGGCTGGTGGCCGCCGGCGTGGCCCTGCGCCTCACCGCCACCGGCGACCTCGCCGCCCCGCCGCTGAGCTCACCGGGCGGCTGGGTCGACTGGGTCGACGCCCGCGAGCCGGTTGCGGCCGCCGTCGCCCTCGCCCGCCTCGTCGCCGAGCTGACCATCTGGTACGTGCTCGCCGTGTCGGCCCTGCACGTGGTGGCGGCCGCGCTGCGCCTCACCGGAGCCCACCGGCTCGCCGATGCCCTGTCCCTGCCCGCCGTGGCCCGCCTCGTCCGGGCCGGCCTCGGCGTCGGCGTGGCCGCCGCGTCGTCGCTCACCGCCGCCGACGGTCCCCCGGCGGGCTCCGCCGTGATGGCGCCGGCCCCGGCCGCCACGGCCGTGCTCGCCCCGTCCACGGGCACCGCCGTCATGCGACCGCTGCCCGCCGAACCGGGGCCGCCACCGGCGCCGCTCCCCGCCGCGGCGGCGCCCACCACCTGGACCGTCGAACCGGGCGATTCCCTCTGGTCGATCGCCGAGGAGGTCCTCGCCGACGCCTGGCACCGGCCGGTCGCCGACCGGGATGTCGACCCGTACTGGCGGGCGCTGGTCGAGCGGAACCGGGCCCGGCTCGTCGACCCGGCCGACCCCGACCTGATCCACCCCGGTCAGGTGCTGGAGCTGCCGCCCCTGCCCTGACCGGGCGGTCCCACGGCGACGGCGGTGCCGTCGGCCCGCAGGCGGACGGCGACCTCGTTCGCCAGGAGCCGCCCCGTCGGGGTGAGCACGAGGCGGTCGCCCACTCGCGCCACCAGCCCGTCGAGCGCCGGGTCGGCGGTGTCGAGGGCCACCGCCGGGACCCCCTCGCGGGTGCGCAGCGCGAGCTGCAGCGCCTCGAGCGCCCGCTCGTGCGGGTCGAGCGCCTCGCCCGCCGCCTCGGTGCTCGTGCCCGCCTCCACCGCGTCGAGGTAGCGCTCGGGGGTGCGCAGGTTCCACCACCGCCGGCCCTGCCGGTGGCTGTGGGCGGCGCACCCGAAGCCGAGGTAGTCGCCAGCGTCCCAGTAGAGCCGGTTGTGGCGGCACTCGTGGCCGGGCCGGGCCCAGTTCGAGACCTCGTACCAGCGCAGCCCCGCGCCGGCGAGGAGCCGGTCGGCGAGCAGGTACTTGTCGGCCTGGTCGTCGTCGTCGGGGTGGCGATCGGGGTCGGCCGCCAGCGGGGTGCCGGGCTCGACGGTGAGGCCGTAGGCCGAGACATGGGGCGGTTCGAGCGCGAGGGTCGCCTCCAGCGTGGCCGTCCAGTCGTCCACCGACTCGCCGGCCGCGCCCATGATCAGGTCGAGGTTGAACGTCTCGAAGCCCGCATCACGGGTCCAGGCGACGGCCCGGCGCACGTTGTCGGGGTCGTGCGTGCGTCCCAGGGCAGCCAGCACGTGGGGCTGCATCGACTGCACGCCGAACGACATCCGGGTCACCCCGCCCCGGCGGTAGGTGCGCAGCGACGCGGCCGACACGGTGTCGGGGTTGGCCTCGACGGTCACCTCGGCGCCGGGCGCGAGCGGCAGGCGGGAGAGCACGCCGACCAGCCCCTCCGGCGGCACGAGCGTGGGGGTCCCTCCGCCGACGAAGACCGACGTCAGCGGCGGCAACCCGTCGGCGACGGCGCGCTCGAGCTCGGTGGCGAGACCGGCGAGGTACCGGTCGACCAGGTGCCCCCGGTCGGTCCAGGTGGCGAAGGCGCAGTAGTCGCAGCGCCTCGAGCAGAACGGGATGTGGAGGTAGGCGCCGAAGGCGGGCTCAGACACCCGCTCGGCACAGCCCCAGCTGGTCGAGCCGGTCCATGGTGCGGTCGGTCGTCACGCCGAGGATGCAGGCGATGGCGCGCACGTCGTCGCGGCGGATGGTCAACATCCGACCGTTGAAGTCCTGCCGCTGGATCTGGATGGTCCGGATGTAGCGGTTGAGCATGGCGCCCTCGGGCCCGCCGAGCTCGGACAGCTGCTGCAGGTCGAGGACGAGCTGGTTCTGCTCGGCGCTGCGGGCCAGGGCGCGGTCGGTGATGTCGATGACCTCACCGGACTCGTCGTCGGAGGGAAGGAGCTGGTCGACCGGCACGTCGTAGAACCCGGCCAGCCGGTGCAGGCGGGGCACCGAGATCGAGCGCTCGCCCCGCTCGTAGGCGCCGAGCACCGAGGCCTTGAACTCGGCGTCGGACGCGGCCTCCACGTCGTGCAGCGACAGGCGCTTCTGGCGGCGGATCGCCCGCAGCCGCTCGCCCACACGCCGGCTGTAGTCCAGCGCCGCCTCGTCGAGCTCCGGTTCGATCACCATGGTTCCCTCAGCTCCCCGCCCGGGCTTCGCGGGCCGACGCCGCGTCAACGCTCACCGTAGGGATCGACCACGCTGCGCACAAGCGACCACACTTCCCGAACGGGAGCGAATCGGATGCAACCGGAAGTCGGGATGGGGTCAGCCGACCCATCCGCTACGCATCGCACCGAGCAGCGCACCAGCCGTAATCGCCGCGGTCTCGGCGCGCAGCACGTGGGGCCCCAGGCCGCTGGACGCCGCCAGCTGCGCCCGCTCCTCGTCCGTCCACCCGCCCTCGGGCCCCACCGCCACCACCGGCCGGGCGAGGGTCAGCTCGACCGGCCCCCGCTCGAGGCGCACGGCGCCCCGCACCGCGAGGTCGGCCACGTCGGTGACCGGCTCCACCACGGGCGCCCAGCACCGGTGCGACTGCTCGCACGCGGCCCGGGCGACGGCTTCGAGGCGGGCCTGCTGGCGGGCGGCGCGGTCGTCGTCCCAGCGCACCACGGATCGGGCGGCGCGGAAGGGCACGATCCGGTCGATGCCGAGCTCGGTGAGCTTCTGCACGACCAGCTCCGGCTTGTCGCCCTTCGTGAGCGCGAACGCGACGGTGAGCTCGGGGGTCGGGCGGTCGAGCACCACCACGTCGCCGTCGGGCTCGAGTCCGGCACCGCCGCGGAACCGGGCGGGACGCCAGCGGCCGGCGCCGTCGGACACGGTCACGGCGTCGCCGGGGCGCAGCCGGCGGGCCCGGGCGAGGTGGTGGAGGGCGCCGTCGTCGAGCACCGGGGCGGCGACGTCGGCCACGAGCACGTGGGGCGCGGCGCCGTCGGGCGGTTGCCGGCCTGGGCTCACCGGCTCACTTGAACGCCGACCGCAGGCGACCGAAGAAGCCGCCCGCGTCCTCGGCCACCTCCTCGCCGCGGAGCTCGGCGAGGCGGCGGACGAGGGCCTCCTGCTCCTCGGTGAGGTCGCGGGGCAGGTCGACGACGACGTGCACGTACAGATCGCCGCGCCCACCCCGGTTCACGACCGGGACGCCCTTGCCACGAAACCGGAACACGTGCCCGGTGGGCGTGGCCGGCGGGACCGTGATCGACTCGGTGCCGTCGAGGGTCTCGAAGTCGACCTCGGCGCCGAGCATCGCCTGGGTGACCGGGAGGTGGAGGTCGGCGTGCAGATCGACGCCGTCGCGCCGGAACACCTCGTGGGGGCGGATCCGGAACTGCACGTAGAGGTCGCCCGGCGGGCCGCCTCGTGGGCCGGCCGCGCCGCGCCCCTGCAGGCGAAGGGTGGAGGAGCTGTCGACGCCCGGTGGGATGTCGACCGTGAACGCCTTGTCCTCGAGGATCCGGCCCTCACCCGAGCACGTGGGGCAGGGCACCTCGATGATCTGGCCCTGGCCGGCACAACGGGGGCAGGCTGCCATCGTCACCATCTGGCCCAGCAGCGACTGGCGGACGCGACGGACCTGCCCGGCACCGCCACACTCGGTGCACGTCACCGGGGACGACCCGGGCGTGGCGCCGGTGGCGTCGCAGGCGTCGCAGGCCACGGCCGTGCGCACCTCCACGCGGTGCTGGGCGCCGAACACGGCCTCGGTGAAGTCGAGCTCGGTCACGACCTCGAGGTCGGGGCCGCGCAGCGGGCCGGTGCTGCGCCCTCCACCCGCGAAGGGGCTCTGGCCCCCGAAGAACGCATCGAAGATGTCGCCCACGCCCCCGAAGCCGGCGAAGGGATCGCCGCCGGCGGCGCCGCCGAGGCCGGCCTCGCCGTAGCGGTCGTAGCGGGCCCGCTTCTCGGGGTCGCGCAGGACCTCCCATGCCTTCGCCACCTCCTTGAAGTGCTGCTCGGCCTGGGGGTCGTCCGGGTTCGCGTCGGGGTGGAGCTCGCGGGCGCGCCGGCGGTAGGCGCGCTTGATCTCCTCGGGCGAGGCGTCGCGAGAGACGCCGAGCAGCTCGTAGTAGTCGGCCATGCGTCGGTGCTCCGTCAGGTCTCGGACGTGAGGCGGTCGCCGAGGCGGCGGCTCACCGCGGCCACAGCGGCCATGGCCTCGGGGTAGTTCATGCGGGCCGGGCCGAGCACACCGATGGAGCCGGCCCGCTCGCCGTCGACGTGGTACGAGGCCACGACCAGGGCGGCGTCGGCGAGGGGCTCCATCCCCGTCTCGGTGCCGATCGCCACCTGCAGGCCCCGGTCGACGACGTCGCGCAGCAAGGTGACGACGACCAGCTGCTCCTCGAGCACGCTGAGGACCTGCTGGACGGTCTCCACCGCGTCGAACGCGGAGGCGACCCGCGACGCGCCGGCGACGAAGGCCTCGTCGGACGTGCCGGTGGGGGTGGTGCGACGGAGCACCTCGACCACGGCGGTGGCGACCTCGTCGGTGTCGCCGTCACCGGTGGGCACCACCTGCTCGGGAACGGCCGCCCGCTGGGCGCCGCACAGCTGCGCCGCCAGGTGGGCAGAGGCGGCGTTGACCCGCTCCTCTCCGACCTCGCGGGGCAGCTCGATCGTGTGCTTCTCGACGGTGGCATCGGCGAGCACGGAGACGGCGAGCACGGTGGTGGGGGCGAGGGAGACCACCTGCACCGAGCGGATGGCGACGTCGGCGGCCGAGGGCGGCACCACGACCCCCGTCCACGCCGTCAGCCCCGAGAGCAACCGGCTCGTGGACTCGAGCATCTCCTCCAGCTCGCCGTGGGCCCGGGCGAAGAACTCGCTGACCTGGCGGGCCTGCTCGCCGCGCAGCGCGCCCGGGGAGCCGATGGTGTCGACGAAGTAGCGGTACCCCTTCTCGGTGGGGATCCGGCCGGCGCTGGTGTGGGGCTGGACGAGGTAGCCCTCGGACTCGAGCACCGCCATCTCGTTGCGCACGGTGGCCGAGCTGACGTCGACGCCGGGGGTCTCGGCCACCTTCCCGGAGCCGACGGGCTGGGCGGTCTCGATGTACTCCTGCACGACGGCCCGCAGGATCGAGGCCTTCCTGTCGTCGAGCACGCGGTCACCTCCCGGGCAGCAGTCGGCTGGCACTCGATGATACCGACTGCCAACCGGACCCCCGGAAGCCCGGGCCGGGGCTCAGGCGGCCTCGAGCTCGGCCAGCTCCTCCTCCAGGTGGCCGAGCAGCCGCTGCAGGGAGGGCACGGCCCGCCGGCAGCCGAGGATCCCGAAGTCGAGGTTGCCGGCATAGCTCGCGGTGGTGATGTTCACGGCCTGGCCATCGGTGAGCATCGACAGCGGGTAGTTGCCGGTGAGCCGGGCGCCGTTCCAGTAGAGGGGGTGCTTCGGTCCCGGCACGTTGGAGATCACCACGTTGAACGCCGGCCGCAGCAACTCGCCGGCGGCGGGGAACCGCCCGAGCGGGCTCATGGGCAGGGCAGCCGGCGCGAGGTTGAGCGCGCTGAGCGCCAGGATCTGCGCAGGCGTCAGCCCCTCGAGGCGGTCCTTGTTGCGGTGCATCGACTCCTGGATGTGCTCGAGCCGGGCCGCCGCGGTGTCGAGGTGCGTGCCGAGCGAGCACAGCACGGCGCCCACGGCGTTGCCGGCCCGGTCGTCGGCGCCCCGGGCCTTGAGCGACACCGGCACCATGGCCACGAGCGGCTCGTCCGGCAGCGCGCCGTGGTCGAGCAGGTAGCGGCGCAGGGCGCCGGCGCTCATGCCGAGCACGACGTCGTTGACGGTGGCGCCGTGGGGTGCGCCGGCCGCCCGCACCCGGTCGATCGACCACGAGTCGGCGGCGAAGCGGCGGGCGCCGGTGACGGGGACGTTGAACGGCGTGCGCGGGGCCTGGGGGGCGGCGGCGATCTGGTCACGGACGCTGGATGCGAGGTGGCCGACCCCCTCGGTGGCGCTCAGGAGCCCCCCGACGCCGTGGGCGACCTCGCTGCCGAGCCGGCGCAGGCCGTCGGCGAACAGCGCCGTCCAGGTGTCGTCCTCGGGCGCCTCGGGACGGGCGCGCTCCTCGGCGGGCGGCGCGTCGTGGTCGTCCGGGTCGGGCTCGTCGAACACCGAGCCCTTCGGCCGGCGGGCCCACGGCTGGGGCATGTCGCGCTCGGCCGGGTCGGGCGACATCGACGCCTCCAGCAGGCGCATGGCGGTGATGCCGTCGCAGAGGGCGTGGTGGATCTTGGTGTAGAGGGCGAAGCGACCGTCGCGCAGGCCCTCGATGAGGTGGGCCTCCCACAGCGGTCGGTTGCGGTCGAGCAGCGAGCCGTGCAGGCGGGACACGACGGTGAGCAGCTCGCGGATCCGGCCGGGCTCGGGCAGCGCCGAGTGGCGCACGTGGTACTCGATGTCGAAGTCCTCGTCTCGCACCCACTGCAGCCCGGTCAGCCCCGGCCGGTTCACCCGCTTGCGGAACAGCGAGCGGACGGGCGCCTCGGACTCGACGCAGGACCGGTACAGCTCGTACAGGTAGTGCTCGTCGGCGTCGGGTGGCGGCTCGAACAGGGCGAGCCCTCCGACGTGGGCGGGCTTCTCGCGCGCCTCCATGAGGAGGAAGAGGAGGTCCTGCGGCGGGATCACGGCCATGGGGCCATCTTTCCCTACCGGGTCGCCTCGTACCTCCGGAGCGACTCGGCGCGCTCGTCGAGGTGGTCGACGGCGGGCTCGGGGTAGCCCGCCGGCGCGCCGCCCGGGGCCTCGTGGGGCCGGTGCACGTGCGCCGCCGGGACGCCGGCGAGCTCGGGGACGTACCGGCGCACGTAGGTGCCGTCCGGGTCGAAGCGCTCGCCCTGCGTCGTGGGGTTGAAGATGCGGAAGAAGGGCGAGGGGTCGGTGCCCGTGCCCGCGGTCCACTGCCAGCCGTGCTGGTTCGATGCGAGGTCGCCGTCGACGAGGTGCTGCATGAACCAGCGGGCGCCGCGCTGCCAGTCGAGGTGGAGGTCCTTGACGAGGAAGCTGGCCACGATCATGCGGACCCGGTTGTGCACCCACCCCTCGGCGAGGAGCTGGCGCATGCCGGCGTCGACGATGGGGTACCCGGTGCGGCCCTGGCTCCACGCCTCGAACAGCTCGTCGGCGTCGGCGCCGCGGTCCCAGGGCATGCCCCCGACCCGGTCGTCCATCGACTCCCGCGCCGAGGTCGGCTCGTGGAACAGGACGTCCGCGTAGAACTCGCGCCAGCACAGCTCGGTGGCGAAGACCTGCTCGCCCGTCGTCCGCCCGAGCCGGTAGAGGACCTGGCGGGGGTGGATCGTGCCCCACCTGAGGTGGGGCGACAGCCGGGAGGTGGCGTCGGCGCCCGGCACGTCCCGCTGGTCGGCGTAGGCCGCCGCGTCGGAGCGCAGGAAGGCGTCGAGGCGCCGGCGGGCCGCGGACTCCCCTGCATCCGGGAGCACGACGTCGCCCACGTCCGGGTCGGCCGGGATCGGATCGGAGGGCGGCGTCGTCCACGGGATCCTCGACGGCGTTCGGACCGGGTCGGGCCACCCGTGGTCGCGCCAGGCGCGTGAGAAGGGGGTGAACACCCTGTAGCGGTCGCCGGCCTTGTTCCGCACCGAGCCCGGCGGCACGGCGTAGGGCGAACCGGTGCGCACCACCTCGACGCCGGCCTCGACCAGCCGCTCGGCCACCGCCTCGTCGCGCCGGCGCCCGTAGGGCCCGAAGTCCTCGGCGTGGTGGACGGAGGCGGCGTCGACCTCGATGGCCAGCTCGGGCACGACCTGCGCCGGGTCGCCCTCGCGCACCACGAGCGTCCCGCCCATCGACTCGTCGAGGGCGCGCAGGCAGCGGAACAGGAACGCCCGCCGGGGCCCGCCGGCCGGGCCGAGCAGCGCGGGGTCGAGGCAGAACAGGCCGATGACCTCCTCGGCGTCGCGGACCGCCTCCACCAGGGCGGGGTTGTCCGAGAGCCGGAGGTCTCGCCGGAACCAGAGGACGGCCGTGGTCACGACGGGGATCGGGCGAGGAGGGAGCGCACGGCGTCCAGCGTGTCGGCTTCCGCGGCCGGTTTGTCGTCGCGGTAGCGGACCACGCGGGCGAAGCGCAGGGCGACCCCACCGGGGTAGCGGGTGGAGGTCTGGGCGCCGTCGAGGGCGATCTCCACGACCTGCTCGGGCCGCACCCACACGACGTGCCCGCTGCGGTGCGTCTCCAGCTCGAGGAACCGCTCGGTCTGCCACCGCAGCACCTCGTCGGTCATCCCCTTGAACGTCTTGCCCACCATGACCGGCTCGCCCGTGGCCGGGTCGAGCGCCCCGAGGTGGAGGTTGGAGAGCCAGCCACGCCGCCGCCCGCTTCCCCACTCGACGCCGAGCACGACGAGGTCGAGGGTGTGCACCGGCTTCACCTTGCGCCAGCTCTTCCCTCGCCGTCCGGCCTCGTAGGGCGACCCCGCCGCCTTGATCATCACGCCCTCGTGGCCGTGAGCGAGGGCGTCGACGAGGACGGCGGCGGCGGCGTCGGGGTCGGCCGTGATCGTGCCCGGGATCAGGTGGGGGCCGACGAGGTCGGCCAGCCGGCGGCGGCGCTCGGTGAGCGGCGCGTCGAGGAGGTCGACGCCGTCGAGGTGGAGCACGTCGAAGAACTGGGGCACGAGGACGGTGGCGTGGTCGGTGGACGAGCGGCCGAAGCGGCTCATCGTGTCCTGGAAGGCCGGTGGCGACTCCTCGGGGCCGAGGAAGCCGAGGACCTCGCCGTCGAGCACGAAGCCGTCGGCGTCGTAGCCGAGCGCGACCTCCACCACCTCGGGCAGGCGGGCGGTGACGTCGTTGAGGTTGCGGGTGTAGATGCGGACCTCACCGCCGGCGCGGTGGACCTGGATCCGGGCGCCGTCGAGCTTCCACTCGACGCTCGCCTCCCCCACGTCCTCGATGGCGGCGGCGACCGACTCGCTGGTGGAGGCCAGCATCGGCAGCACCCCCCGCAACGGCTCCAAGCCGATGCCGCGCACGGCCTCCTCGCCCTCGTGCAGCGCGAGGCGCGCCACGGCGCCCAGGTCGCCGGCCAGCATCACGGCGCGGCGGACGGCCGGCGCGGCGATGCCGGACGAGGCGGCCACGGCATCGGTGACGACGCCGGCGAGGGCGCCGGTGCGCATGTCGCCCACGAAGAGGCGGCTGAGGAAGTCGGCCTCGTCGGCCGTCGCCCGACCGAACAGCGCCACCAGCTGCGCCCGCCGAACGCCCTGGGAGCCTGCGCCGGTGGTGGCGGCGAGGACGTCGATGGCGGCGTCGACCTCGGCGACGGCGAGCGACGGCTCGGCTGCCGGCGGGCAGTCGAGGTCGCGGATGGACGCCCACCCGACGCCGATGCGGCCCTGGCGGGCGTCGCCGAGCAGGAAGCCGACGACCGGCTCGACCTCGTCGGGATCGAGCCGGCGCAGCAGCTGGGCGAGGGCGTCGCGCTTCGCCGTGCGCTTGGTGGTGGCAGCGACCGCGCCCGTGGTTGCGACAACGTCGGCGAGGAGGGTCACGGGATGCACCAGTCGACCGGCCCGCGGCCTGCTTCCACCAGGGCGGCGTTCGCCCGCGAGAACGGGCGGGTGCCGAAGAAGCCCTTGTGGGCAGACAGCGGCGACGGGTGCGGCGACTCGATCACGACGTGGCGGGTGGTGTCGAGGAACGCCTTCTTCCGGCGGGCGGCCGACCCCCACAGGATGAACACGACCCGTTCGGGCTTGTCGTTCACCACCTCGATGACCCGGTCGGTGAAGCGCTCCCACCCCCTGCGCTGGTGCGACGCGGCCTGCCGGGAGCGCACGGTGAGGGTGGTGTTGAGCAGGAGCACGCCCTGCCGCGCCCAGTGCTCGAGGTTGCCGTGCGCGGGCCGGGGGCAGCCGAGGTCGGCCTCGAGCTCGGTGTGGATGTTCACGAGCGAGGGCGGGATGTCGACGTCGGGGCGGACCGAGAAGCACAGGCCATGCGCCTGGCCCGGGCCGTGGTACGGGTCCTGGCCCAGGATCAGCACCTTGACGTCCGAGTACGGGGTGAGGTGGAGCGCGGCGAACACCTCGTCGGCGGGTGGGTGGACGGCGTGCTGCTCGCGCTCGGCCCGGACGAACGCCTGGAGCTCCTGCCAGTAGGGCTGCTCGAACTGGTCCCGCAGCAGCGGGTTCCAGTCGGTCCTCGGGCTGCCGGCGGCCATCGCCGCCGGAGCGTATCGGCGGACCGTGGGGACCGATTCGGCAACGATTCGGTGGTTCCGAATCGGTACCGAATCGGCGCCCACGGCTCAGGGCCGGGCGAGCACCTCGCCGTGGAGGACGGCGAACCAGCCGTCGGGCGCGGCGGCCCAGCGGTGGAAGGCGTCGGCGAAGGCCTGCAGGTCCGACGTCGTGGCCATGCCGCGGTCGACGGCCTGGCGGGCGAGGTCGGACTCGCGGATGCGGTCGGCCCACAGCCCGCCCCACCAGGCTCGGTCCTCGTCGTCGGTGAAGCACCACGCCGACGCCGAGGCCCGCACCTCGGAGAACCCCGCGGCCAGGGCCCAGCGCTTCAGGTGCCGGCCGGCGTCCGGCTCGGCGTCGTTGCTCCGCGCCACCTGCCGGTAGAGGTCGAGCCACCGGTCGAGGTCGGGGTCGGCGGGGGCCCAGGTGAAGGCGCCGTAGTCGCTGTCACGCGCGGCGATGAGGCCGTCGGGCCGGCACACCCGGCGCATCTCGCGCAGCGCCGCCACCGGATCGGACAGGTGCTGCAGGACCTGGTGGGCGTGCACCACGTCGGCGGAGCCGTCGTCGGCGTCGAGGGCGTACACGTCGCCGACGGCGAAGGACACGTTGCCGACGCCCCGCGCCGCCTCCCGGGCCTGGGCGAGGACGTCGTCGCTGCGGTCGATGCCGAGCACGGTCCCGGGGCCGACGAGACGGGCGAGGTCGGCCGTGATCGTCCCCGGCCCGCAGCCCACGTCGAGGACGTCCATGCCGGCTCGCAGGTGGGGCAGCAGGTACCCGCACGAGTTCTCGGCCGTGCGCCAGGTGTGCGAGCGCAGGACGGAGGGGTGGTGGCCGTGGGTGTAGGTGTCGTCACGCACGGGCGTCGGCTCAGCCGAGCAGGGATCCCTCGGCGAGCGTCGTGTCGAGGCGCTCGAGCAGGCCGCGGTCGTGGTCGTCGCCCGGGTTGCCCGTGGTGAGCAGCTTGTCGCCGAGGAAGATGCTCGCAGCGCCGGCGTGCAGGCACAGCGCCTGCAGCTCGTCGCTCATCTGGCTGCGCCCGGCGGAGAGCCGCACGACCGAGCCCGGCATCATGATCCGGGCCGCGGCGATGGTGCGCACCAGCTCGAGGCCGTCGAGCTCCTCGGTCCCGTGCAGGGGCGTGCCCGGCACCTGGACCAGCAGGTTGATCGGCACGCTCTCGGGGTGCGGGTCGAGCTGCGCGAGCTGGGCGAGCAGCCCGGCCCGCTGGCGGCGGCTCTCCCCCATCCCGACGATGCCGCCGCAGCACAGGCGCACGCCGGCTGCACGCACGTGCTCGATCGTGTCGAGGCGGTCCTGGTAGGTGCGGGTGGTGATGATCTCGCCGTAGAAGTCGGGCGAGGTGTCGAGGTTGTGGTTGTAGTAGTCGAGACCGGCCTCCGCGAGGCGCCGAGCCTGCTCGTCGGTGAGCATGCCCAGCGTCACGCAGGTCTCCATGCCGAGGGCGCCGACCGCCTCGACCGCCTCGGCCACCCGCTCGACCTGGCGGTCGTTGGGCGAGCGCCACGCCGCCCCCATGCAGAACCGGGTGGCGCCGGCCGCCTTGGCGTTGCCGGCCGCCTCCACGATCTCCTCGGTCTCCATGAGCCGCTCGGGGTCGAGGCCCGTGTCGTACGCCGAGGACTGCGGGCAGTAGGCGCAGTCCTCGGGGCAGCCACCCGTCTTGATCGAGAGCAGGATGGCGCCCTCCACCACGTCGGGCCGGAAGCTCGCCCGGTGCACGGACTGGGCCTCGAAGAGCAGGTCGTGGAACGGCCGCTCGAGCAGGGCGAGGGCCTCATCGGTGGTCCAGTCGTGGCGGGCGGCGGGGGCGACCATGGCGCCACGTTGGTCGACCAGCGCGATGCGGGCAAACCCGGCGCCCGCCCGGGCGGGCGAGGCATCGGGCGCGCGCCGTGGTTGGCTGCACCCGTGCGCATCGATGTGTGGTCCGACGTCGTCTGCCCGTGGTGCTACCTCGGGAAGAAGCGGCTGGAGGAGGCCGTCGCCGGCCTCGACTTCGCCGACGAGCTGCAGATCCGGTGGCGGGCGTTCCAGCTCGACCCCACGGCCACGGCGGAGCCCACGGACCTCGAGGCCGCGATCGACCGCAAGTACGGACCGGGCGCCTTCCGGTCCATGTCCCGGCGGCTCGGCGCGCTGGGGCGCGAGGTCGGCATCGACTACCGGTTCGACCTCGCCCAGCGGGTCACCAGCCTGCCCGCCCTGGCGCTCGTCGCCTGGGTGGAGGCCAGCCTGGGGCTCGATGCCGCCGACGCCCTGCACGAGCGGCTGTTCCGGGCCTACTTCAGCGAGGGCGCGAGCATCGCCGACCCGGCGAACCTCGTCGACTGGGCCGTGGAGGTGGGCGCCGACCGGGAGCTCGCCGGCGAGGCGGTGGCCACGGGCGCCGGCCGGGACCAGGTCGTCGCCGACCTCCGAGCCGCGGCCGAGCACCAGATCACCGGGGTCCCGGCGTTCGTGATCGAAGACGTCCACCTCATCCCGGGCGCGCAGGACGTCGACACCATGCGGACCCTCCTCGCCCGCATCCACGCCAGGTCGTACGGAGCGGCCTGACCGCTCGGCGGCTCAGGCGCGGGTGTCCGTACCCCCGGCCGGTGCCTCGCTACCGTCGCGCCGGTGCCCCAGCTCTCCCCCCGACAGTGGGCGATCGTGGGCGGCGTCGCCGCCGTCGTGGTCGTCGTGATCGCCGCCATCGCCCTCGCGGGGGGCGGTGGCGACGAACCCGAGGCGACCACCACGACGACCTCCACGACCACCACCTCGACGACGACCACCGCCCCGGTCGAGACCGGCTACCCGCTCACCGGGCTCCCCATCGACGATCCCGCCCGGGCGGCACAGCCGGCGCTGGCCGTCAAGATCGACAACGCCGAGCCGCGCCGGGGGCGCGGCGGGCGTCCGCAGGCGGGCATCAACGCCGCCGACGTGGTGTACGAGGAGATGGTGGAGGGCAGCGTCACCCGGTTCCTCGCGCTCTTCCACTCGACCGACGCCGACCCGGTCGGGCCGGTCCGCTCGGCGCGCACCACCGACCTCCTGCTGATGGGGCCGCTGAACCGGCCGCTCTTCGCCTGGTCCGGTGCCAACACCGGCGTCGCCGGTGCGGTGCGGGGCGCCCCGGTGGTCGACATCGGCTACGACGTGGCGTCCGGCGCGTACAACCGGGCCGGCGACCGTCCGGCGCCGTACAACCTCATGTCGTCGACGGGCGCCCTGCGGGGTGCCGCGCCCGGCGAGGAGCGCCCGCCGCCCGCCCTGTTCGCCTACCGTGGCGAGGGCGAGCAGCCAGGCGGCCGTCCGGTCGAGTCGGTGCGCATCGTCTTCGGCGACGGCCCGGGCAGCGCCCCGGTCGAGTACCGCTGGGACGGCCAGGGCTGGGCCCGCACCCAGCGGGACACGCCCCACGTCGACGCCTCCGGCCAGCAGGTGGCACCGCCCAACGTGGTGATCCAGTTCACCCCGTACGCCGAGGTGCAGTGCTGCGACGCCTCGGGCTTCCCGATCGTCGAGGCGCAGCTGAAGGGCGAGGGCGATGCCTGGATCCTCACCGGCGGCCGGCTGGTGGAGGCCCGTTGGTCCCGGCCGGGCGACGCCGACGTCACGGCCTACACGGTCGACGGCGATCCGGTCGGCCTCACCCGCGGCCGCACCTGGGTCGCCATCGCCCCGCCCGGCAGCGCCGAGGCCCGCTGAGCCGTCCCGTCAGTCCGCCCGCAGGCGGTAGCCCATCCCCCGCACGGTCTCGATCCGATCGGCGCCGAGCTTGCGACGCAGGTAGCCGATGTAGACGTCGACCACGTTGGACTCGGGTTCGAAGTCGTAGCCCCAGACCATCGACAGCAGCTGCTCGCGGGACAGGACCTGGCCCGGGTGCCGGAACAGCGTCTCGGCGAGGGCGAACTCCCGTGACGACAGCTCGACGCTGCGCCCCTCGACGCTCACCGTGCGCCGGCGCAGGTCGAGCACCACGTCGCCGGCCTCGAGCAGCGTCTGCTCCGACGTGCCCTGGTCCCGCAGGCGGGCGCGGACCCGGGCGAGCAGCTCCTCGAAGCGGAACGGCTTGGTGACGTAGTCGTCGGCGCCGGCGTCGAAGCCAGCCACCGTGTCGGACGTCGCGTCGCGGGCCGTCAGCACGATCACGGGGAGCCGCTCGCCGCGCTGGCGGATCTGGGCGAGGGTGGCGAAGCCGTCCTGCCCCGGGAGGCCGACGTCGAGGATGACCAGGTCGAAGTCGGCGTCGGTGGCGACCGCAGCGGCGGTGATGCCGTCGCCCACCGCCATCGTCGAGTGCCCGTTCGCCTCCAGGCCCTTCTGCAGGAAGGAGACGATGCGGTCCTCGTCCTCGACGATCAGGATGCGGGCCACGTCGGCTCCTCCACGGTCTCGGTCAGGGGCAGGACGAGGACGAAGGTCGCGCCGCCGCCGGGCGTGTCCCGCAGCTCCACCCGGCCGCCGTGGGCGGCGGCGATGGCGCTCGCGATGGCCAGCCCCAGCCCGGCACCGTCGGCGCGCGTCCGCCGGGCCGATCCGCCCCGACCGAAGCGATCGAAGATCCGCTCGCGGTCCTCCGGCGCCACGCCCTCACCGGTGTCGACCACCCCCAGCTCGAGGTTCCCGCCGACGCTCGAGGAGAAGACCGTGATGCGGTCGCCCGGCGCCGTGTGCTGCACCGCGTTGCGGGCCAGGTTCATCCACGCCTGCGTGAGCCGCTCACGATCGAGGTCGGCGACCACCACGGCGGCGGGCCGAGCCTCCCAGCGGCGGTCGGCGAGGGGAGTGGCCTTGTCGACGATGTCCCGGGTGAGGTCGGCGACGTCGACCGGTGCGGGCACGACGAAGTCGGGTCGCTCCGCCTTCGCGATCACCAGCAGGTCGTCGACGATGCGGGCCATCCGGTCGAGCTCGTCGAAGACGATCTCGCGCGTCCCCTCCGCCAGCGGCGCCTCCGGGTCGGTGAGCTCCAGGTGCCCGCGGATCACCGTGATGGGGGTGCGCAGCTCGTGTCCGGCGTCGTCGAGGAAGGCCCGCTGGGCGGCGAAGGCACCTTCCACGCGGTCGAGCATCTCGTTGAACGTGCGGCTGAGCTCGGCCAGCTCGCCCGTGCCCTCGACGGGGATGCGGTGGTCGAGCTGGTCCTCGCGGACCGACTCGGTGGCCGCCGCCAGGTGGCGGAGCGGGGCCAGGACCCGCCCGGCGATGGCCCACGCCGCGAACGCGGCCGCCAGGAACGCCACGAACCCCACGGTGGCGGCGGTGCGCACGGCGTCGTCCACCTCGGCCCGCTCCGACGCCGGGAAGCGGGCGACGACGAAGGTGCCCAGGCGCTCGTCACCGGCGCCCGCCACCGGGACGACGAGCCAGCGGACCTCGCCTCCGGGCGTCGTCCCGCTCCCGTAGGTGGGACGGGCGGCGCCGGCCCAGACCGCGACCAGGTCCGCCTGCTCGTCGAGCGGGAAGGGCGCGTTGGCGCTGCGCAGGTACGGGCGAGCGCCGACGAGACCGAGGAACTCCTCGTCGGCGCTGGGGACGTTGCGGGCGAAGAACGTGTCGAAGATGGCCCGGATGTCGGCGCCGAAGGGCTCGCCGGTGGCTGGGTCGATGCCCTCCACGGCGAGCCGCTGGAACTCCCCGACCTCCTGCGCGAGATCCTCGTCGATCCGGTCGTCGAGGCGGTTCAGGAGCAGGATGCGGTTGGCGATCACCGACAGCGCGATGGTGCCGGCGAGCAGCGCGAGGGCGCCCAGGAGCACCCGGGCCCGGGTGCTGGCCAGCAGTCGGTGCCGCATCAGTCGTCGTCCTCGTCGTCGTCGGGTTCGTCGGCCTCGTCGTCGTCGAGGTCGTCGAGGTCGTCGTCGTCGGCTGCGGGCGACAGCGGCACGGGCGCCGGGGCCGGTGCCGGGACCGGAGCGACGGGTGGCGGCGGCGGGGTCGGCGTGGGCTGCAGGTGGACGGGTGGCGGGACGATCACGGCCGCGTCCGGTGCGTCGAGCCCCTCGCCGTCGACCGCGCCGACGACCGTGGTGGTCGTGGGACCGGGTCGGAGGCGGATCACACCGGGTGGCTCGGGCGACGACCCACGCCCGACGGCCAGGACGCCGGCGGCGACCACGACGGCGACGACGGCACCGAGCGCGAGGGCGGCGAAGGTCCTCCAGGGCACGACACATGGTGGCCCCGCCAGGGTGAGGACGACGTGAGCCGGGCGTGAGAACGTTCTCATCTCGGCCTCATGCCGCCCTCACGGGCGCGGGCGAGGGTGCGACCATGGAGCTCGACGACCCGGCCCTCCCCGCCGTGGCCCACCTCACCGGTCCCGGAGCCGTCGACGTGGTCGGAGCGGCGGTCGCGGCTGCCGGGGGCGTCCTGCACGACCTGCGCACGAGCCACGTGCAGTACCGCCCCGGGGCCGACCTCGTCGTCCGCTACCGGGGCGACGTGACCTGGGCGGACGGCCGGCACGTGGAGGACGAGACGCTCCTGGCGGCGACGCACCGGGGCGCGGCCCTGCCCGGGACCGTGCCCGTCGTGGCCGAGGCCGACGGACACCGGGTCGAGGCGTCGGTCTGGCGTTGGCCCTTCGACCCGCTGCTCACGGCGCTCGCGGACGCGGTGACCCCGGGGCGTGGAGATCGCGTCCTCGCACCGATCGTCGGCGCCACGCAGTCGGTGGAGGTCGTGGCGTACCGCCCCACCGAGCGAGCCGTCGTCCGGGTCGCGGCCGCCGCGGGACGGGTCTACCTCAAGGTCGTCCCGCCCGCGGAGCTGCCCGCGCTCGTCGCCCGCCACGAGCGGCTCCTCGCCGCCGGGCTCCCGGTGCCCCAGGTCCTGGCCACGACCGGCGACGGGCTCGTCGTCCTCGCCGAGCGGCCCGGCACCACCTTCCGTCAGCGGATCAAGGATGACCTGCCCGGGTGGCCGACCGCCGACCACCTCTGCGCGCTGCTCGAGCGCCTCCACGCCCTCCCCGCCGACGTGCCCAGCGCCCGGGGCAGCCGCACCGCCGACGGACGGGGGCACGCCGCCCTCCTCGCCGCCGTCCTGCCTGACCACGCCGGCGCGCTCTCGGCGCTGGCCGAGCACTTCGACGCCGGGGTCGACGCCGTGCGCGACCGCTCCGGTCCGATGGTGCACGGCGACCTCCACGAGGGGCAGCTGGTCGTCGAGCCCAGCGGCACCATCTCCGGCCTGCTCGACGTCGACGACGCCGGTGCGGGCGACCCGCTCGACGACCTCGCCACGCTGGCCGCCCACCTGCGCTTCCGCGCGACGGTGCTCGAACCGGACGCGCCCGGGCGGGTCCGTCGGCGCCTGCTGGAGACCAGCGATGACCTCCGGTCCCGCGCCGCGGCGCGCTGGGGCCGCATCGCCACGGACGACACCGTCGCCGCCGTCCTCGTCGGCCTCGCCACCGGCCCGTTCCGCCTCCAGCGCGAGGGCTGGCAGGGGGCGGTCGCCGCGACCATCGTCGACGCCACCCGCATCGCCGGCCTCGTCCCCGCCGGAGGCCCCCGAACGTGAGGCACTTCTCAGGTCGGCCTCACGACCGCCTCACCCACCGCCCGCAGCATGGGCACCGTCACCCCGACACCACCGGACACGAGAGGAACCCCGTCATGCGAAAGGCACTCACCTGGAAGGCCGCGGTCGCCGGAGGCGCCGTCCTCGGCGCCGGCTTCGGCACCATCGCCCTCGCCGGAGCCGACAGCTCCCCCAACCCCCCGAGCAGCGTCGAGCTCCAGTCCGTCGACCGCCAGCTCCAGTCGCCCGGCGCCCCGCTGTCGGTGCTGCCCGCCCCTGCCCCGATCGAGCGGATCGCCTCGGTGGGGAACAGCCCGGCGCCGGCGCCTGCCCCGGCGCCGACCCAGGGCTCAGTGGGGAACAGCCCCGCGTCGCCTGCGTCGCCCGCGTCGCCCGCACCCGCTCCGGCCCCGGCGCCGGCGCCCGCGGCCGAATCGGTGGACAGCCCGCCCTCGCCGCAGGTCGCCCCGGCCCCCGCACCGGCGCCGGTCGAGTACGACTCCCCGGCGAGCCCGGCCAGCTACGACTCGCCGGCGTCTGCCGACAGCTGACCGTCGCTCGGAGGCCCGGCCCGGGACGCGGTCATCGCGCCCCGGGCCGTGTCGCGCCCGGCGTCCGTGTCGGGTCCGAGCGGGAGGCAGAGCACGACGGTGGCGCCGCCACCGGCGGTCTCCCGCACCGCCACCGTCCCCCCGTGCGCCTCGGCCACCGTCCTCGCCACGGTGAGCCCGAGGCCGCCACCGGCGGTGGACGCGCGGGCGGTGCCGGGCCCCCGCCGGAACGGTTCGAAGAGCGACGGCACGTCGTCGGGGTCGATGCCCCGACCGCCGTCCGCGACGCCGAGCTCGAGGCTCGATCCCACCACATCGGCGAACAGCGTGATCCGGTCGCTCCGCCAGGTGTGCTCGACGGCGTTGCGCACCAGGTGCAACCAGGCGTGGCGGATCCGCTCGGCATCGAGGTGGGCGACGACCGGGGCACGGGGCAGGACCTCCCACGTGCGCTCGCCGAGCCCTCGGGCCCGCTCCCCGACATCCGACGCCAGGGCGACCACGTCGACGGGGGCGAGGTGCAGGAACCCGTCGGCTGACGCGTCCGCGAGCAGCCGCAGGTCCTCCGCGACGCCGCCCATGCGGCTCAGCTCGTCCCGCACCACGCGCATCGACCCCCCGCTGAGGGCCTGGCCGGGTCCGGCGTCGTCCAGGTGCAGCCGGACCACCGAGGACACGGCGACGAGCTCCCGGCTGACGCCGGCCAGGAGCTGCGAGCGCTCCTCGTCCGCCCGCGTCCCGGCGGGCGGGTGCGCGCCGGGCTCAGCCGGTTCGGCGGGCTCGGCAGGCCCGGCGGCGGCCGCGTCGACCCGCGGACGCTGGCGAGCGAGCAACATGCCGCCGGCGAGCGCGAGGCCGAGGATCGCGGCGCTGACCACGGCGACGGTCCGGACCGCATCGTTCGCGCGCGCGCGCCCGGAATCGAGGAACCGCCCGGCGACGAAGGTGCCGACGATGCGGTCGCCCGAGGTGATGGGCGACACGAGGTGGCGCAGCGGCCCCGCGGGCGTGTCCGCCACCCCGAACGCGGGCGATTGGCGGCGGGCCCAGTCCCGGATCGTGCGCTCGAGCTCCTCGACGGCGAAGGCGGCGTCGGCGCTGCGCACGTGGGGGCGGCCGTCCACCAGACCGAGGTAGACGCCCTCCGGGCCGGGATGGTGCGTGGAGAAGTAGCGGTCGAACACCGGCGCCAGCTCGGGTGGGCCGCCGTCCTCGCCGTCGCCGGCCACCGCCGCGACCTCGCGGAGCTCGTCCACGTCGGCCTGGAGGGCGCGGTCGACCTCACGTTCCAGCTGCTCGAAGAGGATCCAACGGGTCGCCAGCGCGATCGTGGCGACGAGGACGCCGATGACGACGGCCCCCGCGAGCAACGGCCGGGCCCGCCCCTCGATGCCCGGTACCGCCCACCGGGGCAGGGTCACCCCTTCGGGCCGCGCCCGCGCCCTGCGCCGCCGGGCGCGCCGCCCCCTCGGCCCGGACCGTCGGGATCGTCCTGGGCTCGGGCTGCGGCCGGGGCGGGCAGCGTGGCAGCCGCCTGCGGTCGCTCGGCGGGCTCGGGGACCGAGCAACCCCGTCGGTGCTGGCCCGGGGGCGGGGCGCTGTCCGCCTTCGCGGCGGCGCGGCCGAGGCCGTGCCCGGCCTGCTCCGGCATCGCGCAGCCGTCGTCAGCGACGGTGAGCGGGCGGGAGGTCGACGGTTCCTCCGCCGGCGCGGGAGGCGCGGGGGGCGGATCCGCGATGGGGGGCAGCGCTGGAGGCGCCGGGGACTCGGCCGGGGCGGCCGGCGACGCGACGGCCGTCGTCGGCGGCGACACCGAGGGGGCGGGTCGGGTGTGCACGACGCCCGCCACCATCGGCAGTGGGACCGGCGGCGGTGAGACGACGAGCAGGTCCGTCCCGGCACCGGCACCGGCGTCGGTCGCCGGCGGCCGGACGTCGTCGGCCGCGGGGAGCTGCTGGGGGGCCTCGCCGGGGGTGCGGTCGCGCGGCTCGGTCGTGGACGGCACGCGGCGGGGGGCCTCGTCGGCCTCGACCTCGGTCACCTCGGCGGGCGCGCCGAGCTCGACCGCCGCCGAGCCGACGGGCACCCCGGGCCCGACCAGGGTGCGGACGGCGACCCAGAGCAGGACCGCCAGGACGGCGGCGGCGGCGAGCAGGGCGCCCAGCGAGCGCGCGGTGCGAGGCATCCCGTCCATCTTGACCGCTGGACGCCGGTGACCGGGACATCTCCGAGGAAGCGTGCGCGATCCGCCCGGCCGTCGCGTACGGTCCGCGGTCCGTCCGAACGACCCCTGAGCGAGGATCCCAATGACCGACGCCCCCCAGTACGGCTTCGACACCCTGCTCGTCCACGCCGGCACCGAGCCCGACGCGGCCACCGGCGCCGTGCAGGTGCCCATCTACCAGAGCACCTCCTTCGCGTTCCGCGACGCCGAGCACGCCGCGAAGCTGTTCAACCTCGAAGAGGTCGGCTTCATCTACTCCCGGCTCACGAACCCGACGGTGTCGGCGCTGCAGAACCGCGTGGCCGCGCTCGAGGGCGGCGCCGGCGCCGTCGCCTGCTCGTCCGGCCACGCCGCGCAGATCATGGCGCTGTTCCCCCTGATGGGTCCGGGCCGCAACGTCGTGGTCTCCACCCGCCTCTACGGCGGCTCGATC
>Ga0208490_100312_pt1 | contig 36070 bp, 30 predicted proteins | sample SubbioAug_CSWold_FD_184818 | JGI IMG/M metagenome (GOLD analysis project Ga0208490, IMG submission 184818) | Serpentinite rock and fluid subsurface biosphere microbial communities from McLaughlin Reserve, California, USA - CR11Aug_CSWold (SPAdes) | ecosystem: Environmental > Terrestrial > Deep...
GATGAGCACGAACCGCAAGCCGCTGATCAGCGGCAACTGGAAGATGCACAACAACCACTTCGAGGCGATCCAGCTCGTCCAGAAGCTGAGCTACGTGCTCACGAACGAGGACGTCGACGTCGTCGACGTGTCGGTGCACCCGCCCTTCACCGACATCCGCTCGGTGCAGACCGTGCTCGACGCCGACCGCATCCCCGTGGCCCTCGGTGCCCAGCACTGCCACTGGGAGAAGAGCGGCGCGTTCACCGGCGAGGTCTCCCCGCAGATGCTGGCCAAGCTCGACGTCGAGTACGTCATCTGCGGCCACAGCGAGCGGCGCGAGCTGTTCCACGAGACCGACGAGGACGTCAACCGCAAGGTCCTCGCCATCCTCGAGGCGGGCATGACGCCGATCATGTGCTGCGGCGAGACGCTGGACGAGCGCGAGGCCGGCCAAGCCGAGGAGAAGGTGGCCGGCCAGGTCCGCGCCGGGCTGGCGAAGCTGAAGCCCGAGCAGGTGGCCGGCATGGTCATCGCCTACGAGCCGATCTGGGCCATCGGCACCGGCAAGACGGCCACGGCCGACGACGCCCAGGCCATGTGCGCCCACGTCCGGGCCACCGTCTCCGAGGTCGCCGGCCGCGACGCTGCCGAGTCGGTCCGCATCCAGTACGGCGGTTCGGTCAAGCCCCAGAACACCCCCGAGCTCATGGGACAGCCCGACATCGACGGCGCCCTCGTCGGCGGCGCGAGCCTCGACGCCGACGCCTTCGGGCGCATCGTCCAGTACCGGCTGGCCTGAGGCGACAGCTGACGGGCCGATCGGGCAGCGATCCGTCCGATCAGCCGTCGATCCGACCTGCAGAACGCCGGCCTGAGCGGCCGCCAAGCGCTCGCTTCGCGCGCGGCAGTGCTTTGCGTCACAGCATCGACGCGCTACGGTCGCCGCCCGTTCACGCACTCGTCGGGCGGATTGCCGTACGGTACGTGGGCACTGCGCTGGTCACCTGGGTGCATCACGCAGCTCCCTGCCACACAACCAGGAGGAACCCCCTGTGACGAAGTCCCGATGGCTGCGCGTGCTCGCGCTGCTGCTCGGCCTGTCGATGATCGCCGCCGCGTGCGGCGATGACGAGGGCGCCGGCGAAGAAGAGACGACCGAGACCACCGAGGCCGCGGACGGCTCGGGGGAGGAGGTCGCTGCGGGCGGCGATCTGGTCATCGGCGCCGAGCAGGAGCCCGACTGCGTCGACTGGATCTCCAGCTGCGCCGGCTCGAGCTGGGGCTACTGGATGATGGGCGTGACGACCATGCCGCGCGCGTTCGACGTGGTCGAGACCGCCGACGGGTGGGACTACGAGCCGAGCATCCTCCTCGAGGGCGAGCCCGAGCTCAGCGAGGACCCGCAGACCGTCACCTACCAGATCAGCGAGGACGCGGTCTGGAGCGACGGCGAGCCGATCACCTCCACGGACTTCAAGTACACGTGGGAGCAGATCACCACCGGTGAGGACATCTACGACACCACCGGCTACGTCAACATCGAGTCGGTCGACGACTCCGATCCCAAGGTCGCCGTGGTCACCTTCTCGGAGAACTACGCCGGCTGGAAGGGCCTCTTCGGCGGCGGCTTCGGCATCTACCCGTCGCACATCCTCGAGGGTCAGGATCGCAACGCGATGATGGCCAACGGCTTCGACTTCTCCGGTGGCCCGTGGATGATCGAGAACTGGGACAAGGGCGTCGAGGTCGTGCTCGTGCCGAACGAGAACTACTGGGGCGAGGTGCCCAAGCTCGACTCGGTGACCTTCCGCTTCGTGACCGACACCGCGGCCCAGTTCCAGGCCTTCCAGGCCGGTGAGGTCGAGATGATCTACCCGCAGCCCCAGCTGGACGTGATCGAGGCCATCGACCAGGGCCTCGAGGGCAACAGCAGCTTCACCCCGGACACGGGCAACCTCGAGGCGCTGTGGATGAACAACGCCGAGTTCCCGTTCGACTCGGTCGCCGTCCGCCAGGCCTTCGGCCACAGCATCGACCGCGACGCCGTGGTCGAGGCGCTCTTCGGCGGCATCGACATCACCGAGGCCAGCCAGAGCATCAACCCGCCGATCCTCACCCAGTTCGCCGACCAGGAGGCCTTCGCCGACTACACGCTCGACCTGGCCCGTGTCGACGAGCTGATGACCGGCGACGGCTGGACCAAGAACGGTGACGGCATCTGGGAGAAGGGCGGCCAGGCGGCGAACATCGAGTTCATCACCACCGCCGGCAACGCCCGCCGCGAGCTGACCCAGCAGATCGTGCAGGAGCAGGCCCGCGAGGCCGGCTTCAACATCACGATCAACAACCAGGAGGCGGGCACGTTCTTCGGCGAGACCCTGCCGAACGGCGACTACCAGCTGGGCCTCTACGCTCAGGTGGCGACGACGCTCGACCCGATCACGCCGAACCTGTTCCTGTCCTCGAACATCCCGTCCGAGGAGAACAGCTTCGCCGGCATCAACTGGCAGCGCGTGAACATCCCCGAGCTCGACCCGCTGCTGCAGACCCTGCAGAACAGCCTGGACGACGCCGAGCGCCGCGAGGCGGGCGTCGCGGCCGACGCCATCCTGGCCGAGAACGCCGTGTCGTTCCCGCTCGACCCGCTGCCGAACATCCTGCTGTGGTCGGACAACATTAGCGGCGACGTGGCGGACAACCCGGTCCACGGCCCGTTCATGAACATGCACACGTGGGGCCTGGCGAGCTAGCGCCCGCCACCTCCTGACGACGACTGGGGGTCCGGCTGGCGCCGGGCCCCCACGTCGTCTCGGCCCCCGGATCCACCAGACGCATGCTCGCCTACGTCCTCCGCCGCATCCTGATCTCCATCCCCGTGGTGCTGATCGCCAGCTTCGTGCTCTTCGTGTTCGTGCGCGAGACGTTCGATCCCACGGCGCGGCTGCGCAACGTGCGCGATCCCGCGGCCATCGAGCGCGAGATCGAGCGCCTCGGCCTCGACGACCCGGTCCACATCCAGTACGGCAAGTGGCTGGGCGAGTTCGTGCAGGGGGACTGGGGCGAGAGCGCCCGCACCCGCGAGGACGTCACCGACATGACGCAGCGGGCGCTGTGGAACACCGTGCAGCTGATCTTCTGGGGGATACTCGTCTCGGCGACGATCGCCATCTCGATCGGCGTCTACTCGGCGGTGAAGCAGTACTCGGTGCCGGATTACCTGTTCACCGGACTCAGCTACCTGGCGATCGCCATGCCGCCGTTCTGGTTCGGCCTGATCGCCATCAACGTCTTCGTGTTCAAGACCCAGGACTGGTTCGGCCTGGACGAAGCACCGCTCTACTTCGTGGGCCTCCACTCCCCGCGCCAGAGCGGCTACGACATGGACTACCTGCGGCACCTCGTGCTGCCGGTGATGACGTTGAGCGTGCAGATCGTCGGCTCGTGGAGCCGCTTCCAGCGCGCCGCCATGCTCGACGTGATGAGCGCCGACTACATCCGCACCGCGAGGGCCAAGGGCGTGCCCCGGCGGAAGGTGATCTTCAAGCACGGCCTGCGCAACGCGCTCATCCCCCTCGTCACCGTGATGGCGATCGACATCGGGCTGCTCTTCGGCGGCCTGATCATCACCGAGACGATCTTCTCCGTCCCCGGGATGGGGCGCATGTTCATCGTCGCCCTCCTGCAGGGGGACGTGGCCGTGCTCGAGGCGTGGATGGTCGTGGTGGCCGTCTTCGTCATCTCCTTCAACCTGCTGGCCGACGTCCTGTACGGCATCCTCGATCCCCGGATCCGCGTGGCATGAGCGTCGTCGACCCCCACTCCGAGCGCGAGCGGACGATGCACGGCACGACCATGGGCGGCCAGGCCGAGACCGCCGGCGCCGAGGTCGACCACGACATCGAGAGCGAATCGGTCCTGCCGGGCATGACCGAGGGCTACGAGCCCCCGGTCCGCACGCAATGGCAGCTGTTTCGCCGCCGGTTCTTCCGCCACAAGCTCGCCGTGGTCGGGCTCGTCGTCCTGGTCGCCCTCTACGTGGCCGTCTTCACCGCCGACTGGTGGGTCCCGCAGAACCCCCGGGCCCAGGACGTGCTCCTCGGAACCACGTCGCCGGGCGGCGAGCACTGGTTCGGCACCGACAAGCTGGGCCGCGACTACTTCGCGCAGACGATCTACGCCGGCCAGATCTCGCTGAAGATCGGCGTCGGCGTGGCGCTCATCTCCACGATCATCGGCACGGTGATGGGCTCGCTCGCCGGCTTCTTCGGGCGCTGGATCGACCAGCTGCTCATGCGGGTGACCGACCTGTTCCTGATCGTGCCCGCCATCGCCGTGCTCGCCATCGCCCTCCAGAAGTTCGGCACCTCCGACTCGGTCATCATCCTCACCCTCGCCGGCCTGTTCTGGATGCAGATCAGCCGCGTCGTGCGCGGCCAGGTGCTGGCCGTGAAGGAGAAGGAGTTCGTCGACGCGGCGCGGGCGGCGGGCGCGTCCAACTTCCGGATCATCACCCGGCACGTGCTGCCGAACTGCATCGGCCCGATCGTGGTCAACGCCACGCTGGCCGTCGCCTTCGCCATCGTCGCCGAGTCCACGCTGAGCTTCCTCGGCTTCGGCGTGCAGAAGCCCCAGACGTCGTGGGGCAACCTGCTCTTCGATGCCAAGGGCAACGTGCAGTTCGACACCCACCTCCTGTACTTCCCGGGCCTGTTCATCCTGCTGACCGTGCTGTGCATCAACTTCGTCGGCGACGGCCTGCGCGACGCCCTCGACCCCCAGTCGGGACGTGACTGACGTGGCCGGCCCCGACACCACCGGCGTCCTCGAGGTCGAGGACCGCAGCGATCGCCCCGAGCCCGGCGCGCCGGTGCTCGAGGTGCGCGACCTGCGCGTCCAGTTCCCCACCGACGACGGGCTCGTCACCGCCGTCGACGGCGTGAGCTTCGATCTCGACGCCAACGAGACGCTCGGCATCGTCGGCGAGTCGGGGTCGGGCAAGAGCGTGACGTCGCTCGCCATCCTCGGCCTCCTGCCCACGTCGGCGCGCATCAGCGGCGAGGTCCGCTTCCGGGGCCGCCAGCTCCTCGGCCTGTCCGAGCGCAAGCTCCAGCCGATCCGTGGCCGCCACATCGCCATGGTGTTCCAGGACGCCTTGGCCGCCCTCAACCCGGTGCAGAAGGTGGGCGCGCAGATCGCCGAGGCCATCAGCGTCCACGAGGACCTGTCCAAGGCCGACCTGCGCGACCGGGTCGTCGGCCTCCTCGACGTCGTGGGCATCCCCAACCCCGCCCGCCGGGCCGAGCAGTACCCGCACGAGTACTCCGGCGGGATGCGCCAGCGGGCGATGATCGCCATGTCCATCGCCAACGAGCCCGACGTCCTCATCGCCGACGAGCCCACCACCGCCCTCGACGTCACCATCCAGGCCCAGGTGCTCGAGGTGCTCGAGCGCATCCAGGACCGCACCGAGTCATCGATCATCCTCATCACCCACGACCTCGGCGTGGTCGCCGGCGTGGCCGACCGGGTGCTCGTGATGTACGCCGGCCGCCAGGCCGAGGAGGCGGGTGTCGAGTCGATCTTCTACGAGCCCCGCCACCCGTACACGCAGGGCCTGCTGCGGTCGCTGCCCCGCATCGACGCCCGCTCGAGCGACCGCCTCGAGCGCATCGTCGGCCAGCCGCCCTCGCTGGTGGCGGTGCCGCCGGGCTGCGCGTTCCACCCCCGTTGCCCGCACGCCCGGGTGCCCGGGCGATGCAACGAGGAGCGCCCCGAGCTGCGACCGGTCGCCGGTGCCGCCCACGTGGCGGCCTGCCACTTCGCCGAGGAGATCGCCGCCGAGCTCGAGGGCGGGGACGATCGATGACCGACATCGCGACCGACGACTTCCTCATGGAGACGCCGGAACCGGCGAAGGACGCCCTCCTGCGGGTCGACGACCTCGTGAAGCACTACCCGATCCGCACGGGGCTGTTCCGCCGTCCGACCGGGGCCGTCCAGGCCGTGTCCGGCATCAGCTTCGAGGTGCGCCGGGGCGAGACCCTGGGCCTGGTCGGCGAGTCCGGGTGCGGCAAGTCCACCACCGGACGGGTCGTCATGCGCCTCGACGACGCCACCGGCGGCACGGTGACCTTCGACGGCGTCGACGTGCACCAGGCCAGGGCCGGCGACCTGCGGCGCCTGCGCCAGCGCATGCAGATCGTGTTCCAGGACCCGTACGCGTCGCTGAACCCACGCATGACCGTGCAGGGCATCATCAGCGAGCCGTTGCGCATCCACGGCCGCTACGGCGACGGCGGCGCCGATCGGGTCAAGGAGCTGATGGAGCTCGTGGGCCTCAAGCCCGAGCACGTCAACCGGTTCCCGCACGAGTTCTCCGGCGGCCAGCGCCAGCGCATCGGCATCGCCCGGGCCATCGCCCTCGACCCCGACCTGCTCGTGCTCGACGAGCCGGTGTCGGCGCTCGACGTGTCGATCCAGGCCGGCATCGTCAACCTCCTGGAGGACATCCAGGAGCAGTTCGACATGGCGTTCCTGTTCATCGCCCACGACCTCTCGGTCGTCCGCCACATCAGCGACCAGGTCGCCGTGATGTACCTCGGCCACATCGTGGAGATGGGCACGGCCGACGACCTCTACGAGCGCCCCGCGCACCCCTACACGCAGGCGCTGCTGTCGGCGGTCCCGGTGCCCGACCCCCGCAAGCAGCGCCAGCGGACCCGCATCGTCCTCGAGGGCGACCCGCCCAACCCCGCCTCCCCGCCGTCGGGTTGCCGGTTCCGCACCCGGTGCTGGAAGGCCACGGAGAAGTGCGCCAACGAGGTGCCCGCCCTCATCGACCGTGGCCAGGGGCACCTCTCGGCGTGCCACTACGCCGAGGTCCAGAGCGTCATCTGAGCGTCGTCGTGCGGCGATGGTCACCTGCCGTGTGGCTCGTCCTCGCGCTGCTCGCGCCCGCGTGCGGGCTGGTCGGTGACGACGACGAGGACGCGGCGCCGGTCGCGCCGACCGTGCCGGCGTCGACGGCGCTGCTGCGCGTGGCCGCCTTCGACTGGCCGTCGTGCATGAACCCGCTGACCTGCACCGACCCGACCGCCCGGTCGCTGGTGTGGGAGCACGTCCTGCCCAAGCTGGTCGAGGTCGACGCCGAGGGCGGGTACGTGGCCTCTCCGGTGCTGGCCGGCATGCCCGAGGTCCGGGTCGACGACGCCACCGGCCAGCAGACGATCACCTACGTGATCGACGAGGCCGCCCGCTGGCACGACGGCCGGCCGATCACCAGCAGCGACATCACCGGGACGTGGATGGCCCGGCAGGCCACCCCCGGCGCGCTCGCCGGCGGGTACGAGCTGATCACGGCCGTGGACGACCGTGACCCGCTCGTTGCCCGGGTCACGCTCTCCCAGCCCTATGCCGACTGGCCCGAGCTCTTCGGCGGGCAGTCGGGCTTCCTGCTCGAGGCGGATGCGTTCGGGGGCGAGCTCGACCTGACGGGCCGGTTCGAGGACGGCCTCGGCTTCGGCGCCGGCCCCTTCGCCCTGGCGTCGGTCGACGACCGCTCGCTCGTCCTCGAGGCCCAGCCCGGGTACTGGGCACCCGAGCGCCAGCCGGCCGTTGACCAGGTGCGCATCGAGCACCTGTCCGCCGAGGCGACCGACGACCTCGACGAGGGGGTGCCGGGAGGCGTCGACCTGGTCGTGCCGCCGGCGTCGGCGGCTCCGGAGTCCGACCGCTTCGACGTGGTCGAGCGCCCGACCACCGACGTCGTCGGGCTCTTCTTCGACCGGCGCTCGCCCCCGCTGGGCTCGCTCGCGGTGCGCCAGGCCGTCGACGAGGTGGTCGACCGGCGCATCCTCGTCGAGCAGCTCGGCATCGATGCCGTGGTCGGCTGCGCCCGTTTCCTGCCCCAGCAGGCCGGCTGCGGCGACCCCGACGCCGAGGAGGTCTCGTCTGCAGCCGACGCCGGCGCCCTCCTCGAGGCCGACGGCTGGGTGCGCGACCCCACCGGTGCGCGTGGCCGACCCGGCCTCCCGCTGCTCGTCCCCGTCTCGTACGACCCGGCGGTCATCGGCGCCGAGGAGGTCGCCGACGCGGTGCGAAGGGCCCTCGAGCCCCTCGGGTTCGGCATCGTGCTCCAGCCGACCGACGCTTCCACCTGGTGGCAGGGCGACCGCACCGGCAGCACCGGTATCGGCGTGTTCGCCGCGTCCGTGGGCACGGCCGAGCGAGCGGCGGCCCTCCACCGCTGCGAGGAGGGCGTGCTCAACCCGATGGCCTGGTGCGAGCCGGCGAACCAGCAGCTCACGCGCAGCCTGGTCGGCGCCGCCCACCTCGACGGCCGCCGGTCCGTGGCGGCCGAGCTGGGCGAGCTCGTGACGAGCACGGTCTCCTGGCTGCCGATCGCCCAGCGCACCTCCGTGCTGCTGGTCGATGCCGAGCGAGCGGACGTCCCCGGGCAGGTGCCCCTCGGCTCGGGCCCGCTCGGGGGGCTCCACCGGGTGGTGCGGGTCGAGGGCTGATGGGAGGTCGTGGCCGGCGGGATCCCCCTGGTACCCTCGACCGGTCGCACGCTCGCGCCGACCGTGCCCTCCGATCCCCAACCCACCGGATCCGATGCTGAAGATCGTCGTCACCACCATCCACATCTCCCAGGCCCTCGCTCTCATCGGGCTCGTGCTCCTGCACTCGGGCAAGGGCGGTGGCCTGTCCGACATGTTCGGCGGCGGCGTGGGCGCCGCGGCCGGCGGCTCGACGGTGATGGAGAAGAACCTCGACCGGATCACCATCGTGGTGGCCATCGGGTTCGTGTTCACGACCATCGGGCTGGCGCTGATCCTCGACTGAGGCAGGCACGGTGGGGGAGGGGCGGCTCCGCATCGGCGCGCTGCTCCTCGCCGCGGCCGCGCTGGTGGGCGCCTGCTCCTCCGACGGCGGCCGGGCCGAGCGCTCGCCGGACGCCTCGACCACGACCGCGACGCCCGGATCGACCGGCACGAGCGGCACCAGCGCCGAGCCGACCCCGCCCGGCGGGCCGCTGCGGCTCGGGCTGGCGGGTGCGGTGACGCTCGACCCCGCCTCGGCCTCGCCGGCGAGCGCGTCGGCCATGGCTCTCGCCGACCTGGTGCACGACGGGCTCACCGCCCTCGACGGCGAGGGCGTCCCCCAGCCGGCGCTCGCCGACTTCGTCCCGAGCGAGGACCTCCGGGTCTGGCGCTTCACCCTCCGCGAGGGGGTCACGTTCGCCGACGGCTCGCCGATCGAGGCCGACGATGTCGTGTTCAGCCTCGAGCGCATCCGAGCCCAGGGCGGCGCCTCGCTCGCCGCCATCCAGATCGAGGACGTGGCCTCGGTGACGCCGCTCGATCCCCGCACGGTCGAGGTCACGCTGGCCGACCCGTCGGCGCTGCTTCCGGAGGTCCTCTCGTCACCGCTGTACGGCGTCGTCGACCGCGAGGCGCCGCCGAGCAGCCTCGACGCCCCGCTCAACCCGAGCGGCGCCCACCGGGTGGCCTCGTCACCGGAGCGGCTCGTGCTCGAGCGCCGGACCGGCACGGGGCCGCCGGCGGTGGAGGTGGGCCTGTTCGCCGACGAGGGCGCAGCGCTCGACGCGTTCCTCGCCGGCGAGCTCGACTGGTCGCCGGTCCCGGTCGATCGGCTCGGGGCCGTCGAGGGCGACCGCCTCGCCTTCGCGCCGTTCCACGCCACCGTGCTGCTCGGCGTGAACCCCAGCGTCGAGCCGCTGGCCCGGCCGGCGCTGCGCCAGGCCATCGCCCTCGCCGTCGACCGGGCGGCGATCACCGCCGCGGTGTTCGGCCCCAGCGGCCGCCCGGCCGAGGGGCTGGTGCCCGCCGGGATCCCCGGCGCTGCGGCGAGCTGCGTGGCGCCGTGCGGACCCGATCTCGACCGGGCGCGGCAGCTGGTGGCCGAGGCCTTCGCCGACGGGGCCCCGGTGCCACCCGTGCGACTGCTGGTCGACCAGACATCCACCCACGACGCGATCGCCCGGATCCTCGTGCCGCAGCTGGCCGAGATCGGACTCGAGGTCACCGCCGAGCCTGCGGAAGAAGGTGCCTACGCCGCTCGCCTCGGCAGCGGCCAGGAGCAGCTCTTCCTGCACAGCACGCTCGGCGTGGCCCGGAGCCCGGCGAGCCACCTGCTGCCCTGGGCGTCGGACTCGCCGGACAATACGACCCGCTACACCAACCCGCTCGTCGACCTCGCCCTCGCCGGCGCCACCGTGGAGCCCGACCGGGCCGTGCGCCTCGCGCGCTGGCGGGAGGTCGAGGCCGCCGTCCTGGGCGACGCGCCGGTCGTGCCCCTCTCCCAGCTCCACACCGCGATGGCGCTGGCCGAGCGGGCGCGCGGGATCGTGCTCCACGCAGACGGCAGCATCGACCTCTCGGCCGTCGAGCTGGGCGGCTGAGCCGCACGCCTGGGAACTGGCAGCGGCTCCGTTGCCCGACCGCCCGCTGGTCGGTCAGGCCGGCGAGCGGTCCGCCGTCGCCCATGCCGAGCGTCCGCGGCCGGCAGCCTTGGCGGCGTGCAGCGCGGCGTCGGCGCGGCGCGGGGGCTGCTCGGCGGGCTGCGTGGTGTCGGCGACCACGATCCCGATGCTGCACCCGAGCCGGTGGGGCACGTCCGGCGTGGGGACCTCGCAGCGGCGCACCGCCTCGATGGGCCGGTCGGACAGGGCGTCGACGGACGCGTCGTCGCCGGCGTCGACGATCGAGGTCACGACGAACTGGTCACCGCCCAGCCGGGCGACGAGATCGCCCTCGCGGTAGCCGTCGTCGAGCGGCTTCAGCCCGTCGAGGTCGACGTAGCGGACGCGAGGGATCGCCCGTCTCGCCGCAGCGCACCGACGCCTCCAGCCGGTCGAGCGCCTCCTGCAGCGCTCGACCGGTGCGCGACGAGCGGCCGGCGCAGGCGGAGGCGGGCGCCGGGTGATGCTGAGGAACGACTGCTCCATGCGGCTCCAGTGGGCGCGGTCGGCGAGGTCGTCGACCCGGGCCCGGGCCTCGCCGAGCGCGTCCTCGGCCCCGCGGGAGGGGGCAGGTGGAAGGAGGACGCGAGGGCGAGCACGGAGGTGAACGCCTGCTCGTCGGTGACCCGGGCCACGGCATCGATCGTCTCGCCGACGTTCGCGGCCGCATCGGCGAGCCGCAGCGACGATCCGACGAGCCTCCCAGCGCTCGGCGACGGTGGCTGTGGCGAGCGCGCCGGCACCCACCACGGGCACCGGCATCCCGATCAGCAGCACGGTGCGCAGCCGGAGCCGCCGGCCAGTGTCGCCGCGGCCTCGCATCATGGGACGATCACCGGCAGGCCACCAGTACGGAACAGGGTCGTTTGACCACAACGGGCGCGAGACGAGGACCCCCCAGGTTCTTCGGGGCCGACCGGTCGGCTAGCGCGCCCTCGCCGCCGTGCACCCCACGTCGCCCGAGCCGTGGATGTGTCCCTCCAGGGGGCGGTTGGTATGGTGTCCGCTCCCGCCCGGGCCTGGCCCGGGCGCCACGTCGGAGTGGCGGAATTGGCAGACGCGCTAGCTTGAGGGGCTAGTGCCCGCAAGGGCGTGGGGGTTCAAGTCCCCCCTCCGACACTCACCCGACTACACGCGGGCCTCGACTCGACGAGGACCCGGCCGTCAGGGTGGTAGGTCATCGAGATGCCGAGCTCTGCGTAGACGGTGGCCTTGTCCGCAGGGTCTGCTTCGGCGAGCACGGCGACCATGTCGTGCAGCGACGCGACGAGCGCCTTGATCTCGTTCTTTGTGAGCTTCGGCGCCGGCGCGGCGTCGACGAGCTGCCGCTCAGCGGCGATCCGCTCGGCGCGGACCTCGGCGATCCAGCGGCCGACGAGCGCTGCGTCGGTGCCGGCCTCGAGCGCGGCGCGGTAGCGGTCGAGGCGGCTGTCGCAGTCGGCGATCTTCGCCTTGGCCGCCTGGACTCGGGCGTCGTCGACCGAGCCTCGATCCGCCGCAGCCGCGAGCGCCTCGCACGTCTCGTCGATGTGTTCAGGATCGAACACCGCAGCGAGCCACCTGTCGAGACCAGGGAGGATGGCTTCCTCGCGAACGTTCACGGACCGGTCGTGTCGGCCCTGCGCGTCGGCGTACTCGGCCGGGAACCGGCAGCGGTAGTACGCGCGGTCGTGCGCCCAGATGCCTTGCATCCGCCGCTCGCAGACGCCGCAGCGGACGAGCCCGCTGAGGACGTAGGTGTTCTTGCGTCGAGGTCGCACGGTCGCGGCTCGCCTGCCGGCGAGCGAGCGCTGCTCCCGTGCGCGCTCGAACAGGTCGACGCTGATGAGTGGCTCGTGCACGAGGTCGGTGGACCACACCCAGTCGGCGCGGTCGTTCCAGCGCATCTTCGTCTCGTGACCGAGGGCGACGTCCTCGACGTCGACGAGCACCTCGTCACGGCGTTGGCGGTTCCAGACCTGGCGACCCGTGTACCGCGGGTTGTCGAGGATGGCCCGCACGGCACCCTTCGACCACGCGCCGCCGCTCGACGCACGGTGACGGTTGCGCGACGGGTCGTGCGCCGACGGCGACAGGATGCCGTCGCCGGTGAGGCCCTCGGCGATCGCCATGAGCCCCTTGCCGGCGACGTACTCCTCGAAGATCCTCAGCACGACCGTCGCAGCGAGGGGGTCGGGCTCGAGTTGGTGCAGGCGCGCGCCCATCGCGGCCTTGCCGGGGTTCGGGTGCGGGCCCGCGTCGGCGAGCTGGAAGCCGTAGGGCGGTCGGCCACCGAGGAACCGTCCCTCAGTCGCGGCCTGCGCGGCCATCGCGGAGCGGACGCGCACCTTGATGCGGTTCCGCTCGCCCTTGCTCATCCCGCCGTAGAGGCTCATGACGAGGTCGTGGGCGTCCGATCCGGGATCGACCCGCCCACCGACCTCCGGAACCCAGAGCTCGACGCCGTCGTGCGCGAACACGGGGAATGTGAGGCCGAACTGGTTGCCGTAGAACGCGCGCGCCGGCTCACCGATCACGACCGCCCCGAAGCCGCGGCCGGGACGACGGAGTGTGTCGAGCAGCAGCGCCGCCTGCGGCCGGCGCTTCCACGGCAACGACCGGGACTGCCCGATGTCGAAGAACTCGGCGACGACCAGCCCGTCGTGCGGCTCGATGAGCGACTGCGCGCGGGCCAGCTGCCATCCTCGTGACGACGCCGGGTCCTGCTGGTCCTCGGTGCTGACCCGGCCGTAGAACGCGAACGGGACCATCGTCTGAGGGTACGTCTCAGCTCGTCCGCGGTTGACGATGTTCCTCACGCGCCGCAGCCGCCCTGCGCAGGATGCGGAGCAGTGCCGCCGCGGTCGCGGGCGAGAGACGCGGCGGCACCACTGGCGCCATAACGAGGACCTTCGCCGCCATGTCGACGCGGTGGTGGTTCTGCATCACCTGCAGAGATGCGCTCGAGGTGCCCGCGAAACGCATGGCGTTCGGCGGAAAACACAGTGTCGCGGCACCGGGGGAGTCCCTCCGAGCGGCGGGGGAGTCCCCCGGGATGGGTGTTGACAACTGTCTACAGGTCTGTTGTACTTGTCAACGGTGGCCGACGACCGGCACCCGAACAAGGAGATCGAAGCAGCGCTCGCCTACGCCAGGTCGTGCGGCTGGACCGTGATCAAGAGCACCGGGCGGTCGGCTCACGCATGGGGCGTCATGCGCTGCCCAGGTGACTGCCCGCAGGTGTCGATCTACTCGACTCCGCGCGTGCCCGAGAATCACGCCCGAGGGTTACGACGGGCAGTCGACCGCTGCCCACACAGCACCGACAACGAGAAGGGGAACGACGATGGCTGAGTACCAGTTCGAGCTGACGATCAGCGGTGCGCTCGACGACGAGCGCCTCGACGCGCTCGTCGACGCCGGCTGCGACGACGCCACCTTCTCGACCAAGGGCGACCTGACCTTCGCCGACTTCACTCGTGACGCCCCGACCATGCTTGACGCCATCGTCTCGGCGATCACGGCCGTCGAGACGGTTCCCGGTCTCGAGGTCCTCCACGTCGACCCCGACGAGCTCGTGTGGGCCTCCGAGATCGCCGAGCGCACCGGCCGTTCCCGGCAGTCGGTGGATCAGCTCATCAAGGGCCAGCGTGGCCCCGGCGACTTCCCAGCGCCGGCCAGTCATGCCACCCGCAACCCGCTGTGGCGCTGGTCCGAGGTCGAGACCTGGTTCGCCGCCTACGAGGGCCGCGAGCCCGACACCGAGCGCTCTCTCGTTCTCGGGGCCATCAACGGCGCCCTCCAGGCCCGCCACAGCCTCCGTGGAGCGAACGAGGCGGCTCCGCTCCGGAAGGCGCTGGGGCAGCTGCTCGCGTCGTAGGCGGCCGCGACGCCGGCGAGCGGCCGGGAGTCGCGGAGGAACGGAGGGCAGATGCCGCCCCGTGGCACGGACCGGGGGGAGCGCCGCGACGGCAGGTGCGCGGGTCCCGAGCGCGACGCGGCGGAGAGCGCTGGGGAGGGCTGGCACAGTATGCACAGCCGTGCTCAGGTCGGGTTTCGTCGCGTGCGGTATTACTCGTCGGGCGGGCGCTTCTTTCGGCGTCGTTCGATCGCCCGTCGCTGCTGGCGGCTCAGTGGAGGAGCCGCGGGAGTGTTCGGCAGAAGAGAGCTCGCTTGCGGGGACCTCTCGAGCCGCTCCGCTTCGAGCGCGCCGCGCAGCCGTTCGACCTCCGCCCGAGCGCCTGCGGTTTCGGACCGGGCATGGACAAGGTCCTCGCTGAGGGCCACGGCGCGCGCGACTGCGCGAGCGGCCTCGACTTCGGCCCGTGCGCGCGCCCGCGTCGCCTCCTGGAGCTGCCGGCGGAGCGCGCGCCGATCTCCACGCAGCTGGTCGACGCTCGCGTGTTCCTCTGCCTTCCTTGCCCGGTAGGCCCGCTCGCCATGGCGGCACTCGCGTCGGCGATGGCGGTGAAGCCGCCGTCCATCGCCGCGGAGAGGCTGGCCAGGACGACCTTGGGAGCGGTCACCGTCGCGTCGGGATCTCACGGCCAAGGATCGCCTGGCGAAGCCTCTCGGCTGCTTCGGCGCGATCCTCGCCGCCGAGGTCGAGCAGGTCCCACCACTGCTGCACCGGATCCGTGACCGGGATGCCCTCGACCTCCCTCGGCCACCTCGGCGCGGGTGAGAGGAGCGTCGCGTCGCTCGTCCACCGGACGACGACGGTGGCGTCGGCACGCCCATCGGCAGGGACGAGCCCGGCCGGGTCGAGCACCAGCGACTCGGCCGTGTAGACGACCGTGAGCGTGGGATGCCGCCACGGCACGAGCAGATCGGGTGCGAGATCGGCCGAGAACGCGATCAGACGCCGCTCGTCGTTCGCGAGCGCGACGATGCGCCGAGCCTGCTCGGCAGCCGGCCGGGTGCCGTACCAGTATGACTCGGGTTGCACGAGCAGCGGACGGGCGCGCCGGCGATAGAGATCGAGCAGCCGCGCCTGGCGGCCGACGTAGCCGGACTCGGTAGCGCGGACGGCGTCGTGCACCGCCAGTTGCTTGAGCACCTGCGACGCGCGCGGCTGGCTGACGCCGACGGCTTCTGCGATGGCGACGCCGGTGAGGGGTGCGTCGGCGGCGACGAGCAGACGCGCGATGGCGGCGGTGCCGGCGCCCCAGCGGCGGACGGCAGCACTGCGCGAGGCGACGGCGGTGGCCACGGGTGAAGGGTATAAGCCTTCTCGCCCGGGAGCAAGGAACACTTATAGGAAGCGTATGCCGAGGGATGTGTCGCTTGTCCGCGATCTAGTCAGCACCTTGTCCGGGAACGAGCCCGGATTCGCCCTCTGACACCACCACTCGTTGGGCCACCACCCGTGAACGTGCTCCGAGACGCTCGAGCCGGTGCGCGCTGGTCGGGGCGGCGACGTGAAGCGGATGCTGCGCTCGCATCGGCTCGACGGGGACTGGTCGGGTGACCTCGCGTCGGTCCGCGCGCTCGCCGTGCCCCAGGATCGCCCGTGACGCGCCTGCTGCTGGACACGACCTTCCTGATCGACGCCGAGCGCAGCAGTGCGGATCTCGACGAGGCGATCGCCGACGACGACGATGTCGCGATCGCTGCGATCACGCTCGCTGAGCTCCGGGTGGGTGTGCTGCTCGCCGATGACCGTCGGCGGCCCGGTCGGGCTGCCTTCGTCGAGTTCGTCCGCGACGCCCTGACGGTGGTCGGTTACGACGGTGAGGTGGCTGAAGCGCACGCCGACCTGCTCGCGCACGTCCGGCGCTCCGGGTCCCCGCATGGCGCCCACGACCTGATGATCGCCGCGACCGCACGCGCGACGGGTCGTGAGGTCGTGACCGCTGACCGGCGCGCGTTCGAGGAGCTTCCCGGTGTGGAGGTGCACGGGCCCCGCTGACGCTGCTGAGTCGTCGGGTCAGAACTCGGGGATCGACGGGGCGCTGGGCCGAGCGGGGTCGTGGGCCGGGTCGCCGGCGGGCAGGGTGCCCTCGAACCACGGGTCCCGCTTCCAGTCGGGCACCGGCGGGGGAGCGTCGCCGCTCGGCACGAACACCGAGCGCTGCGCGCCACCGTGGGTGTGGACGTAGCGCCGGCAGTTCGGGAACACGGCCCGGGCCCGGACCCGGACCACGAAGAGGGCGCCGGCGAACGTCGGGGTCAGCGGGTCGTCGGGGTCGATCGAGGCCTCGCCGTTGAGCCGCAGTCGGGAGCCGGTGGCGAAGTCGATGAACAGCAACCCCACCACCGGGTTCTCGTTGACGTTCCCCGTGCTGAGGAACATGCCGTTCCCGTCGTAGACGGGGAAGGCGATGGTGTGCTCGTCGACGACCCGCACGAAGCCGGGGTCGCCGCCCTTGTACGAGCACTGCGGGTTGCCCTCGGCGTCGGCGGTGGCGAGGAAGAACATGTCACGCGCCTCGATGAAGTCGCGGAAGGGCGCCACCGAGTCGCCGGCGACCTCGGCGAGGCGGTCGGCCAGGCGCGTCGTGTCGTACCGCTCCTGCAGCTCTCGGTGCGAGTCCCGGTACTCCACAGCGGCCCCCCGTTCCCACCGGGGACGGTAGTCCCGGCCGTGCCGGGGCGCGACGAAGGCCCCGCCCATGCGCGTGCGGGGCCTCCGTGGCGCCGGCGGGCGGGAGCGGTGCCGGCTGCTCCGAGCTCGGGATGTTCCTCGAGAGCGAGGACGCCTTACCCGCCTTCGCGCATCGTCAGACCACGAACCTCGGAGATCGTCGCGGGCTGGGTGGACTGGTACCTCGACGGCACCGACGTGGCATGGGTGAGCCTGACCTGGTCCGGATCCTCGTTGGTGGTGGAGGTGCGCGACCTCGGCCCGGGGTTCGAGATGGAGGGCGGGCGCACCACGGTGCGCGCCGTGCTCGATGTCGACCGGCCGCCGTCGCCCAGCTACGACCCGACGCCCGCCATCGGCCCGGTGCTGCCCACCTCTGCGAGGCCCGTCCCGATGGCGGGTTCGGGAAGGAGGCGTTCCTGCGCGCCCTCGTCGTGCAGCTGGCCCAGACCGTGGAGCGCACGGGCAGCCCGGCGCTGGCCGAGGCGGCGCTGGCCCAGGTGGGAGCCCGGGCTGATCCGCGGAGCGGGTTGCCCCGAGCGGCCGGGTGGGCCAGGGTCGCGGACATGGCTCCCTTCCTGCTCCCGTCCCAGCCCGTGCGCTCGGCGCAGGAGTACCTGGCCTCCGAGGTCGGCGGCGCCGGCGTCGCCCGGGCCCAGGACATCGGGCCGGCGGCGACGATCGAGGAGATCACCCGCTCGGGCCTGCGGGGTCGTGGCGGCGCCGGCTTCCCGACGGGCCGCAAGTGGCAGGGGATCGCCGCCCAGCAGGGCGGCCGCCGCTACCTCGTGGTGAACGGCGCCGAGGGCGAGCCCGGCACGTTCAAGGACCGTGCCCTGATCCGGGCCAACCCGTACCAGCTGGTGGAGGGGCTCGTCATCGCCGCCTTCGCCGTGGGCGTCGACGAGGTCTACGTCTGCCTGAAGGCGAGCTTCACCGAGGCCATCGAGCGGGTCACGCAGGCGATCGAGGAGATGCAGGCCGCCGGCATCTGCCGGGACTGCGCGGTGAACGTGGTCGCCGGCCCCGACGAGTACCTCTTCGGGGAGGAGAAGGCCATGCTCGAGGTGATCGAGGGCCGACCACCCCTGCCCCGGCTGCTCCCGCCCTACGAGCACGGCCTGTTCGCCGGGGCCGTCCAGACCGGCTGGGAGGGCCGGGCCGAGCCGACGGGCACGGGATCGAACCCGACCCTCGTGAACAACGTCGAGACGCTGTCGAACGTGCCCCACATCCTCGCTCGCGGGGCCGACTGGTTCCGCTCGATGGGCACCGCCAACTCCCCGGGGACGATCGTCACCACCGTCGTCGGCGACGTGGTGGCCCCCGATGTCGGCGAGGTCGAGATGGGCGCCAGCCTGCGCGACGTGGTCGACGCCGTCGGCAGCGGCCTCGCGCCGGACCGCCGGGTGAAGGCCGTGTTCTCCGGCGTGGCCAACGCCGTGATCACCGACCTCGACGTCCCCGTCAGCTACGAAGGGCTCCAGGCGGTCGGCAGCGGCCTCGGGTCCGCCGGCTTCGTGGTCCACGACGACACGTCGTGCATGGTGAACGCCGCCTACGTCTCCTCCCGCTTCCTGTCGATCGAGTCGTGCGGCCAGTGCCCGCCCTGCAAGCTCGGCTCCGGGGAGATCACCGAGCACCTCCAGCGCCTCGAGGCCGGGGGTGGCACCGAGGCCGACATGCAGGGCATCGCCCACTGGCTCCAGCGGGTGACCGACGGCAACCGCTGCCACCTGGCCGTGGAGGAGCAGATCCTCGTGACCAGCGTGATCCGCGCCTTCGCCGAGGAGTTCGTCGAGCACGTGGAGGCGGGCCGCTGCCCCCGACCCCGTGCGCTTCCCCTGCCCAAGCTCGTGGAGCTGCGCGACGGCGTGGCCACCTACGACGAGTCGTTCTGGCGCAAGCGCCCCGACTGGACCTACGAGCCGAGCTGACCGCCGGGGGGCGCACCGTCGTCGCGCCGGTGCCGCAGGGCGAGGGCGGCGGCGCCGGCCGCGCCGAGGGCGACGCCGAGCGCCCCGGTGGAGGGGCCGCCCGTGTCCGGCAGCGTCCCTGGCGACCCGGAAGGCCCGCCCGGCGGGACGGGTGCAGGCGGCGCCGGTTGCGGGGCGGCGCCGGCGAAGGGCGAGGCGATGAGCAGCTCCACGTTGCGGTCGGTGGGCTCGCCGACCGCGCTCGGGTCGACCTGGGGGTCGTTGGCCGACAGCTCCCGGCTGAGCGATGCGAGCTGCATGGGGGTGGCGGCCGCCGGGTCGGTGAGCACGACCGAGGCGGGGGCGGCGTGCTCGACCAGCGTCCCGAAGATCGAGAGCGTCCCGTCACCGTTGTCGGCGATCTCGATCAGCCGGGCGTGCTCGGGCCAGTCGATGTGGGCGGCGGTCGAGATCTCCCAGAAGCCACCGGTGCGGCCGCTGGGATCGGCCACGGGCGTCACCCGGTTCACGTGGCTGTGCCCGTTGACCCAGGCGATCACGTTCGGGAAGCGGCTGAGCAGCTCGCGGAGCGCGGCGAAGCCGAGGCGGGGATCGGCGGGATCGAAGGGGTCGGGGAACGGGTTCTCGAGGGTGTACAGGTTGTGGTGGCTGAACAGGACGACCAGCTGCTCGGTGGCTGCGCCCAGCTGCTGCTCGAGCCAGCGGAGCTGGGCCTCCCCGATGGATCCGTCGGCGTAGCCGCCGTGGTTCACGGTGTCGAGGCTGATGCCGAGCACCCGGTCGCTGATGGGGAACGAGTAGTAGAGCCGGCGTGAGCCGATCATCTCCTCGGCGTACCCGTGGCCGCCCGGGCCGGGCCGGGCGGGGCTGTCGAGGTGGGCGCGGATCCAGGCCTCCACGGTGACGGCCCGCCGGTCTTCGTCGGGCGTCACCAGCCGCACGGCCGCACCGGCGCCCGTGGGGTCCTCGACGATAGACGGCAGCGACTGCATGGCGTCGGTCAGGTCGGCGGGGCGGAAGGCGGTGCCCACGGCCGTGACCTTCACCGGCCCGGTGAGGATGGCGTCGAAGGGCCTCGAGCCGGGGAGCTCGCCCGGCGCGTTCCCCTGCAGCAGGCCGTCGTGGTTCCCGTAGGTCGAGTACCACGGGACGTCGAGCCCCGGCGCGTCGAAGGGGGCGATGGCGGCGTCGAGCAGCCCGGGCAGCTCGGGGAAGCCGTGGTCGGCCTTGTAGCCGTCGGGCGGGTTCGTGCCCGGCGGGGCGTCGGGATGCCAGTAGTTGGCGTAGTACCCGACGCCGACGTCGGCGTCCTGCACGCCCTCGTAGGCGTCGGGCGCCCCGCTGTTCGGCGCGAAGCGGCCGCCGTCGAGGAGGGCGAGGAACCACTCGAGCTCGTTGTGCTGCTGGTTGTCGATGTTGTCGCCGGTGGACACCGCGACGTCGAAGGGGCGGCCGGTGACGGGCCCCCGGGCGACGGCGTTGATGCGCTCGACCATCGCCGAGGCCACGTGGGTGCACATGGCCTCCTGTGGGCGATGGGCACTGGCGAAGGGTCCGGGCAGCCGGTCGGTGAACTCGACGCGCGCCGGGCTCTGCGGGTCGATGACGTGGACGTCGGTCAGGTGCACGATCGACGCCAGCGGGCGGCGCCGGCCCTCGCGCCCGGGCTGGGCGGCGACGAGCTCCTCGCGGACGACGAGCGGGTACGGCGGCCCCTCGACGAGGTTCAGGTAGCCGGCGCCCGACGGCCGGCGGATCGACAGCTCGAGGGTGGTGCCCGTGGCGTCGACGACGGTGGCCATGGCGGCGCGGGCGGAGGCTGCGGCGCGGACCGGGTCCCACACCACCGGAGACGCGGCGGCCACACCCGTGACGCCGAGGCCGGCCAGGAACGCGCGGCGGCTGACCCCCGCACCCCGATCACCCCCCGTGCGAGGGTTCCCCCGAACCATCGGCGGGACCCTAATCCCGCGTCAGCGGGAGCGGGTGTGGTTGGCGCAGACGGTCTGCTCGTTGTAGATCGACAGGCGGGTGTCGCACGCGGCCGCGCCGCACACCCGGCCGGTGCCGTAGGACGTCACGCCCCCTCGGCGGACCTGGCGCTCGACGCCGGGGGTGGGCTCGGTGGGCGGGCTGGACATCATCGTGGTGGGGCTCCCTGATCGGAGAGAGCGTCCAACCGTGGCGTCGGGAGCGACGGCACGACGAGGCGTCCTCATCGGAGCCGCCCACGGTAGCGGGTGGGTGGTCGGCTCAGGCCTCGGCGCGGGCGATGCGCAGGCGGCAGGCGTCGACCGGGGGGTCGCCGGGGACCAGCTCGAGGACGACGGCGTCGAGGCCCTCGATGAGCCCCCGCGCCATGCCCAGGTGCAGGGCGCAGACGGTGGTCGGGTCGATGAGGGCGGCGCTCTCGAAGGGGCACCGGTGCAGGAGCACGTCGATGCCGTCGTCGGTCGGTGCCAGCTCCGGCTCGAAGCCGTCGCGGGCCATGGCCTCGAAGACCCGGCCGGCGGCGTCGACGGTGTGCAGCGCCGCGGCCCGAGCGCGGCCCTCGGCGGCCCCGACCTCCTCGGGGGTGCGCCCGCTGCGGAGGACCTCGGCCAGCAGGTGGCTGAGGTGCTCGTAGGGGTTGGCGGCGCCCCAGCGGAGGTCGAGGTCGGGGGTGGGCTCGTACTGCAGGCGAGGGCGCCCGGGTCCCGCCGGCGGGGCCGTGGACGCGACGAGGAGGCCGGCGGCGACCAGCTTGGCCAGGTGCTGGCGCACGGCGTTGTGGTGCACGCCGAGCTGCTCGGCCAGCTCGGCGACGCCGACCGGCCGCCCGGCGTCGGTCACGTGGCGGAACACGCGGTGCCTCGTCGGGTCGCCGAGCGCCCGGGCCTGCTCCTGCAACGAGCTCACAGCTCCTGCCTCGGGCTCATGGCGACGGGACGACGGCGGGGAACAGCACGTTGTTCTCGAGGTGGATGTGGCGATGGGTGTCGGCCTCCAGGGCGGCGAGGCGCTGGTACAGCTGTTCGTAGCTGGCGCACCCGTCGGAAGGGACCTCGTAGCCGTTCGTGGCGGCCCGCAGCTCGGCGAGGAGCTCGCCCGGCCAGCCCGTCGACGTCGAGCCCCGCCGCCGTGGCCGCGTCGGCGAGCGAGCGGTCTCCGTGGCAGCAGTAGTCGAGGTCGTGGCGCTCGAGCACCCGGGCGCGGGAGGGCCGTTCCGCGACGAGGTCACCGAGGGACCGGTGCACGTCGATGGGGGGCAGGTGGGCGGTGGTCATGGTCTCTCCGTGGGCGGCGCACCGATGGCGGCGACGTGGGCGTCCGATCGCGGGGCGGAAGCGGTCGTTGCGACTGATCCCCGGATGGCCACCGGGGTTCCACGCCAGCAGCGCCAGCCCGGCGAGGACGGCGACGCCGCCAGCAGGAAGGCGATGGTGAGGCGGAGGCCACGGGCCGCCTGGCGCTGGGCGTCCACCACCGGGGAGGCGGCCCGGTCGGCCGCGACCTCGGTGTGGGGCGCCACCGCGTCCACGTCCGTGTCCTCCTGCCCCAGCCGGCTCAGTGGCCGCCGGCCTCGGCGGCGTCCACGTCGCCGACGGCGAACAGGCCGAGCGCACCCTTGCCCACGTTGGAGAACTTGTGCGTCACGAACGGGTACAGGCCGTCCTCGTCGAAGGTGAACTCGACGAACCCGCCCTGGGCCGGCTGCAGGTCGAGCGCCTGGGCGCCGCCCCGGCTCTCGTCGGGTCGCAGCTGGTAGGCGCCCTCCTTGAACAGGGTGTCGAACACCGTTCCGACGACGTGCCAGGAGCTGTTCTCCGACGGCCCGTTGTCGACGACCCACGCCCGGACCCGCTCACCGACCTGGATCCCGTCGATCGGGGCGTGCAGGTACTGGTTCACGTAGCCGTTGAACACGATGGCGTCCCAGTCGTCGTCGATCATCTTGGAGAGGTCACCGGGCTCGCCCTCGGGGCCGGTGTAGTACTCGTGCTGGACGAAGACGTACTCGTGGTCGACCGGGGCCAGCTCGGGCGGGTCGATGATGATCGCGCCGTGCATGCCGTTGCCGATGTGGTGCAGGGTCGGGGCGGTGCCGCAGTGGTACATGAACGCACCGGCGTGCTTGGCCTCGAACTGGTACACCAGCTCCTCGCCGGGCTCGATCGTGCGCATCTCGTCGTCCCAGGCGACCTTGCTGGCGTGGAAGTCGAGGGAGTGGCCGATCTCGCCGTCGTTGCGGATGGTGACGGTGAAGATGTCACCGACCTTGCCCCGCAGGGTCGGACCGGGCACCTGGCCGTCGAAGGTCCAGACCTCCTGGGTCACGCCGGGGGCGATCTCCTTGGTCTCCTCCGTCATGGACCAGGTGACCTCGTGGTTCGTGCCGCCCGGCGCCGGCTGCAGCGTCGGGTCGAAGCGGGCCCAATCGCCGTCTGGCTCGGCGTTGAAGTCGATCTCCGCGCCGGACCCTGCCGCCGAACCCGCCCCGTCTCCGTGGTCGCCGGCCGCCTCGCCGGCGGGGGCGCCCTCGACGATGATGTCGAGGACCATGCCGGCCTCCTTGTGACCGGGCACGGTGCACCAGGCCTGCGTGGTCGACGACAGCACGCCGAACGACTGCTCGACCGACTCGCCGGGTGCCAGCATCGGGGTCCCGGTGCCGTCGCCGAGCTGCAGGTCGTGGGGCATGGCCCCGTCGTTGGTCACCACGAGGGTGAGGTCGGTGCCGGCGGGCACGGTGATCTCCGAGGGCTCGACGAACAGGTCGCCGAGCGTGATCTCGAGGGTGACCGGCTCACCTGCGGCCACGGCCTGCCCGTCGTCGCCGGTCAGGGCGGCGACGCCGGCCCCGATGGCGATGAACGACGCCACCAGCGCCAGCAGTGCGAACGCCGCCGTGGCTGCGAAGTACCTGTCTGCTCTCGACCCCATGGTCGCCTCCCAATCGGTGGACTGAGAGAGATTCTCCAGCGTCGGGCGGAGAAACTGCAGGGCCCAACGGCGGGGCGAGCCGGGACCTTCGTCCCCTTCGCTCAGGCGGTGGCGAGCGCCGTGCGCGAGCGGACGACGGTGGTGCCGCTCCGGGGGTCGTGCTCGACATCGAGCTCGTCGACCAGCGCGTCCACGATGACGAACCCCCGGCCGCCGCCGCGCAGCGGGTCGGCCAGGTCCCAGCGGGCGTCGGCCGGCACCCAGTCGGTCACCTGGTTGCGCACCTCGAGGGTGACCTCGCGGCCGTCGAAGCAGGCCAGGACGTGCACGGTGCCGGCGACCGAGCCGCTGGCTCGGATCGCGTTCGCGAGCAGCTCGCTGAGCACGATGGTGAGATCGTCGACCGCCTCATCGTCGAGGGTCACCCGGCTCAGCCAAGCTGCGAACTCGTTCCGCGCATGGGCGATGACCGCCGTCTCCGTCGGGTACACGGCGGCGTGGTCGTCGATCCGCTGCGGGGGTCCGGGCATGCGGCTTCCGATCACTGAAGGACGGGCGGCGTTGTGGGGGTCGGTGCCCCTTACCCGCTCTCGCTCGCCCCAGTCACCCGATTGTCGGAAATCTCCGGATCGACGTCAACGGATGCCACAGGAAGTCGATGGCGTCCCTCCGCGGGGCGCTGCAGCCGTAGTTGCACTCGGGCATGACGAACGATGACCTGGAGGAGGGGCAGGCCCGGGACCTACCGGGCACCGCCCCTGCGACCCCGGGGTCAGCTCGGGTCGTCGGTCCAGCGGAGGTAGGGCCTGACCTCGTGGACCTTGTCGGCCCCGAACCGCTCCCTGGCGTCCTCGGTGGACATGGCGGGCGAGACGATGACCTTCTCACCCTTCCTCCAGTCGGCCGGCGTCGCCACCGGGGCGGTGTCGGTCAGCTGCAGGGCACCCACGACGCGCAGCAGCTCGTCGAAGTTCCGGCCCACCGACTTCGGGTAGGTGAGCGTGAGGCGCACCTTGTTGCTGGGGTCGACGATAAAGACCGAGCGCACCGTGGAGGTGTCGCCCTCACCGGGGTGGATCATGTCGTAGAGCTCGGCGACCTTCCTGTCGGGGTCGGCGATGATCGGGAAGTTGAGCTCGGTGCCGCCGACCTCGCTGATGTCCGGGGCCCAGCCCTTGTGGGACTCGACGTCGTCGACCGAGATTGCGATCACCTTGGTGTTCCGCTTGGCGAACTCGTCCTTCATCTGCGCCGTGCGGCCCAGCTCGGTCGTGCACACGGGCGTGAAGTCCGCCGGGTGGCTGAACAGCATCGCCCAGCTGTCCTTCTTCCACTCGTGGAAGTCGATCTGGCCGTCGGTGGTGTCGGCGGTGAAGTTCGGGGCCTCGTCACCCAGGTGGATGCTCATCGGCGTGGTCCTTTCGTCGGCGGTCGTGCTCGCCCTCGTTGTCTAGGGCGTCCGGTCCACCGGGGCAACGCCTCGGCGGAGCCAGCTGTTCCCTCAGCCTCCCGACGGGGATGACGGGGTGAGGTCGTGCGGTGCCGCCCAGGAGTGCAACGTGCGCCAGTAGCCGGCGCGCTCGAAGGCCGCCGGGTCGCCGGAGGTGGCGTGGCTGGCGCTGCCGCGCAGCTGGGCGACCGACTCGTACTCGCCCTCGGTGAGCCAGGTGACGAGCTCGGCCTCCAGGGTGGCGAGGTGCTCCGGACCGTGGAGAAGCAGCGCCGAGGTCGTCATCGCCACGTCGGCACCCACGAGCAGCGCCTTGACCACGTCGGTGCCGCTGGCGATGCCGGAGGTGGCGGCGAGCGACGCCCGACCGGCGAGGTGGGGGGAGAGGATGGCGATCCAGCGCAGCGGCAGGCGCAGCTCCCAGGGGCTGCTGAGCTCGACACGGGGGACGACGGCGAACGACTCGAGGTCGAGGTCGGGCTGGTAGAAGCGGTTGAACAGCACGAGGCCGTCGGCGCCGGCGTCGACGACCTGCGAGGCGAAGCCGGCCATGGCCGAGTAGTAGGGGCTCAGCTTCACGGCCAGCGGGATGTCGATCTCGGCCCGCACGGCGGCGACGATCTCGAGGTCGCGGCCCTCGACGTCGGCGCTGGTGAGCGACGGGTCGACGGCGAGGTGGTACAGGTTCAGCTCCAGCGCGTCGGCGCCGGCGTCCTGCAGGCGCCGGGCGTGGTGCGTCCACCCGCCCGGGGACGTGGCGTTGAGGCTGGCGATCACCGGGATCGACGTGGCCGCCTTCATCCGCTCGAGCGTGGTCACGTACCGGTCGCCGGCGTTGGGGAGCTCCTCGATGGTGGGGAAGTAGTCGAGGGCCTCGGCGACGTGCTCGGAGCCGGCCTCCAGCGCCCGGTTGAGCTGGATCTCCTCGTGGAGGATCTCCTCCTCGAACAGCGAGGGCAGCACGACGGCGCCGGCGCCGGCATCTTCGAGGCGGCGGGCGACGTCGGGACGGTCGGTGATCGGCGAGGCCGACGCGACGATCGGCGACCGCAGCGCGAACCCGAGGTAGGTGGTGGCGAGGTCGACCATCTCAGCGCTTCTCCTCGTGGTCGTGGAGTGTGGGCACGCTGCGGTGCACCCCGGCCAGCTGCTCGTAGTAGCGCCAGCGCTCGTCGGCGTCGGCCTGCGCCAGCTCGGCCAGCTCGGCGGCCCGCTCCGGATCGGTGCGCTGCAGGATCGCGAAGCGGGTCTCGGACGACACGAACTCCTTGATCGGGATCGTGGGCTTCTTCGAGTCGAGCGTGAAGGGCAGCCCGTCCTCGGTGGTGGGCTTGAAGCGGTACAGCGGCCAGTACCCGCTGCGCACGGCGTCCTTCTGGTGGCTCATCGACTTGGACATGTCGATGCCGTGGGCGATGCAGGTGCTGTAGGCGATGACCAGCGAGGGGCCGGGCCACGCGTCGGCCTCGAGGAGGGCCTTGGTGGTCTGCAGCTCGTTGGCACCCATGGAGATCTGGGCCACGTAGACGTTGCCGTAGGAACGGGCGATCGCCCCGAGATCCTTCTTGCCCAGGCCCTTGCCGGCGGCGGCGAACTTGGCGACCGCCGCGCGGGGCGTGGCCTTGGACGCCTGGCCGCCGGTGTTGGAGTACACCTCGGTGTCGAGCACGAGGATGTTGACGTTCCGTCCGGTGGACAGCACGTGGTCGAGGCCGCCGAAGCCGATGTCGTAGGCCCACCCGTCGCCGCCGATCAACCACACGCCCTGGCGGACCAGGTTGCCCGCGAGGGACAGCAGGTGGGCGGCGTCCGTGCCGACGTCGCGGTCGTCCAGCAGCTCGGGCAGGCGCCGGCGCAGCTCGTCGACCGCATCACGGGCGGCGTGGACCTGCGGCTCGCTCTCCTGGGGGTTGTCGAGGATCCCGTCGACGAGGACGTCACCGAGGCGGGGGGCCAGCCGGCGCAGCGTGGCCCGGGCCTGCTCGCCCTGCACGTCGAGCGCGAGGCGCATGCCGAGGCCGAACTCGGCGTTGTCCTCGAACAGCGAGTTCGCCCAGGCCGGACCGCGGCCGTGGTCGTCGACGGTCCACGGCGTGGTCGGCAGGTTGCCGCCGTAGATCGAGGAGCAGCCGGTGGCGTTGGCAACGATCATGCGGTCGCCGAAGAGCTGCGACACCAGCTTCAGGTACGGCGTCTCACCGCAGCCGGCGCAGGCGCCGGAGAACTCGAACAGGGGTCGCAGCACCTGGGAGCCCTTGACCGTGTCGTGGGGGAGGAGGTCGCGGTCGAGGTCGGGGATGGTCTGGAAGTGGTCCCAGCGCCGCCGCTCCAGGTCCTGGTGGACCATCGCCGGCTCCATGTTGATGGCCTTGTGGGAGACGTCGGACTTCGACTTGGCCGGGCAGACGTCGACGCACACGCCGCAGCCCGTGCAGTCGTCGGGCGCCACCTGGATGGTGAGGCGGTGGTCGGCGAGTTCCTTCGACCGGAACGCCTTGTGCAGGAACTCGTCGGGCGCGTCGGCCACGGCGGCCTCGTCGAACACCTTCATGCGGATGGTGGCGTGGGGGCAGACGATGGCGCACCTGCCGCAGTCGATGCAGATGTCCGGATCCCAGATCGGGATCTGCTTGGCGATCGACCGCTTCTCGTACCGGGCGGTGCCGGTGGGGAACACGCCGTCGACCGGTAGGGCGCTGACGGGCAGGAGGTCGCCGTCGCCCCGCATGAGCAGCGAGGTGACCCGCTGGACGAACTCGGGCGCGTCGGCGGGGACCGGGTGCTCCATCGTGCGGTCGCCGGCGACCGCTGCCGGCACCTCGACGTGGCGCAGGTGGTCGAGGGCGGCGTCGATCGCGGCGAAGTTCTGCTCGACCACGGCCCGGCCGCGCCGGCCGTAGGCCGTCTCGACGGACCCCTTGATGCGGGCGATGGCCTCGTCGGGGGGCAGCACGCCGGACAGCTCGAAGAAGCAGGGCTGCATGATGGTGTTGATCCGGTCGCCCATGCCGACCTCGCGTGCCACCGAGTCGGCGTCGATCACCCACAGCTCGATGCCCTTGTCGAGGATGGCGGCCTGCACCTCGCGTGGCAGCTGCTCCCACACCTGGTCGGGTCCGAACGGGCTGTTGAGGAGCAGGGTCGCGCCGGGCCGGGCGTAGCCGAGGACCTCGACCTTCTCGAGGAGGCCGAACTGGTGGCAGGCGACGAAGTCGGCGTCGTCGACCAGGTACGTCGAGCGGATCGGTTCCGGCCCGAACCGCAGGTGGGACACCGTGACCGAGCCCGACTTCTTCGAGTCGTAGACGAAGTAGCCCTGGGCGTGCAGGTCGGTGCCCTCGCCGATGATCTTCACGGAGGACTTGTTGGCGCCGACGGTCCCGTCGGAGCCGAGGCCCACGAACACCGCCTGCACCTCGCCGTCCGGGCGCCGGTACCGCAGGGTGCCGTCCATGGGGAGGCTGAGGTGGGTGACGTCGTCGTAGATGCCCACCGTGAAGCGCCGGCGGGGCCGGGCTGCGGCGAGCTCGTCGAAGACCGTGCCGACCATCGCCGGCGTGAGCTCCTTCGAGGACAGCCCGTAGCGGCCGCCGACCACCCGAGGCGCCGTGGCGAACGGCGGCTCGTCGACGTCCATGGCCTCGGTGATCGCGGTGAGCGCTTCCAGGTACAGGGGCTCGCCGATGGCGCCGGGCTCCTTCGTGCGGTCGAGCACCGCGATGGTGCGCACCGTGAGGGGCAGGGCGGCGACGAGCTGCTCGGCGGGGAACGGGTGGAACAGCCGGACACGGACCATGCCGACGGGCTCGCCGGCGGCCACCAGCGTGTCGACGGCCTCCTCGACCGCGCCGGAGGCCGAGCCCATCACCACGACGACGCGCTCGGCGTCGGGCGCACCGTGGTACTCCACGAGCTGGTACTGCCGGCCGGTGCGCTCGGCCAGCTCGTCCATGACCTCCTGCACGATCCCCGGGACGGCGTCGTGGAACGGGTTGCACGCCTCCCGCGCCTGGAAGAACGTGTCGGGGTTCTGCGCGCTGCCTCGGAGGGTGGGAGCCTCCGGCGTCATCGCCCGCGCCCGGTGGGCGATCACGTCGTCGTCGCGGACCAGCGCCCGGATGTCGTCATCATCGAGCACGGCGATCCTGCCGATCTCGTGGCTGGTGCGGAAGCCGTCGAAGAAGTGCAGGAACGGCACCCGGCTGCGCAAGGTGGCGGCATGGGCCACGAGCGCGAAGTCGTGGGCCTCCTGGACGGAGCCGGCGGCGAGCATCGACCACGCGGTGGTGCGCGCCGCCATGACGTCGCTGTGGTCGCCGAAGATCGACAGGGCGTGCGTCGCGATCGTCCTCGCCGCCACGTGGATGACCGCCGGCGTCAGCTCGCCGGCGATCTTGAACATGTTGGGCAGCATGAGCAGCAGGCCCTGCGACGCCGTGAACGTGGTGGCGAGCGCGCCCTTCTGCAGGGCGCCGTGGAGGGTGCCGGCGGCGCCGGCCTCCGACTGCATCTCGAGCACCTCGGGGACGGCTCCCCACAGGTTCGGCCGTCCGGCGGCCGACCAGTCGTCGGCGTGCTCGGCCATCGGCGACGCCGGGGTGATCGGGTAGATCGCGACCACCTCGCTGCACGCGTGGGCGATCCGCGCCGTCGCCTCGTTCCCGTCGATGCACTCGAAGCGGGCCAGCCGGACCGTGGAGGGAGGCATGCACGGATCGTGCTGGTGCGCGCCCACCTCCGCAAGGGCCCTTCGTCGGCAACGTCGTCGGGAGGTTCGGTCACCGATCCGGACATCTCCTGCCGCAGGGTTGCTGGCTCGGGATGCGCCGATACCCTGGTTCGTGCAGGCCCTTGGACCCCGGCCGGGCACCCCGAGACCTGCGTCGTAGGAGAAGTGATGCAAGACATCTGGACCGAGGAGTTGGCTCCGGTCACCGCGACCGATGCTGCCGGCACCGGCCGGCTCACTGCGCATGTGACCGTCAGCGGCATCGGCTCCGAGCCCGTGCACGTGACGGTTCGCCTGCAGGGCGAGCTGTGCGCCACGACGACGCCGGTGGTGACCGGTGAGGTGGCGCGCCTGGTCGCCCTCGGGGTGCGCGACGTGCGCTTCGAGCTGCACGACCTGCGCCTGTGCACGTCCACGGGCATCGACCTGTGGGTCGAGCTCGCCACCCGCGTCCTGCCCTACGGCGGCGACGTGCGGCTGGATGGCGCCACCGGTGTGGTGCGTCGGGCGCTCGACGCGGTCGGGGTCGACGACTCCGCCACCGTGCGCCCGCTCGACTGAGCATCATCCGGCGCGCCCTCGGGTAGCGAGCGGGGACACCCCCATCCGAGGAGGACGAGATGAGCGAAGACCGCCCGCACGGCACCGACACCCCCACCGGCACCGACCCCGACGCGAAGTGGTCGGAGCCCGGCTACGAGGACAAGTCCCTGGGCCAGGCCGTCGACCAGGACCAAGACCTCGCCGATGAGCTCCTCGAGGAGACCGGCGGGGACGCCGACGAGGCCTCCCGTCGCTTCGAGCAGGAGAGCCACGGCGCGCCCGCCCGTGCGCGACAGGGCCACCCCGAGACCAGCTAGGACCTCCCGCCCGACATGACGGACCAGCTCGTCGAGCTGGCGCGCGACCGCTTCGGCTTCGACGAGCTGCGTCCCGGGCAACGGGAGGCGGTCGAGGCGGTCCTCGCCGGCCACGACACCCTCACCGTGATGCCCACCGGCTCGGGCAAGTCAGCCATCTACCAGATGGCCGGCCTCCAGCTGGACGGTCCGACGATCGTCGTCAGCCCGCTCATCGCGCTGCAGCACGACCAGGTCGAGTCGCTCGACGACCACGCGCTCGAAGGTGGTGCTGCCGCCCAGCTGAACTCCACGCTGTCGGCCGTCGAGCGGCGCGACGTGCTCGAGCGCCTCACCGACGGCCGTCTCGAGTTCTGCTTCCTGGCACCGGAGCAGCTGACCCGCCAGGACACCCTCGACGCGCTGCGGGGTGCCGGGCCGAGCCTGTTCGTGGTCGACGAGGCGCACTGCATCTCGTCGTGGGGCCACGACTTCCGCGCCGACTACCTGCGCCTCGGCGCGGTCATCGACGACCTCGGGCACCCGACCGTGCTCGCCCTCACCGCGACAGCGTCGGCGCCGGTGCGCGACGACATCGTCTCCTCTCTCCGCATGCGCGAGCCGAAGGTCCTCGTCTGGGGCTTCGGGCGGCCGAACCTGCACCTGTCCGTCGTGCGCCGCGCCGACGAGCGCGCCGCCGAGGAGGCCCTCGTGGAGGCGGTGACGTCGATGCGTGGCACCGGCCTGGTCTACGTCGACACCCGAGCTCGCGCCGAGGAGCTGGCCGGCATCCTCGGCACCGACGAGCGCCCCGCGTTCGCGTACCACGCCGGCCTCGACGACGAGCACCGAGCCGAGGTGCACCGGCGCTTCGCCGACGACGTGCCGTGCGTCGTGTGCGCGACCGTGGCGTTCGGTCTCGGCGTCGACGTCGGCCACGTGCGGTTCGTGGTCCACGACGCCGCCCCCGAGTCGCTCGACGCGTACTACCAGGAGGTCGGGCGGGCGGGGCGCGACGGCGCCCCGGCGCGTGGCCTGCTCGTCGACCGCATCGCCGAGGACGGCATCCGCTCCCACTTCGCCGGTGCGTCGACCGTGGACGGCGACGTCATGCACCAGATCGTGGCGGCCGTGAGGTCGAGCGACGAGCCCGTCGACCTCGTCGACGTCGCCGAGCACACGGACGTGACCGAGACGAAGCTGCTCGTCGCCGTCTCCCGCCTCGAGGAGCTCGACGCCGTGGTGCTCGACGCCGCCGGACGGATCTCGGCCGGCCCGTCGCCCGCGACGCGCGAGGAGATCGTGGACGAGGCGATGGCCCGCCAGGACAGCTTCGGGCAGGGCGAGAAGCACCGGGCCGACCTCGTCCGGCGCTACGCCGAGACCCGGCAGTGCCGGTGGCGCCAGCTGCTCGAGTACTTCGGCGAGCCGGTCGCCGGACGGTGCCGGCGCTGCGACGTGTGCGACGCCGGCGACGCCGCCGAGGAGGCGGACGGACCCTTCCACGCCGGTCAGGTGGTGGTGCACCGCACGTTCGGCGCCGGCCAGGTCGTCACGGTGGAGGACGACACGGTGGTGGTGCGATTCCACGACGGGACCCATCGCACCCTCGCCGTGGAGCTCGTCGAGCGCGATCAGCTGCTCGTCCCCGCCGACCCCACCTGATCGTTCTTGTCGGCGTTTCGGTCGCTGTGCGTCCCGAAACGCCGACAAGAACGAGGACCTGCCCGGGTCGGCGTCGGGCCGCCGGTACGCTCGGCCTCCATGGAGGCGCCGGTGCGGTGGGAGCGGTACCGCGGCGTGCTCCTCGACCTGGACGGCGTGATCACCCCGACGGCCGAGGTGCACCAGCGGGCGTGGGCCGAGCTCTTCGCGCCCTGGGGCTTCACGCCGGACGACTACCTGACCCACGTCGACGGCAAGCCCCGCTACGACGGCGTGCGCGCCTTCCTCGCCTCCCGCGGTGAGCTGCGCCCGGACGGCGATCCCGACGACGCGCCGGGCGATGCCACGGTGGCCGCGCTGGGCAACCGCAAGGACGTCCTGTTCCGCGAGCTGCTCGACCGCGAGGGCGTGACCCCCTACCCGGGCACGATGGCGCTGCTCGACGAGCTCGACCGCCTGGGGATCCGCCAGGCCGTGGTCTCCTCGTCACGCAACGCCCGGCCCGTCCTGGGGGCCGCCGGGCTCGGCGAGCGGTTCGCCCACGTGGTCGACGGCGTGACCCTCGACGCGGAGGGGCTGGCCGGGAAGCCGGCGCCCGACATGTTCCTGCGGGCCGCCGCGCTCCTCGGCGTCGACCCCGTCAACGCCGTCGTCGTCGAGGACGCGACCTCGGGCGTCGCCGCGGGCGCGGCCGGCGGCTTCGGGCTGGTCATCGGGGTCGACCGCGGCGGGAACCGAGAGGCGCTGGCGGCCGCGGGCGCCCACCTCGTGGTCGGCGACCTCAGCGAGACGCTGCTGCTCGAGGAGGGCGCGTGAAGATCCGGGCGACGGCCAGCGCGATCCCGCGCCACCGCTTCCCGGTCGACCCGTGGCGGCTGGTGGAGACCGAACCCGCGCGGCACGACCTCGGCCAGACCGAGTCCCTGTTCGCTGTCGGCAACGGCTACCTCGGGCTGCGGGCCAACCCGAGCGAGGGGCGCGAGGCGCACTCGCACGGCACGTTCGTCAACGGCTTCCACGAGACCTGGCACATCCAGCACCCGGAGGCGGCGGTGGCGTTCGCCAAGACCGGGCAGACGATCGTCAACGCACCCGACGCCAAGCTCATGAAGCTGTACGTCGACGACGAGCCGCTCCTGCTCAGCGAGGCCGACCTCGAGCACTACGAGCGGGTCCTCGACTTCCGCACCGGGGTGTCGCACCGCGAGCTCGTGTGGACCACGCCGGCCGGCAAGCGCCTGCGGGTGCGATCCGAGCGGATGGTCAGCCTCGCGCACCGGCACCTCGCGGTCCTGCGCTTCGACATCGAGATGCTGGTGGGCTCGGCGCCCGTGGTCATCTCGTCGCAGCTGCTGAACCGCCAGGACGGCGAGGACGAGTACCACGTCACCGCGGCCGCACTCGGCGAGGGGGTCGACCCCCGCCAGCGCCGGGTGTTCCAGGCGCGGGTCCTCACCCCGCAGCTGCAGCACCACGCCCCGGGGGAGGCGGGGGGCGAGGTCGTGCTCGGGTACCGGTGCGCGCACAGCGGGATGACGCTCGCCTGCGGCTACCACCACGAGGTCGAGGCCCAGTGCGAGGTCGAGGCCGTGACGACCGCCGACCCGGACCTGGCCAAGACGGTGTTCATGATGGACGTCGCCGAGGGGGAGTCCGTGCGGCTCACCAAGTTCGTCGCCTACCACTCCTCCCGGGGCATCCCCGCCCAGGAGCTGGCCGATCGCTGCCACCGCACCATCGCCCGCGCCAGGCGCACCGGCGTGCCCGAGCTGCGGGCGCAGCAGTCGGCATGGCTGGACGACTTCTGGCACCGCAGCGACGTCGAGGTCGACGGCGACGAGGTCGCCCAGCAGGCCATCCGCTGGAACCTGTTCCACATCGCCCAGGCGACGGCCCGAACCCACGAGCAGGGCGTGCCGGCGAAGGGCGTGACCGCCGGCGGGTATGACGGTCACTACTTCTGGGACAGCGAGGTGTACGTGCTGCCGATGCTGGCGTACACCAATCCCGATGCAGCCCGGAAGCTGCTGCGCTTCCGGTGGAAGATGCTCGACGCCGCCCGCAAGCGGGCGCGCGAGCTCAGCCAGGAGGGTGCCCTCTACCCGTGGCGCACGATCAACGGCGAGGAGGCCTCTGCGTACTACGCGGCCGGCACCGCGCAGTACCACATCAACGCGGCGGTCGCCTACGCCGTCGAGCGCTACCTGTTCGCCACGGCCGACACCGAGTTCCTCGCCCACGAGGGCGCCGAGATCCTCGTCGAGACGGCCCGCATGTGGGCCGACCTCGGGTTCTGGGACCACACCGGCGGCGACCGGTTCCGCATCCACGGCGTGACCGGCCCCGACGAGTACACGACGGTCGTCAACGACAACCTGTACACGAACGTCATGGCCCGCTTCAACATGCGGTACGCGGCCTGGACCTACGAGTTCCTCGCCGAGTGGGACCCCGCCGGGCACGAGGCGCTGCGCCGGCGCACGGGCGTCTCCGACGAGGAGGTCGCCGAATGGCACCGGGCCGCCGAGGCCACGTACCTGCCCTACGACGAGACGCTCGGGATCCACCCGCAGGACGAGAGCTTCCTCGATCGAGAGCGCTGGGACTTCGCCGGCACGCCGCCGGACCACTACCCGCTGCTCCTGCACTACCACCCGCTGGTCATCTACCGGTTCCAGGTGCTCAAGCAGGCCGATGTGGTCCTCGCCATGCACCTGCGAGGCCAGCACTTCTCGCGCGAGCAGAAGCGCCGCAACTTCGAGTACTACGACCCGATCACCACGGGCGACTCCTCGCTGTCGGCCTGCGTGCAGTCGATCGTCGCCGCCGAGGTCGGCTACGAGGACCTGGCGTTCGAGTACTTCGAGCAGTCGCTGTACCTCGACCTGGCGAACACCCACCACAACACGGCAGACGGCGTGCACATCGCCAACGCCGGCGGCGTGTGGGCGGCGCTGGTCCACGGCTTCGCCGGCATGGTCGACACGGGGGAGCACCTCTGCTTCCGGCCGCGGCTGCCGGCGGGCTGGACGGGACTGCGGTTCCGGGTCCAGCGCCACGGGCACTCGGTGCGCGTCGAGGTCGACCCGGACGGCTGCACGGTGGTGGTCGAGGACGGCACGGCCGTGCCCGTGCTCTCGGCCGACGGGGTCGTCGACCTCGTCCCCGGCCAGCCCCTGCGCATCCCCCGGGGGGAGCACGGCTGACCGCACCGGGGTGGCTCGACGAGCTCGACCTCCACGTCGGGCCCCCGGACGCGGTGATGGGCACGCGCGCCCTCGACCTCGACCGGTGGTTCCTGATCGACGACGAGTGGGACGGGCAGCGAGCCGTGGCGGCGGGGCTCGTGGCTTCGGAGCGGCGCGAGGTGGTGGTCGGCACCGACGGTCCCGCCGTCGCCGGCCCCGCCGGCGAGCTCCTCGCCACGGTCAGGACCCGCCTCTCCGAAACTGGCAGCGGTGGCGTTGCACCCCTCTCCGAAACTGGCAGCGGTGGCG
>Ga0208490_100315_pt1 | contig 35935 bp, 32 predicted proteins | sample SubbioAug_CSWold_FD_184818 | JGI IMG/M metagenome (GOLD analysis project Ga0208490, IMG submission 184818) | Serpentinite rock and fluid subsurface biosphere microbial communities from McLaughlin Reserve, California, USA - CR11Aug_CSWold (SPAdes) | ecosystem: Environmental > Terrestrial > Deep...
GTCTTGCCGACGCCGCCCTTGCCGGTGAAGAAGGCGAACTTGGGAAGGTTCTGGAACATGATGCTCTCTTCGATGAGTGGTGCGATCGGCGGCGGGGGCGCAGGTCTGGTCAGCAGCAGCCCGATTGCGGGCAGCTGATCGCACCGCGCAGATCGTTGCGGCTGTCTTTCTCGAAGATCGCGTTCAACAGGCCGGCCAGCGGCAACAGGCTTTCCGGATTGAGCGAGTAGCAGACGCGGGGACGCTCGATCTCGCCGGTGATCACTCCCGCCGCCTTCAGGATGCGCAGGTGCTCGGAGACGGTGGACTGCGCCAGCCCGACCTCATCGACGATGTCGCAGCCGATGCAGGACTGCTTCTCCATCAGAAGCCGCACGATGTGTATCCGCGCCGGATGAGCCAGCGCCTTGGCGATTGCCGCGATGTCCTGACCCGAGGGGGCTGGCGTCTCGGCGAACGCGACTTCCTGCGCTCGCAAGTTTGAATCGAGGGCCATGATGCACTCCATTTCGCCTATCGTCGATTGGCGATAGCTAGTCTCCGGCACTGAACTTCACAAGCGGATCACTACGTATGCTTCGTGAAAGGATGCATCGATGGTTCCCGCCGGCGCTTCTGTTGCGCCCATCGTTGTGGATTCACTCTTGATATGGACCTCGCGTCGGTTCACAACCTGAGACCCTCACGGAAGGCGTCAACGGGTCACATCATTCCGATGCGGGCGCCCCCATTATCCGACCGGAGGGCTACTTGAAGAGTTTCGGGCGGCAGGCGTACGAAAGTCCCCGCGGCGGTGCGAACCGCCGCTTCGCGAGAAATCGTCCCGGCGGCCAGACCATCACAGCAGTCGCTCGCTGAGGCATTGTCCGTCGCGATGAATGTTTTCCGACCGGTGAGAATGGCGGGATTCCCGCACTCTACGGCCATCGTCGAGGGTACGCGCGCGGTCCTTCTGGCGGAAAATGCGGGCGCTCTGCATGAACTCATCCAGCGCCTCTACCAACTCGCGCGATCCTTGCCGCCGGAGCCGCTCGAGGCCTTCGAGGCAAAGACGCGCGACCTGCCGCGCAGCACGGAAGCCGAGCGTCTCGTCGTCCAGCGCATCGGCCAAAATCTCTTTCGCCAAAGCCTGATGGAATACTGGAACGGTCGCTGCCCACTCACCGGCATCGACCAGCCGGAGCTCCTGCGCGCCAGCCACATCAAGGCGTGGGCTGCGTGCGAGAGCGACCGCGAACGCCTCGACGTCCACAACGGCCTGCTCCTCGCCGCGCACCTCGATGCCGCATTCGACGCTTGCCTGATCAGTTTCACGGACGAGGGTGCGCTACTCGTGTCGTCTCGAATGACTGAAAAAACAAAGACGGTGCTGCGACTAGACGAAATTGCGATACTCGCGCCGCTTCGCGAGAGGCATCGCCAATTCCTTGCGGTTCATCGCGCAACGTTCCAGTGGAAGCTAACGGCGTAGTTCAGAGCCCAGACCTTGGCGGCCGATCGGCACTTACAATGCGCGCGGTCAAAACGGAAACGGTTTCCGTTTTGCACAAGACGTTCATTTGACTCCACCCTCACGGCGCTCGCCGGAAAGGCTCTTGCGATCAGCATCAGTCCCGCCGTCATGCGCTCGAAACGTCGGTTGGAAATCGAGGGCTAGCCGCGTTCTGCCATCCGGTGACGTGGCGCTCCAGCGGGTTGAGACCGTGACGCTCGTGGCAGAAATTATTCCGCTCGCTAGTTCGCCGTCCTGAAATTCCCAGTCCGGCCCCCCGCGAGATCCCGCACGGCGCGCCTCAGACGGTGGAGCACAAAAAGCTCGTAGAGGTCGAACGATGTCCGAAGCGAACCTGTCAGCTCCGCTGGCGTCATTGGCTTTCCAAGACGAAGACCCGGATCGAGCAGTTTCCGGGCGAGCTGGTGGACGCGTGCATACAGTGGATGTCCGCCGATGGCCTGAAGGGCCGTTCGCTCATCGGAGCCGGTGTCACCGAGCGAAAGATGCCCGTTCGCATGATGGAACTGATCTCGGATCCTGCAGCTTGCAGCAAGCGCCCCAGCCGGGCGGCACGCTTTTGCATCTCGGGTTCGATGGATCGACCCTCTCCGGCGGCTCCTGCGACCTTGTCGAATGCCCCGGCCGTGGCTTCAAGGCTGAGTCTCAGCCGGACAAGCAAAAAGGCGACGTAGCGCGTTGCCGGGTGGTCGAGCGTCGTCAGGGTAATCGGCTGATCGACGGCAAGACGCGGGTCGATCTGTCCGTCGCTCGCTGCAATCGATTCCAGTGCGACAAGCGTCTGCCCATGGCTCGCCATCCAGCGAAGCGTGCGATAATCGGGGCGGCGGCTGCGGCCGAGAGGCGCAATCTCACGGCGGCGCTCTTGCCAGTGCAACGGATCACGTTGCAGCCGTCGAAGCGCATGCAACAATCCCGGTAGCTCGGCCTCCACGATGGCTGGATGAATGACGCCGGGTGAGCCGCTGTCGCGAACCGCAGGCAGGCCGCCGGGAGAGAGTCCCCACAGCAGGTCCTTACAATCGCGCGAGAGTTCGTCGAGCATTGCGCGGAAGCGGTCTGCTCCGAGCTTCCCCGCATGCGGTGCGACATCCAGCATGATCGTGCGTTCATCGCGGGCGTCTGCGAAATCGAGGACGAGGCTGGTTTGCCCGGCCCAAACGAAGATCTCGACGAACCACCCCTCTTTGAGCCCTGCATCGCCGGCGCGCCAGTCCTGTCGCGGAAGCGGCGCTCCCGACAAGGTCGCCGAGGCATTTGCGGCAGCGGGCGTGCTGACGTGCAGCCGGCATCCCTCGGAGACGCAATAGGCTCCGGCCGGTCCGGCTTGCAGGAGTTGCTCGGGCCCCGGCGTAACCTGCCAGACCTCGATCGTGGCGATATAGTCGCCTTCTGCAATCACGCCCAAAATCGCGCTGCGCCCATGCTGCGAAGGGATTGCTTCATCGCCTCGACCTTCCGCAGACTCTGGGACAGGCCTTGCGAGATGCAGACGGCGCGGACTGCCTCCAAGGCGCTTTCGAGGCCACCTCCGTCATCGCCGCGGACCCTGGTCGGGATCTTCGAGAAGACCGCCTGATCGATTGCGCGGGTCAGGGCGACGCCATCGGAAGGGCTACTGGAGGCCACGTGCTCGCAAAATTGGAGAACTTCGTTCAGCGACCGATAGCCGAAATGGCGGCGCGCTTCGAAGAGGGCGGCGTGGATCGGGCGCATCACCGAAAGAACGCGGTTGAGCAAGACTGGATCGACCGAACTCCCCTTGGATTTGGCCCAGGCGTCGAGATCGACGTCCCAGAATTCGAAGACAAAAGCTCTGTCGAGGACCTTGTCGGAGAATGCGTGCGTGCTCTCGTCCATGTTCACCGTCCCGATGATGAAAAGGTTCTTCGGCCAATCGACGCTCGCGGGGACGTTGTCGATCATCTCGCGTTCGGCGTGTATTTCGAGCCTGGCTCCCTCCATTGCCGAGAGAAACGGCGCGAAATAATGCTCGACTCGAGCGAGGTTCATCTCGTCGAGGCAGAGAAAGTAGGGATTCTCGGGATCGTTCACGGCTTTGATGACCAGAGCGAGCGCTTGTGTTCCTTGAAAGGTGGGCGGGTTGACGATGGGATTGATGAACCCCAGCAGCCCGGCTGGATCGGTCCAGTCCGGGCGAACAGGGATCTGACGGTGATGCTCTGCGACCGGAAGCTTCAGCGCTGCGCAATAGGCGTTTGCGTAATCCCGCGCAAGCAGGCTCTTGCCCGGACCCGACAGCCCGGCGAGCAGAACGAAACGCTTCGCCGGTAAAGCGTGTAGTGCCGCATGGACAAGCCCCAGCATGTCGCCGAGACCCACCGCCTGAGAACTCTTGAACTCGGCGCGTACAGCGTCCAGGCCGGCACCGCGAAAGAGCTTGGTACGGAGATGCTCCCGAGTTGGATCATCACCGCTTTCGACGCCGCTCACGGCCACGACAGGGGCCGAGGTCAGCTTCCACGCCGACAAATCGACAGGAATACGCTCCGCCCATTCGTGCCCTTCTTCGGTCAGCGAAAGAACGCGCCGACCATTGATGTCGCTCTGCAAGATCAGCTTGAGTGCGCCGAGCCACTGAAAGAGCGAGGAGGGTGCAAAAGCGATCTCGCCACGTCGTGTAACTTTGATGGTGGCTGACGAGATAATCCTCGTAGGCCTCTTTGATTTCAGGCATCTCGCGGGGCACCAGGATCTTGAGCGAATCGATCAACTGCATTTTGTCGGGATCGGCAATCTGGAGTTTAACAGTCGAAGTTGCAACCTGTTTGCGGGGCGCCTCGTCGCCTGCGAAACTGCGCCTCTTGAAGCTCGGAGTACGATTTTCCAAGAACTGAAAATTCGGCGTCGCTTTTGGGACGTGCCATTTGGCGTAGACTTTACCCGCCGAGGGTTGCGCCAGCTTCTATGCAAATCGATAGCTTTCCGCGACAGCCGAGCCTTATTCAAACCGACGTGAAATCCCAAGACTTCATTCTCTTGCACTGGGCACTGCACGGGGCTAAAAATTGGGCACGGGGATCATCCCCATGGCAAAAACGCCTTGAAGCGCAAGCGTTCATGATGAGTGGAACCTGAGTGGGGTTGAAATCCCAGTCCCCCAGCCACCTCTCCTAGAGTACCTAAACAACCTAAATGCGTCCAATCTGCGTCTGCCAACGCTGTCGAGAACATTTGCACAGTAAGCATTCTGGCGCCGGAGGCCCACGCCGATCAACAGCCGCCCACTCAGGACCAATTCACGACGATCAACACAAATTTGCAAATATAATTCTTAGTGCTACTAAAGAATTCTGTTCTACCTAGCGTAAATGATACTTCAGAATCCAAGCTTTCATTGCAATGCGCCAGTTGCCATCTATTTGGCTGATTGCTGTACGATCATCATATCCGCGGGACTGGAGCCGAATGCCGATTATGGCGATCTCCTGGTCACTCGTGCGTCGCCTGTAGTTTACTGTCGACATTCGCGTCCGTGAAGGAGGAGCGGCATGAACGACGGGGGGAAGGAGACCATCCGCTTTCTCGTCTTCGATGGTTTCCGGCTGGAGACGCCAAACCGGTCGACCATGCTCGGGGCGAAGCTCCGTGGCCTCGTCGCGGTCCTTTGCGCGGCACGCGGCAAACCCGTCTCCCGCGAGCGTCTGGCGACGCTGTTCTGGGGCTCGCATTTCGAGCTGCAGGCTCAGCAGAACCTTCGGCAGGCGATTGCACGCTTGCGCCGGCCGCTCGGCGAGGCGATCCATGTGTCACCCACGGCCGTCGCAGCAGCACCTGAGTACATCACGAGCGATCTCGCGGAGTTCGAGGACGGTATCTGCCATTCCGATGCAGAGGTCGTTGAACGCGCGCTTGCGGTCTTCGGACGGGGCCTCCTCGATGCGCCGTCCATCGAGGAGGAGGGGTGGCGTGAATGGCTGGGCGCCGAGCGCGAACGGATCGAGACGCTCGCGCTGGAGGCCCGGCTGCGCCTGGCCGCCGTCGCGATGGCCCAGGATGCGATGGAGCAGGCCGTCGCGCATGCACGGCAGGCCATCGCGCTCGATCCGTTCCGGGAGGACGCGCATCGCCTTCTGATGACCGCACTCGCTCGCATGGGTCGCCGCACGGAGGCATTGCGCTGTTACGAGACACTCGTGCGCGATCTGAAGCGTGAACTCGGGGTCGCGCCCGATGAATGCACGCGAATGCTCGCCGAGGAGTTGCGCGCGCAATCGTCGGCGACGACAGCGGGAAGGGCTGGATCGGCAATTCCTGTCGGGTTTCCTGTTGTGCTTCAACAGAAAGCCGTGCTTTCCGTCGAAAGGTTGACTCAGCAGCGCGGCGAATTGCCGGGCACCGACCAGCACATATTCGAATCCACCCGCGCTGCCCTTAAGGAAGCGCTTTCGCTGCGTGCTGCAAACGGCGCGGGCGTGCGTTTTGGCGTCCATGCCGCAGGGGATCCGCAGAGCGCTGAGGCGCGCGACGCGGCGCGGCACTTGTGCACCATTGCCTCACCGGGCGAGATCCTGCTTTCGCCCGACGCCATCGACACGCTCTCGCCGCTCGACGCTGGTCTCGAGGATATGGGCGAGCGGGCGAGCGCGCTGGACGGCACGCCGGTGCGCTCGTTCCGGCTGACCGCCGAAGCTTCTCCCGCCCCGCTCATACCCGTTTTCGAGACCCTGCTGCCGGCCATCGCCGTCCTGCCCTTCGCAATCCGCGGCATGGAAGGCGGTATCTCAGGCGGCATCTCAGGCGGCATGGAAGCCGGCCTCGCCTTCCTGGGCGAAGCACTTGCCGACGAGCTCATCGCGACGCTCTCGCGCAGCAGCGAGGTGACGATGATCTCCCGGCTGTCGACGAGTGGGTTGGCGGGGCGCGACATGCGTCTGCAGGACTTTCGCGAACGGGTCGGCGCGAACTACGTCCTGTCCGGCGCCATAAGCCTCATGGGAAAGAACGCGACGGTCGTTGCCGAATTCGCCGATGCGCGCTCCGGTGCCGTTGTCTGGGCCGACCGGTTCGCGTTGCGGCTCGAAGACATCCTCGGTTCGGACGGGCTCGCGGCCTCGCTGCTTCCACAACTCGTGGCTACGATCCTGCGGGTTGAGATGCGCCGCGTCGCGGCACCCCGGGCCATGCGGCTCGACGACTGCATGCTGCTCTTTGGAGCGATTGCGCTTCTTCATCAAACCGCTCCCTCGAAACTGGTGCTGGCGGACGAAATCCTTGCCGAACTGGCTTCCCGCGCGCCAATGCATGCTGCGCCCCACGCCTGGCGTGCCATGGCCTGCGTGATACGCGCAAACCAGGGGTGGACGAGCGATGCCGGCGCTGAAGCGGACCGGGCGCTGGCCAGCGCCGCGCTCGCGCTCGAGGCCGAGCCGGAATGCTCCCTGGCGCTCGCCGTCGATGCGCATGTCCAGACCCATTTCCGTCGCCGGTTCGACCTCGCTCGCGAAGGATTCGCCCGGGCGGTCGAGGCTAACCCGAACGATTCCCTCGCATGGCTCCTCAAGAGCACGCTTCACACGTTTCAATCGGAGGGGAGGCAAGCCGTTGGAGACACTTTGCGGGCGCGTCGGCTCTCCCCGCTCGACCCTCGGCGTTGGTACTACGAAACGCTCGCAGCCTCCGCCAATGTCGCTGCGGGGGACTACGACGAGGCGGTGCGGCTTGCCCGAAGCTCGATCCGCGGCAACCGCCTGCATGCTTCGACGTTTCGGGCGCTTGTGATTGCGCTTTCGCTGGGAGGGCGATCCCACGAAGCGCGGCAGGCCGCGCAGGAGCTCCTCCATCTCCAGCCGGACCTCACGGCATCTGCGTATCGCACACGGCACGCAGCGGGTGCCGCTCCAGCCGGCTCGCTCTACGCCGAGGCACTTCGGGAGGCCGGAATCCCGCCGTGAGGCGTCGGCTCAGGCGTCGGGACCGAGATTTGCGAGACGAGCATGCGCGCTCGCGACGTCCAGCACCCCGGCACCGATCCGACGGCGCGGGATGCTCGGATCCGGACGCGCCGTCTGGCGGAGCACCTCGCGCATCTCCTCAGGAGTTGCTTTCGGAAACTCCCGCCTCAGCGCGGCGATGGCGCCTGCGACCAGCGCACAGGCGGTAGATGTCCCCGTATTGAGAATGCCGGCGTCTCCGTCATTCGAAAAACCGCTCGGCGCGCACAGGTCCGGCTTGAGATTGCCGGCAATCGTGCCTCCGCCATCGCCTCCCTCCGAGGAGGAACCGACCCAGATGCCGTCGCAGCGCACGGCGCCGACGCACAGCACGCTCGGCAGAGAGGCGACACCGAGGATCGAGTCGGGTCCCGCTGAGCCTCGGGCACAGCGCGGGTCGGAGCAGAACCCCCCACAATTTCCCGCAGCGAACACGATGTCGGCGCCTGCCTTTTCAACCTGCTCGATCGCCTCATAGAGGGCGGTGGGGGGTGAGGCGGAAACGCTTTCGCCCGTTCCGCCTCTTCCCGGATCCAGCGCCTTGTCGAAGAGAGACCAGGCGTTGACTGCGACCCACGGCCCAGGGCTTTCCTTCATTCTCGCGGCGAGATGCTGATATCCGGCGATCGCGCCGCTGACGAAGGCGGCTGGCGACCGGATCCTGTCGCCAGCCAGAATACGGTAGTCGCTGATGATCGCATTTGGTGCGAGGGACAAGACCTGACGGGCTGTTGCCGTACCATGGCCGCCGACGATCTCGGCGTCCGCCGCAGGAGGCGCGTTCTTGAGGTCCGCACCTTCGAATACCGACGCCGCAGACCAGACGTCGTTGGCCGCCAATGGCTTGCCGATCCCGGTATCGAAGATGGCAACCCGCACTTCAGCGGGTTTATCGACGACATGATCCTTGACCCATGTGGCCGAGATCAGCTTTTCCGCTGCGTCACGATCACCGAAGAAGGCACGCCCGTCGCGACCGCGGCACCAATGGCGCGTCGGGAAGATCCGGGCGTCGATGCCCACGTCACGGACGATGCTGCTCGACTTGATCTGCTCAAGCCCTTCGCGCGTCGTCGTGATCACGACGACTGCCTTGTCGAGTTGCTTCGGACACAGGCTGGAGCAAAGCCCCGCTCGCATGGGAAGCGCTGCTATCTCGCACTCGACCTCATTCAGGTTCTGCCTAAGGTAACGATGGGTCTCGCTAACCGCGTCTTCGGGGCGCGTGCTGGTTTGACTGCGTCGCAACGGTTCCGTGAGCTCGGTTACAAGATAGACGCGAATACGATCGGTCGTCATGATCGTTTCCTTTATTGCCCCAATTCGCTTGACGGCTTCCTGATGTCTTGTCGGATATTACGCGATACTGCATTATATATCACCGCAGGAAAAGTTTCAAAGAACGTGAAGCACTCGTTCTTTCCCGCGGAACGAAGCGGCTTGCTTGGAGCGGAGGGTGACGTCATGTCGGGTGGATTTGGTCCAGCGTCCGGCCTCTCCGGGCTTTCTGGTCTCTCGGGCCTCTCGGGACTTTCAGGCTTTGATGCGGGGGGATATGGCCGGACGCCCGTCGTCCGTCCGATCGGCATCACACCGGCACTGAAAGCTGACGGCGAAGGCTGGCATCGCGGCGAGGAATGGCCGCCCGGCGCACAGCCTTATCCCCGCATCGGCGTTGAGGAGCATCCGCGTGGAGCCTGGGGTCCGGAATTCATGGCGCTTGCGATCCTGTCCGAATTTGTATGCGGCAACGACTGGAAGGCAATCGTGCTCGATCCCTATCCGGTGTCCAGCGATCCGAGGCTCGACGAGGAGTTTGCCGAGCTTCATGAAATCGCCGAGTATCGGGCCGGCGTTCTCGCCGAGGCGGTCGCGCAACACCACTTCTTTCTCGACTACTTCTGCGGCATCTTCGGCTTCAACAAGGTTTCACATCCACGAACCTTCGATCTCGCCTGGGCCGCCTTGCGCATTGGCCAGTTTCAGGCGATGCGGCACAAGCTGCTCCACCGACGACCGCGGCCTTCGATGGTGTGTCCCTCGCTGCTGCCCCCGATCGACCCGCCTCCTCATGCTTCCTACCCGAGCGGACACGCGACGGAAGCTTACCTCGTCGCAAGATGCCTTTCTGCGGTCATGCCCAGCGGAGCGAAGGCACCGCTGCTCGCGATGGCTGAACGGATTGCACGCAATCGCGAAGTCATGGGCTTGCATTACCGTTCAGATACGATCGCCGGAGTAGTCCTTGCCGAAAAAACGGCCGTCATTCTTCTCGGTCGGAAGCCTTGGGTGAAAGCCCTACTGGACATGGCTCGTGCCGAGTGGAGTAAGGCTCCTCCATGAACCGATGCCGCGTTCGATCGCCAGCGTCGCGTCTCACGCCACAAGGCGGCTGTCGAGCGAGAGCGTGTGCCGAACGAGGTCGACGCGGCGATGGGTGCTGGACTTGCGGAAGATGGCCGCGAGATGCGTCTTGATCGTCGAGGCGCAGACCCCCAGCCCATCGGCCGCTTCCGCCACCGTGTCGCCGGTGATGATGCGCGAGAGGACGCGTTGTTCCGCGGCGGTAAGGCCATAACGGCGCGCTGCCAACGAAGCGACTGAACCGTCGCGCTGCTCCGAACCGCGTACCACGAGCAGCCTGCGGTCCGGCGCGCCGGCGCCATGCGCGTGGGTCAGGGCGACCCACGAGAATGCGTATGAAACCCCGTTAGCGTCAGCGACCGACTCTTCCTGCGGCGTCCCGCACGGCGCGCGCAGGATCCGTCGGACGATATCCGCAGCCTCGGGTGTCGTGCCGACGAGGCGATCGCCGGAACGTCCCAGCGGATCGCGTTTCAGCAGTGCGCGCTCGGCGACAATGTTGGAGTAGAGAATGCGGCCGTCCGTTTCGAGCAGAAGAACTGCGTGTCCGAGCCGATCAAGTCCGCCGCGGCAGATTTCCGCCTCGGTAGTCAGTGCGGAGAAGCGCTGCGCGGCGACGATCGCCCGCGAGAGGTGAGGCGCGAGCGACTCGGCCAGGGAGTATGCCTGTTCGGGGAGATCCCCGGCGCGTGACCCCAGCTCGAAAGCACCGACGACGATCCCGTCATGCACGAGCCCGATCGCAACCCGCTCTCGATCGTCGCCCACGTAAATGCCGGCCGCTCTTTCCTGTGGCCTCGGTGCGCGCTGCGCGTTGCGAACGATGCCGCGTAGCCGCACCTCTGCGCAGGCGCGTCCGGCAGGATCCTCGGGCCAGCCTTGGCTCGCGACGATCGTGCTGCGCCCGCCTTCCGGGTCGGCGCAACAGAGGGCGGCTTCGTCGGTGCGGGCGCGGTCGGCGATCGCAGCCAGCGCGCGCGGCCACAGGGCCGGATCTGCGATGCTGTCGTGCAGAAGATCGAGAATCTCGTCCAGGCCGTAATCGTTCCTCGTCATGGTCCGCCTCCGAATTTCACTTCCGCGAAGGTCGCAGGTGAATTCGTAGGGAGAGGCGCGTCGGATCGGCGTGACGCTGAACGGTCCGCATCGTGAATAATGCGTGACACGCGAACCATGCCTACGATCTCGTCAGCGCGAAGAAAAACATCGCGACGGCTTCGATGGATCCACTGTTGATTGCAGCTCACTTCCATGGGCGCGGTGTCGCAATTTCATCAAAGCCAGGCAGCGGTTTCATCGGCCAATACTATCTTTCTGCAGCATTCGGATATTTTTCAAAAACTTCATCCGAACGGTGGAGGCGCCGTTCCTCGACATTCCCGATACTGGCTGAGTAAGCTGCATTATCGATTCTTACATAAATGATGACGCCGCTTACTCCTTTTCTATCAACCTCGACTGTGCGACAACAGGAGGCCTACAATGTTCAAGCTTGCAAAAATTGGAGTGTCATGCGCGGCTGCGTGCTTCGGCTCACTCCTTCTCATCACGATCCCTGCATCTGCGGACGAGCCGAGCACATTCGTCAGCGAGGCTACCAGTGAGATGTACAGGCGAAGCGCAGAGGTGGAGCCCGGCGGTGGTGCACGATCCCACCCGGTCCCCTATGACGAGCATTCAAGCTCGTTCATGCATCCCGGCATCACCCCTGGTGTCGAATACAGCTCGGGCGCGGCTCGGATTGCCATCGAGCAGCCGTCGGCTCACCCGGCCCCATACGACGAACATGCCAGCGCGTTCGTGACTCCTGGCACCTTCTGAGAGAGGGGCGAGGTTCCCCAGGTGCCGAGGACAGCTGTTGAACGACAATCTTTTCTGAAATGAAACAGAGGACGGCACAGCTGCAACTGGACGCCGTCCTCTTCTTGACGGGATCATTGAAGTCCGACGTATAAGACCTGTGGTCGATGTGCTCAGTTCGAAGCAGCAGGAAGGGCCGCGGATCCTCGACGAAAGCCGCTCGCCTTTTTCCGGGCCATAGACGGCACCGTGGTGCTGAAAACTCGCTCTGCGGACACAGGACTTCGTACCTTGCAGGTACCAAAAGTTATCTCTCCCGATTATGATACGGAAATATGCCCTGAAGGGGGATGCCGTTTCATGCCTTGGCGAGGACCAGAAGGAGAGAAAATGCGTGCTGATACCATCGCGGCAGTGACCGAGGATATCTACAAGTCACTGGCGAACGACAACCAGGATATTGATCTTCATATCAACCGGCTCAAGGAGGCGCTCTTGGCCGCTGGCGCCAAGCAGGCGGTATTTGATCCTGAGCGGCTTGTCTATAGTAATCGCGCCGGCCGCAAGACGATGCAGGCCTACTTCAAGAAGCGCGGCGTGGCAGTAGTTTTTCAATAATCGTCGCCGGATAGTGCCGCAATATACACGCAATATCGTTCTGCAAAGCACAACGCGCTCCCCCGGTTCGCATTTCTGCTGGATATCGACAGGCTAATCTGTGATGGCGTCGCCCTGGGGGGGGATTGTTCTGAACTGGACTTATCAAGGTCGTTGTCGGGTCCCGTCTCAGTCTCATGCGACTGCAGGCCGCCTCCAAGTTGGACGTCGCACGCGCACATCCGGCGATCCGGCAATGCAGATCGATTCGCCGTCAGAGCAACTGAAGCAGCCCACCGTTTTACCGATGTGGCGCGGCCAAGCCTCGCCTTTGTCGTTCGTGCCGAGTGAGTGCCACGGTTGCCGTGATGATGATCGTCGCTCCGATCAGCGTGGACCATGAGGGGATCTCGCCGAAAAGCAGCACGCCGAACAGGATGGCAATGACGATGCGGACATACGGAACCGGGGCGAGCGCGGAGACTTCGCCCACGCGGTAAGCCTCGATCGTGAGCCACATGCCCAGCGCTCCAAAGGCTCCTGTCAGGCTGACGAGGGCGAAATCCGATGCCGGCAGCGGCTGCCAGTAGAGCGCGGCGACAGGCGCGGTCCCCAGCGTCGTGACGAGCCCGATATAGAGCATGATCGTCGCCGTGGGCTCGGTGCGAGCAAGCGCGCGGTTGAGGAAGACGATCAGAGCCGCCGCCGCGGCGCTCGCGAGGCCGACGATGACGCCTGTTTCCAGTGCAACGAGCGAGGTTCCCGTTGCGATGACGACGCCAATGAAGCCCGCAATCGTCGCGCCGATGCGCCAGCCGCCGACTTTCTCTCCAAGGATGGGCGCGGCAAAGGCAATGACGAAGAGGGATGTCGTGAAGGTCAGCGTCGTCGCCAGCGCCATGTCGAGGACGCGAAAGCTCCAGTAGTACAGCCACCAGGTCGCGAGGCTGGCGAGGCCGCGCAGGATCTGCAGGCCAGGGCGTCGCGTCCTGATGAGATCGCGGCTGATGGAAAGAACGATCGCGAGCGAGACGACGAGCTGGGCGAGGGCGCGGAAGAAGACGATCTGCGCATCGTTTGCCGCACCGCTCGCGAGACGCAGCATCGTGACTTCGAGGGTGAAGACGCAGGCGGCGAGCGCGAGCAGGACCGCCCCGCGCAGGTTGTTCGGCTCGGCCGTCGATCCGGGCGTCATGCGGCGCACATCAGGCTGGAGACGGGCGATAAGCCGCGTAGCTCTCCGGCGCATGGCTGCCGAGCCGCCGCAGGAGCGAGACCCACGCCACGCAACCCTCGTTCAGCGAAGAGAGCCGGAAGAACTCGTTGGGGGCATGGTAGTCCTCGTCCGAGATCGCGAACGAAAACATCACGGTATCAGTTCCCAACTCGCGCCTGACGATATCCGTCAGGGGCAGGCTCGCGCCGATGCGCACGCGGATAGGGCGCGTGCCCGTCGTCGCCGCCAAAGCGTCTTCGGCAGCGAGCAGCAGCGGATGATCCGCCGGCACGAGATAAGCCGCGCTGCCGCCCCGCTCGTCAGTGAAGGCGATGCGAAGCCCCGCCGGACAGTGCCGGGTCAGGTGTTCGCGGACGCTCCGCGCGACCGTCTGCGGGTCCTGACCGGGCACGAGGCGGAAGGTCAGCTTGGCATGGGCCTCGCTCGGGATCACGGTCTTGCCCCCGGCCCCCGTATAGCCGCCCCAGAGGCCGTTGACCTCGAGGGTCGGGCGATACCAGAGCCGTTCCAGCGTCGTGAAGCCGGGCTCGCCGACCGGGATGGTCTCGAGTTCGGCATGGAAGCGTTCATCGTCGAACGGGATGCTGGCCAGCGCCTCGCGCTCCTCGGCATCCGGCAGATCGACGCCATCGTAGAAGCCGGCGACTGCGATGCGGCCCGACGGCTCGTGCAGGGAGGCGACGAGAGCGGCGATCACGTGGAGCGCATTGGGCACCGCGCCGCCATAGCGCCCGGAATGCAGGTCCTTGACGGCGGACGTGACGGTGAACTGGAAGCCCGCATTACCCCGGGAGCCGACATTGATGCAGGACAGATCCGCACGCCAGCGCCCGCCATCGGCCGAGATCACGGCGTCCGCGCGCAGAAGCTCGCGATGATCGCGCAGGATCGCGCCGAGGCTGGCGCTTCCCGTCTCCTCCTCGCCTTCGAGAAGGAACTTCACATTGACCGGAAGGCCTCCCTCGACCGCGAGAAACGCACCGAGCGCCTCGATGGCGATCATGCTCGGGCCCTTGTCGTCGGACGCGCCCCGGCCATAAACCCGGCCATCGCGCAATGCCGGCTCGAAGGGCGGGCTCGTCCATCTGTCGAGGGGGTCGGGCGGCTGCACGTCGTAATGGCCGTAGACGAGAAATGTGGGTCGCCCCGGCGCGCCGAGCCACTCGCCGTAGATGGCCGGCTGGCCGCCGGATGCGATTTCGCGCACGCCGGCAAAGCCCAGCGTCTTCAGCCGCTCCAGCAGAAAACCCCGCGCAGCCTTCATCCCCTCGGCATAGGCCGGATCGGCTCCCACTGACGGCAGGCGGATGAACGCGCAGAGCCGGGCGACGATCCCGTCGTAATCCGCTGCGAGATGCGCGGCGACCGGGTCGCTCACGAGCGCCCCCCATCGACGCTGAGTACCTGTCCAGAGATCCACGCCGCCTGCTCCGACGCGAAGAACGCGACAGCCGCCGCGATATCCTGCGGCGTGCCCAGCCGCTTGGTGTGGATCGAATCCGTCAGGCGCTCCTGCCCGGCGCTGCCAAGCGCTTCCCATTGGCGCTGCGTGGTCGGATTGGAAAGGACGAAGCCGGGGGCGACGGAATTGACCGTGATCCCGTGCGGCCCGAGTTCCCAGGAGAGCTGGCGGGTCAGCCCGACGAGGGCGTGCTTGGCCGCTGTATAGCCCTGGATGCCGGTGAGGCTCGGGCGCAATCCGGCCCCGGAGGCGATCGTGATGATCCGCCCGCCCCCGGTCTTCTTCATGAGCGGAGCCGCTGCCTGCGCGAGCCAGAAGGCGCTGTCGAGATTGGCGGAAAACAACGCGCGCCAGTCGCTCTCGTCGATCTCCTCGATGGGCCGCCCGACCTGCCCGCAGACGCCGCCCGCCGCAGTGGCGACGATGTCGAGCCGCCCATGCGCCCGCTCGACATCCGCGACGAGCGAATGAGCGCTCGCGCGATCCGACAGATCGACGGCATGACCGGCAACAGCACCGAGTTCCGCTGCCGTGCGGGCGATGCCGTCCGCATCGCGATCGGCGAGGTGGACGCTGGCCCCGGCGGCGATGAAGCATTCGGCAATGGCGCGACCGATGCCCTGAGCCGCGCCGGTTACGATGACGACGCGGTCGTCGAAACGGATCTGCATGTGTCGCTCAATTCGTTGAAGGTCTCGGGGCCCTGTTCGCGGCGACCATCCTCGATGTCGTGGATGAGCGCGACGAGGCGGTCGAGCGCAGGCGTTTCGATGCCTTGCTGCCGGGCGAGGCGGGCGATGATCGCGATCTGCGCATCGACCTCGGTGCGCCGCTTGCGCACGGCGAGATCGCGCCAGATCCCGGAATGGGTCTTGGCCGTCCGGCTCGTATAGTCGGCGAGCCAGGCGATGATCGCGCGCCCCTCTTCGTCGCTTGCGCCGGGAGCGAATGCGAGGGGATCGAAGCCCGCAAAGCCGCGCGGGACGACGCCGCGCGCAGCCGCCACCGCGGCGACCTCACGCCCGAGCGCAAGCCAGACATGCATGCGTGCGGGATCGGCGAAGTTCTCCGACATCGAATCGTGGTTGAGGGCGGTCGCAAACAGCATCGCGCCATAGCCGAGCTTGCCCCAGAGGTAGCTCCAGATGTCCTCGGTCAGCACCGCATCGGGCTCGAAGAGCGCGAGCAGGGCATGCATGCGCTTCGTGCGTTCGCGGATCGAGCCGTCGATCTCGCCCACCACCACCGCACCGCGATTGCCGTAGAGGATTTCCCCCGGGCCGTGCCAGTCCGCGCCGAAATTGACGAAGGCGCCCATCGTGCGCTCCGCCCCTGCGGCATCCGCGATGGCCAGTTCGTTGAGACCGTTCTGCGCGGAGAGGACGAAGCCGTCATCAGTGAGGAACGGGAGCAGCTCCTGCATCGCAGCCTCGGTATGCTGCGCCTTCACCGCCAGGATGATCGTGTGGTAGCGGCCTTCCAGCTCGGATGGCGTCGCGGCCGGAACCGTCTGCGTGAACTCCTCGACAGGCCCCAGGATGGCAAGCCCGCTCTCGCGGCATGCCTTCACATGCTCTTCGACGATATCGACGAGCAGAACGTCTTCTCCCGCGCGTGCGAGATAGGCGCCGATGGTGCCGCCGATGGCGCCCGCGCCCCAGATCAGGATCGTGTCGGCCATGGTCCCTCCAGCGCCTCGCGGGTTTCCTCGACGCCGATTTTCCACAGCGCGAGCATCTGATCATCGGGCTTCTGCCAGTCGCCGCCGAAATTGCCGTCGCCGAGCAGCGCCCGCGCACGTTCCGGCGAGAGCGCCTTGAGGAGGGCACTGTCGACGGGCGGCTTCTGTCCGGATGGGGCCGGCGCATGGTCGAGGCGCGTCCAGGGGAAGTTCTCCATCCAGCTCGCATGCGAGCCGACGCGGTCGATTTCGACGACCTTTTCCCAGGTGCGCGGCGCGTTCCACCATTGATGCCACTTGATCGACATCTCCGGCCAATCCGCCATCAGCTCCTGAGCCAGCGCCGCGACGGGTTGATTTCCGCCATGGCCGTTGACGAGCAGCACGCGGCGAAACCCGGAGCGGCGCATGGAGGCGACGAGATCGCGGACGACCGCGAGCAGCGTCTCGACCCGCAGGGTGACCGAGCCGGGGAAGGCTCCGAAATAGGGCGCGAGACCGAAGGGCATGGCGGGGTAGACCGGCACGCCCAGCGGCTCGGCCGCCTCGACCGCGACGCGCTCGGCCAGGATCATGTCGACGCCGAGCGACAGCTGCGCATGTTGCTCGACCGAGCCTATGGGAAGGACGCAGCGATCATCGGAGCGCAGATAGCTCTCCACCTGCATCCAGTTCATGTCGTTGATTCTCATCGTTCCTCCACTTTTGCCTTTGCGTCTTCTTGTCGAGAATCTGGTTCTTGCTGCACCTGCTCGTCCTGACCGACCTCGACGGGCCAGTTGACGGAATCGAGCACGATCTTCGCGAGCAGCCGCGACAGGGTGTCGCGCTCGTCGCGGTTGAGGGTGTCGAGCATGCGCTCTTCCAGCTCGACGAAACGGGGCAAGGTCTCGTCGAAGATGCGCCTTCCGTCCGGCAACAGGCGCAGGATCTGGTTGCGCCCGTCGAGCGGATCGGCATCGCGCCTGATCAACTGCGCACGCGTGAGTTTCTGGATCGCCCGGCTCAGCGTATTCTTCGGAAATCCGTAGGACACTGCGATGTCGCGGGCGAGGGCGCCGTCATGCAGGCCCAGGGTGTAGAGCACGACGAATTCCGGGCGCGAAAGACCGTAGACGCGCTGTATCCAGCCATACAGCGGCACGTTGTAGCGCAAGGCGATGTAATTGAAGCGGAACGCGAACCAGCACGGGTTACGCCAGAGCTTGGCCTCCATGACCGGATCGAGGCCGGAAATGCCTTGAACGTCCCGATTGTCGAACGCGGCCCGCTCGTTTTCCGGCTCGTCGCGGGGATCGCTCGCGGCGCTCTTCTTCATTGCTGAGATGGTTCCAAATTGAACTTGACGACTGGAGTATCCGCCGACATTCTTCAAAAAACAAGTTCCGAATGGAAGTGTCTGAAGTTCGAGAAGGCGCAAGAAACACACGCCACCGAACAGGAATTTGGGAACCAGAGGGAAATGGAGAGGCTGAAATGAACTATGCGCGAATGAGGCGCGTCTGCGCTCTCGCTTTTGGGCTCACGCTCACGGCGAGTATCGTCCATGCACAGACGCTGACGCTCGGCGTCCGCGGCGGGCCGGAATCGATGGACCCGCATTACTCGGCGCTCGGCACGCATGCCGAAGCCATGAAGCACGTCTTCGACACGCTGATCTGGTCGGACGAGAATCTTCAGCTGCAGCCCGGACTTGCGGAATCCTGGAAGGCGATCGACGATCTCAAGTGGGAATTCAAGCTGCGCCAGGACGTGACCTTTCACGACGGAACGCCCTTCACTGCGCGTGACGTGAAGTTCTCCATCGAGCGCATCCCGGTCGTGACCGGCCCGACGACGATGGAGATCTATGTCCGCCGCGTGGCCGAGATCGAGATCGTCGACGACCACACCCTGATGATCACGACGAATGCGCCCGCAGCCACCCTGCCCAACGACTTCGTGCGCCTCTTCATCGTCTCGGCAGATGCCGCAGCCGATTATTCGACGCCCGAGACGGCTGCCGAGGGCTTCAACACCGGCGCGGCGACGGTTGGAACCGGCCCCTTCAAGTATGTGTCGTGGGAGCCGAACGGCGAGCTCGTGCTCGAGCGCTTCGACGATTACTGGCGGGGTCCCGCTGCCTGGGAACAGGTGGTGCGCCGCGAGATTCCAAACGATTCCTCGCGTCTCGCTGCACTTCAGGCCGGGCAGGTCGATCTGATCAACTACGTTTCCTCGTCCGACTATCAGTCCCTGCAGCGCGACGACCGCGTCGATGTCTTCATCGCGGACAGCGCCTACGTGATGAACCTCCAGCTCGACCAGCGCGAAACCTCGCCGATGGTCTACGACAATGCAGGCAACGTCCTTGCGGAAAATCCGCTGCGCGATGCCCGTGTGCGCGAAGCTATCGATCTCGCCATCGACCGCGAGACCATGGTCGAGATCGTTCTCGAAGGGCTGGGCGTTCCCGCCAACCAGGTCATGCCCAAGGGCTTCTTCGGCTCCAGCGACAATATCCCCGATCGCGAGCATGATCCCGACCGCGCCCGCACGCTGCTCGCCGATGCAGGCTTCCCCGATGGCTTCACCATCGATCTGTACTGCACCAACGACCGTCTGCCGGGTGACGGCGCGATCTGCCAGGGGCTGGGCCAGATGTTCTCGCAGGTGGGCATCAGGACCAACGTCAATGCCATCAGCCGCACGATCTATTTCCCGACGCAGGCGCGAAAGGAGTATTCCGTGTTCATGAACGGCTGGGGCACGCTGACCGGCGAAGGCTCCTATACGCTGGGTTCGCTCGTGCACTCGCCGGACGAGGAGCTGAAGCTCGGTTCGTTCAACCGGATCGAATACTCCAACCCGGAAGTCGATGCCGCCCTGCAGGAGGCGATCGGAACGCTCGACGACACGAAGCGTCGCGCGCTCTTCGAGAAGGCGATGGAACTCTCCATGGCCGACCGCGCCTACATTCCGGTCGTTGTCCTCCAGACTGTCTGGGCGGGCGCGAGGGGCAAGGTCAGCTACACGCCGCGCGCCGACGAAGACACGCTGGCGTATTATGTCGAGAAGCTCGACTGATCGCCATCCGCCCGTCCCGCACGGATGAGCACGAACGGCTGCGGCGGAAAATCGCCGCAGCCGAAGGCTCGACCGAGAGCACATCGCCCACTTTCCCCTGAAACCGATGCACTGGGTCCTGCATGCTCGGCTTTGTCATCCAGCGTTTCCTGCAGGCGGTCACAGTGATGGCCGTGATGTCGGTCATCGTCTTCGTCGGCGTCTATGCCATCGGAAACCCCATCGACGTCCTGATCCCGCCCGATGCGCCGCAGGACATCCGCGCCCGCACGATCGCGCGCTTCGGCCTCGATCGACCCCTCTGGGAGCAGTATTTCATCTTCATCCGCAATGCGCTGAGCGGCGATTTCGGGCGCTCCTTCATCTACGCGATGCCTGTGCTGCAGCTGATCTTGTCGCGCCTGCCGGCTACGCTGGAGCTTGCGCTCGCGGCGGTGCTGGGAGCGACGCTGATCGGCGTGCCGCTCGGCATCTTCGCCGGCTACCGCCCCCACAGCCGCGCGGCCCGGGTTATCATGGCCGTCTCGATCCTCGGCTTCTCGATGCCGACATTCTGGGTGGGCCTCGTCCTCATCCTCACCTTCGCCGTCTCCCTCGGCTGGCTGCCCGCCGGCGGACGCGGGCAGACGGTGACGCTTTTCGGTGTGCAGTGGAGCTTCCTGACGATCAACGGGCTCTCTCATCTGGTGCTTCCGGCGATCAACCTCGCGCTCTTCAAGCTCGCGATGATGATCCGGCTGGCGCGCGCGGGAACACGCGAGATCATGCTGACCGACACCATCAAGTTCGCCCGCGCCGCCGGGCTATCGGAGGCGACGATCCTGCGCCATCACGTATTGAAGCTGATCTCGATCCCCATCGTCACGGTATTCGGCCTCGAACTCGGCTCGACGCTCGCCTTCGCGGTCGTCACCGAGACGATCTTCTCCTGGCCCGGCCTCGGCAAGCTCATCATCGATTCCATCACGAATCTCGACCGCCCCGTCATGGTCGCCTACCTGATCCTGATCGCGGCACTCTTCGTCACGATCAACTTCGTCGTCGACATCACCTATGCGGCTCTCGATCCGCGTCTGCGCCGGGGGAAGGTCGCATGAGCGCCGCTGCGTCGCCGATCGCCAATTTCTGGGCGGAGTTCCGCGAGAGCCCCGTGGCACTCGCCGCCCTTGTCGTCGTCCTCCTGATCATCGTCGTCGCGGTGCTCGCACCGCTGATCGCGCCGCAGGACCCCTACGACCTCTCCCGCCTGCAGCTGCGCGATGCGCGACGGCCTCCGGGGTTCGTCGGGTCCGGGGGCTACGTCCATCTGCTGGGCACCGACGCGCAGGGGCGCGACCTGTTCTCGGCCATCCTCTACGGCCTGCGGATTTCCATCCAGATGGGCCTGATGGCTGGTGCGATCGCCCTGTGCATCGGCGCGACTTTGGGGATCACGGCGGCGTTCGTCGGCGGGCGCATCGAGGGGCTCCTGATGCGGATCGTCGATCTGCAGCTGTGTTTCCCGGCGATCCTCCTGGCGCTCGTCCTCGTCGCCATGCTGGGCCAGGGGAAGGCGCAGCTGATCGCGGCGCTCGTCGCGGCTCAATACGCCTATTTCGCCCGAACGGCCTATGGCGCCGCCTCCGCCGAGCGGCGCAAGGATTACATCGAGGCGGCGATGGCGACGCCCCTGTCGAGCAGGCGCATCGTCTTCCGGCATCTCCTGCCGAACTGCATGCCGCCGCTCATCGTCGTCGCCACCGTGCAGGTCGCGAATGCCATTGCGCTCGAGGCGACCTTGTCGTTCCTCGGGCTCGGGCTTCCCGTCACCGAGCCCTCGCTCGGGATGCTGATCGCGAACGGTTTCCAGTACATGATGAGCGGGCGCTACTGGATCTCGGTCTATCCCGGCATCGCCCTGATCGTGCTCATCGTTGCGATCAACCTCGTCGGCGACCAGATCCGCGACCAGCTCAATCCGAGGCTGAAGCGATGAACGCGCTGTCGAATGCCGAGCCGCTCTTGCACGTCCATGAACTGCAGACGCATTTCTTCACGCGTGCGGGCGTGGTGAAGGCGGTGGACGGGGTTTCGTTTTCGCTCCAGCGCGGGCAGGTGCTCGGCCTCGTCGGTGAATCGGGCTCCGGCAAGACCGTTACCGGCTTTTCGCTGCTGGGCCTGATTGATGCGCCGGGACGCATCGTCGGCGGCTCCGTGCGGCTTGCGGGCGTGGAACTCGTGGGCATTCCCGAGGCGAAGCTTCGCCAGGTGCGGGGCAAGCGGATTTCGATGGTCTTCCAGGACCCGATGATGACGCTCAACCCGGTCCTGACGGTGGGTCGGCAGATGGAGCTGGCGCTCGGCGCACACCGGCAGATGTCGCGCAAGGCCGCACGCGCGCGTTCGGCGGAGCTGCTGACGCGCGTCGGCCTCGCTGACGCAGACAAGCGCCTCGACGATTATCCGCACCAGTTTTCCGGCGGGATGCGCCAGCGCGTCGCCATCGCCATCGCACTCCTGCACGAGCCGGAAATCATCGTCTGCGACGAGCCGACGACGGCGCTCGACGTCTCGATCCAGGCGCAGATCCTGCGGGAGATGCGCCTGCTGGTGCGCGAGAGCGGCACCTCGCTGATCTGGATCAGCCACGATCTGGCAACCGTGTCGAGCCTCGCCGACCGGCTTCTCGTGATGTATGCCGGGCGCATCGTCGAGGAGGGGCCGACCGCCACGGTCCTGCGCGATCCGCGTCATCCCTACACCAAGGGATTGCTCGATTCGCTCCCCGCCATGGCCAGGCCGGGCGAGGAGCTGCGCCAGATCACCGGAGGCGCGCCCTCGCTGTCCTCGCTCCCGCCGGGCTGCGCCTTTGCGCCGCGTTGCGAGCGGGCGACGGCGATCTGCGAGACGATGCCTTCGCTAGAGGGCGACGCCGTTCGTCGCTTTCGCTGCCATCATCCGGTGGGAGTGGACGCATGAAGGACACGAGCGCCGACTTCCTCTCCTTGAAGAACGTCACCAAGCGATTTTCGCCGCATGTGAGCCTTGGAGATCGGATCGCGGCAGCGCTCGGCGCGTCCGTCGAGACCCGCTCCGTACAGGCCGTGACGAACGTGTCGCTCGGGGTCCCGAAGGGCGAGACGCTGGGCCTCGTCGGCGAGTCCGGCTGCGGAAAATCGACCCTCGGGCGCATTGCCGCCGGCATATACGCACCGTCGGAGGGTGCCGTGCTGCTCGACGGACAGCCGGTGATGGAAAACGGCGTCAAGATCACCACGCGGATCCAGACCGTCTTCCAGGACCCCTTCGCCTCGCTCGATCCCCGCATGCGCATCGGCGACATCATCGCCGAGGGGCCGATCGCCCATGGCCTGATCGCTCGCGACAAGGCCCCGGCCTATGTGGCCGAATGGCTGATGCGGGTCGGGCTCGACAGGGGCCTGCACGAGCGCTACCCGCACCAGTTCTCGGGAGGGCAGCGCCAGCGCATCGCCATCGCCCGGGCGCTCGCCATGCAGCCGGACGTGCTGATCTGCGACGAACCCGTCGCATCCCTCGATGTCTCGATCCAGGCGCAGATCATCAATCTGTTCCTGAAGCTGCGCCGGGAACTCGCGATCACCTGCGTGTTCATCTCGCACGATCTCGGCGTCGTGCGGCACATCTCCGACCGGGTCGCCGTGATGTATCTCGGGCGCATCGTCGAGGTGGGGGAGACCGAAGCGGTCTATGCCGACCCGCAGCATCCCTACACCCGCGCGCTCCTCGACAGCGTGCCCAAGCTCGTCCTCGACAGCGATGCCCTCGTCGAATTCAACGCCATCACCGGCGAGATCCCATCCCCGCTCTCACCCCCGCCCGGCTGCCGCTTCCACCCTCGCTGCCCCTTTGCGTTCGGTCGATGTTCCGTCGAGGAACCGCTGCTGCAGGCGACGTCCAGCGAGACACAGGCGGCTTGCCATCTGCTGGAGGAGGCGGACGCATCGGTCTGACGCTTGATGAACTTCGGCTTTTTCCCGCATCGGAGCAAACGTCGAAGCAGGACCCTGAATTGGAAGCACCCGGCGTCATGACGCCGGGTGCAAATTTGGTCGAGATGAAGCGGCCCTGTTCCTGAGAATCAGCCGTCGATGCCCATCTCCGCAGCGATCCGCTTGATCTCGGCCTCATAGAAGGCGAGCGCAGCCTCGCCGTCGATCCCCTTCGCGTTCGCCGCCTCGACCCATTCGTCGCGGATGAACTGCAGCGCCTCGGCGACTTCCGCCTGAAGCTCGGGCGAGAGCTCGTGGAAGACCGTGCCGCCTTCTTCGAGCTTGCCCAGCGCCGCATCTTCTTCCGCCTGCCACATCTCGGCAAAGCGTCGCACCAGCGCCTCTCCCGAGAGCTCGTCGACGGCGGCCTTGTCGGCATCCGAGAGCGCATCATAGGCGGCATCGCTCATCACCACGAACTGGCTCGAATGCGCGAAGCCGCCGGGCACGATCGAGACGTGGGTGAGGTGCTCGGTGAGGTTGAAGTTGTAGACCGTCTCCAGCTGCTGGAACATGCCGTCGATCACGCCGCGGGAGACCTGCTCGTAGGAATCGGTCATCGAGGAGGAGATCGGCACCATGCCGAGCGTCGTCGTGACCTTCTCGACCACGGGGCCGGGGACGCGGATCTTCTTGCCCTCGACGGCATCGATGCTGGTGAGGAGCGAGCCCTTCATGGTGAGCTGGTAGGGGCCGTTGGTCCACAGGCCGAGCAGCCTGACGCCCTCATGCTCGTCGGCGTCCATCATGAACTTCTGATACGTGTTCCAGTAGGCGAGCGAGTTGACGACCGCGTGATTGTGGGTCAGCGGCAGTTCGCCGATCTGGGTCAGCGTGAAGCGGCCGGGCGTGTAGCCGTGGACGCCGAAGGCCATGTCGGCAACCTCGTTGGCGACGAGATCGAAGTGGCCCGGCGGCGGGCCGAGAGCCGGCACGACCTCGACGCTGACGCGCCCTTCCGTCGCCGCCTTCAGCTCCTCGCCCCAGGGCTGGATCACCTTCGTGACGATGGGGTGCGTCGCGGGCACCCAGTTGGAATAGCGCAGCACCGTCTCGGCACTGGCGGGCGCGGCCCCGGCGATGGCGGCAGCGATGATCGCCGTTGCGGCGAGGAAGGTGGATCTGGTCTTCGACATGGTGTTCTCCTCTGATTGTTTGTTGTTTTGCAAGCGAAGGACCCTTCCTACATCAGGGAGGGCAGGTAGAGGACGAGCTGCGGAAACAGCACAACGAGCAGAATCCGGAGCAGGTCGGTGCCGAGGAACAGGAGAACCCCGGCAAAAATGGTCCGCAGCGGCACATGCGGCAGGACCGAACGCAACATGAAGGCGTTGAGGCCGATCGGCGGGGAGATCAGCCCGATCTCGACCACCATCACGATCAGGATGCCGAACCAGACCGGATCGAAGCCGAGCCCGACCACGACGGGGAAGAAGATCGGGATCGTCAGCATGATCATCGACATGCTCTCCAGCACGCAGCCGAGCAGCACGTAGATCAGGCAGATCACGAGCATCACCCCGAACGGCGTCAGATCGAGGGCGGCGATCAGCTCCTGCAGCATGCGCGGGAGGCCGGCGAGGTTGAGGAAGTTGCCGAAGACCATCGCGCCGACGATGACGAGGAACATCATGGCCGATGTCATCGCCGTCTCGGTGAGCGTATCGAGCAGGATGCGCCAGGTCAGCACGCCGCGAAGCAGCGCGATCATGAAGGCCCCGAACGCGCCGATGCCTGCAGCCTCCGTGGGTGTGAAGACCCCGCCGTAGATGCCGCCCATCACGATGACGAAGAGCAGCAGCACCGGCCAGACCTTGGCGAGCGCAGCCCGCCGCTTGCCCCAGCTCGCCCGCTCCACCGCCGGCCCCCATTCCGGCCGCAGCCGGGTCAGGATTGCGATCATGAGCATGTAGAGCAGGATCGCGAGCACCCCCGGGACGATGCCGGCGATGAACAGCTTGCCGATATCGGTCTCGGTCAGGATGCCGTAGACCACGAGCACCACGCTCGGCGGGATCAGGATGCCGAGCGTGCCGCCCGCCGCGATGGAGCCCGTCGAGAGGATGTCCTTGTAGCCGTAGCGGCGCATCGAGGGGTAGGCGACGCGGGCCATGGAGGCGGTGGTCGCCATGCTCGAGCCGGAGACGGCGGCAAAGCCGCCGCAGGCGAGGATGGTCGCGTGGGCGAGCCCGCCACGGAAGTGCCCGATCATGGCGTGGGCCGCGTCGTAGAGCTCGACGCTGATCTTCGAGCGGTTGATCAGATTGCCCATGAGCAGAAACAGCGGGATCACGGAAAGGCTGTAGCTGCTGACGATGCTGAAGGTGGTCTGCGCCGCCATGAACCCCGCGGGGCGCCAGTTCGTCAGGCTCGCAAACCCGACGACGCCGACCGTGAGCATCGCCACGCCCACCGGGACGCGGGCCATGATCAGCGTGAAGACGAGGATGAGCCCGATCGTGGCCACCATGTTCGTCAATCTTCCGGCAGGTCGGTGTGATAGGGCGAGGGCGTGGGCTGGAGCCGACCGATCAGCGATGCGGCGGCGGTCAGGACGAACATCACGGCGACGAAATAGGCGAACGGCGCATGAGGGATCCCGCCAAAGAGCGAATGCGAGTTCTGCCGGGCGAGCTGCCCGCCATAGACCCAGAGGCGCATGGCGAGATAGCCGAAGACCACGATCGAGATCACAGTCGCGATCCACAGGAGCAGCGGGCCCAGCCGCGGAAGCACATCGGCGATGAGCGAGGCCTCCACATGCCGCCCGAACAGGCTGACGAGCGGCATGGCCGAGAAGATCATGACGCACATCATGAACTCCGTGATCTCGTAGGCACCCAGGATCGGCGCATTGAAGATGTAGCGCCCCACCACATCCGCCACCATCAGCATCATGATCGCAAACAGGGTCGCCGCGCTGACAAGGCCGAAGCAGCGCGCGAGCTTGATCGAGACCTGCGCAAGGGCGTTCATGAGGAAGAGCCTCCACCGCCTGCAGCCTCGTCGGCGAGGATAGGCGCCGTGGGCGAGGTGTTGAGGTTGTACTTCATGATCCGGCCGTGGCGGCTCGAACGATCGCCCTCGAGCCCGTAGACGGGGCCGCTGGGGCCGGCGGACTTCGCCAGCACCGCGTCCAGCATCGCGCGATCGGTCTCGTCCATCCTGAACGCGAAGACCTGCATCGTCTGCGGCAGATGCCGGGCGTAGCGCGCCCCGATGATCACGCCCGCGACCTGCGGCTGGTCGAGGACGTATCGCGAGGCGACGGCGCTGAGCGAAACCCCGTGCCGATCGCCGATCGTCTTGAGCGCTGCCAGCAGCTCCTGGAACAGCTCCCAGGAGCCGAACTCGTCGATGATCAGCCGGTATTTCACGAGCGAGCGGTTCTCGAACGAAAAACCCGGATCGGGACGACCGAGCCAGCCTTCGGTCAGGAAGCCGCCGGCCAGTGTGCCGTAGCACAGGAGCTGCATGTCGTGCGCTGCGCCCCATTGCGCCAGCCCCCCAGAGGCGCGGCGGTCGAGCACCGAGTATTGCACCTGCGCGGAGACGATATCGATGCCGGCATGCGTGAAGCGCTCGATTGCCGGCGAATCCCAGTTCGTCACGCCGATATTGAGGATCTTGCCCTTTTCCTGCAGCCGCTTCACCACCTCCAGCGCGCGCACCGCATCGCCCTGCGCGAGGTCCCACCAGAAGAACTGCACGAGGTGCAGCCGGTCGAGCCGCAGGCGCTTCAGCGAGCGATCGACGATGGCTTCGATCTCCGAAGGCGTGATGTCGGCCAGCCGCGCGAGATCGGGCACGAGCTTGGTGTGGACGCAGACCCGGTCCGCGACCTCCGCCCCCCGGCGCTCGCGCATTGCCGCGATGAAGTCCCCGATCATCTCCTCGACGCCGGTATAGATGTCGGCGCAGTCGAAGGTCGTGATGCCGGCGTCGAGGAAGGCCTCCATGTCTGCGATGGCCGCATCCCGATCGACCGCGCCATGATCGCCGGCGAGCTGCCAGCAGCCCTTGACGACACGGGAGATCGGATGATTGGGGCGCAGATATGCGGTCTCAGGGGTCATGTCTCGTCGTCTCTCATGTCTCGTTTTTCCCCAGCCTTCCAGTACGGCTCGCTCCGGGCCTCCGGTAGCCCCGTCGTCTGGGCATGGCTGAAGCGGCGTTTGCCCGTGCGCGTGATCCGGAAGCGCCCGCCGCAATGCGGATCGGGACAGGCGACTTCGGCGTCCGTGCTCATCCAGTCATGCGGATCGGTCTCGCGCTGTTTGGCGGGGAGGAGCGGCAGGAGGGCTGCCAGCGCATACATCGAGACGCGCTGCCCGGCCTCGAAGACGAGGTTCTCCCCCTCGACGCGAAAGCTCTCGCCTTCCACGTGGCGGCAGACGGGCGGGCGATCGCCGATCACCGTCTCGACCTTCAGATCGTAGAGCCAGAAGCCATCGTCCATCAGCGTCCCCGTCTTGCTCCGTCCAGAGACTTTGCCGCTCTGTTGTTATCTGTGATATTCTATCACAAAGGGAAAGTCATCCCGATTTCCGTCGTATCGAAGAGCATCATGAACGCGCCACTCCTCCCCAGGATCGACCAGAGCAAGCTGCGGGAAAGCGTGTATAACTCGCTGCACAAGGCCTTTACGCGCGGTGATTTCGCGCCGGGGGACGTGGTGAACCTGCGCTCGCTCGCAAGCCAGCTCGGCACCAGCATGACGCCGGTTCGAGAGGCTGTCCGCCGGCTCGTGGCGGAGGGAGCGCTGATCGACACGCCGAGCCGAACGCTGGAGGTCCCCGCCTTCGACCCGCTGCGGATGCAGGATCTGATGCGCGCCCGCATTGCGCTCGAAACATTGGTCACCGAGTTGGCGATCACGAAGATGGATGCGACGGCCCTCGCGGAGCTCGAAGCCGTTCTCGCACGCCCGAGCACCGTCACTCCCGACGAACCGCTCCCCGATCTCGTCCAGAATTACGACTTCCACTTCACATTGTATCGCCGGAGCGAGTCGCCCGTATTGCTGCCGCTGATCGAGGGGCTCTGGCTGCAATACGGGCCGTATCTGCACCTGATCACCCGCCGTGCGGGTGCCGAGATCGGGGCCGGCAACGACATTCACCGCGAGCTCCTCGACGCCGTGCAAAAGGCAGATGCGGCGGCGGCGAAAACGGCGCTCATCCGCGACATCGAACGAAGTTTTGCCTTGCTTGTCCCCGCTCGGGCAGGCGATCCATGATGTTGCAGGTCTTTTGGATCTGGCGGCACTGCCCGCGCGCCCGAATCGCCTTTGGATCAAGCCCCGCTCGACGGAGTTGTCCAGAAGCTCCTGAGCGGTCGCGGTTCACCGTTACGTCTTAGATCGATGAGCCCTGCGGCTCGCGCTGATCCCGCATCGCCGGGGAGCGAAGGCTGGCCCCGATGATCCCCCAGTCCCGCCGAATGGCCGGCAAGTCAACGGGCGGATTGTGCATGGTCGGCTTCTTCGAGCCGACAGTTTGCACCATTTCCGATCCGCAGAAGGGAACGCAACGCATCAATTGGCATTGCCTAACGAGATAAAGCCGTCCTCTCCGCCGCGCAGGTTGTGTCGTCCGGCGCGGAGGCTTTGGTGATATTTAGACGGCGCGCCTGATCCAGACCGGTCAAACAATAGCTGGCGATACCCTCGTCGACGCATTCCGGCAAGCTGATGAACACACACATATCGAAAGGCAACAAGCCTATGAAAATTCTCATGGTTCTCACATCGCATGACGATCTCGGCGATACTGGCAAAAAAACCGGTTTTTGGCTCGAAGAGTTCGCCGCCCCGTACTACGTCTTCAAGGACGCGGGCTCCGAGGTCACCCTTGCCTCGCCCAAGGGCGGACAGCCCCCGCTGGATCCCAGCAGCGACGCGGACGATGCCCAGACCGAGGCGACGCATCGATTCAAGGGCGACAAAGCGGCCCAAGGCGATCTTGCACGCACTGCAGTGCTATCCACGATATCGGCGGATGATTTTGATGCGATCTTCTTTCCCGGCGGTCACGGTCCGCTCTGGGACTTGTCCGAGGATGCCGACAGCATCAAGCTGATCGAAAGCTTCTTCGCCAGCAACCGCCCGATCGGCGCAGTCTGCCACGCCCCGGCGGTGTTCAAGCACCCGAAGCGCGCGGACGGTAAGAAGCTGGTCTCAGGCAAGACCGTGACCGGGTTCACCAATACCGAAGAGGAGGCCGTCGGCTTGACCAAAGTGGTACCCTTCCTGGTCGAGGATATGCTGAAAGCCAACGGTGGCAACTATCAAAAGGGTACCGACTGGGCGTCATTCGTGGTGACGGATGGCACGCTGGTCACCGGGCAGAATCCGGCTTCGTCCGAAGACGCTGCGCGCAAGTTGCTGGACCTGCTGTGAGATGGGGAATGTGGCGATTGCGCAGCGATATTCTTCCCAATCTCCTCGCAAGCGGCCAGACTTCCCCATGAATCGACTCGACGGCGGCGCGCCCACGCCGGTCAGTGGCCGGTCCATCCAGTTGTCCAGCAGGAGACATTCCTGGTGGCAAAGGCACCGGCTTGTGGATCGACGTCGAATTTGATGCCGATAACTGCTCCTTGGCTGTCCTCCGTTTGATGCCTGGGCCCGGCGTCGATCGTGAGCCCGTTCTTCATCCTGTCGGGGACAGCCAGCCGGCTAGTTGTTCGAAAATCTCAGCGACATCTGAGGTGGCTGCCGCTCCCGCGATTACATTCGTTCGTCGGGCAGCGTTGATCTTGTTGCAGTAAATGACTGCTTGCCGCCTCAGTCGAACAGAAACCGGATGGTCTCCATCCGGTCAACCTGCTTGGCGGTGATCCGCCAGTAGTCGCTCGTTCCGGGTGAGGAGTTCCAGCACATGTGAATATCGTGAACGGGAGGACAGCAGACTCTTTGCTTGATCAGCCCCTACGCCCGAACATCTTGGACATGCCGATCCCGGCCCGCACCCGAAGCCGGCGATAAAGCGGCGTCTGGACCAGCACCAGAAGCACGATCGCGCTGATCAGGATGAGGCTGACCGGGCGGGTGAAGAAGGGGGTGAGATCCCCCTGGCTCACCATGAGAGCCCGGCGGAGGTTTTCGTCAGCCATCGGGCCGAGGATGACGCCGATGACGAGAGCCGAGATCGGGTAGTGCATCTCGGTCAGGAAGTAGGCGGCGATGCCGACGATCAGCATGAGATAGAGGTTCACGACGCTGAGGCCGAGCGCATAGGAGCCGAGCACCGACAATACCGCCACGACCGGCAGGAACAGGCTCGGCGGAATCCGCAGGAGCTTCACCACCTGCCGGGCGAGGAGGATGCCGTTGATCCACATCGCGCAGGCGGCGAGCACCATGATCGCGGCGATTTCGATGAGGAAGGTGGGGCGCTCGATGGAGAGCATCGGGCCGGGCGTCAATCCGTGCAGCATCAGCGCCCCGAGCAGCATGACGGCCGGCGGGCTGCCGGGGATGCCGAGCGTCAGGAGCGGCATCAGCGCACCGCCGATGCAGGCGTTGTTGGCGGTCTCCGCCGATACGAGGCCAGCCGGTTCGCCCTTGCCGAAATCCTCCGGATTGGGTGCGCTCGCCTTCGCCGTGCCATACGACACCCAGCCCGCGATATCCTCGCCGACGCCGGGCACCGCACCGATCCCGACCCCGATCAGCGAGGAACGGACGACATGCTTGAGGTTCTTCACGATGACGCCAAAATCGGGGACGATGCGTCCGATCTTCTGCATCTGGCGCAGCACCGAGCGCTCCCGCAGCCCCTTGATGATCTGCGGGATGGCGAAGGCTCCGATCAGCACCGGCACCACTTCGAGCCCCTGGTCGAGCGCGGGCATGTCGAAGGTGTAGCGCGGGTAGTACATCAGGCGATCGCGCCCAACGGTCGAGAGAGCAAGCCCGATGAAGCCGGCGATCCATCCCTTCACCACGAGATCCGAGCTCTGCAGCGTCCCGGCGATGATGATCCCGAACAGGGCGAGCAGGAAGAACTCGTAGGAGGTGAATTGCAGCGCCATCTCGACGATCAGCGGCGCGAACACCACGAGCGCCAGCATGCCGATGATCGTCCCGATCAGCGACGCCGTCGTGGTGAGGCCGAGCGCCCGCCCGCCATCCCCGCGCTGCGCCATCGGGTAGCCGTCCATGGCCGACGCCGCCGATGCGGCGGTGCCGGGGATGTTGAGGAGGATGGCCGAATAGGAACCGCCGTAGATCGCGCCGACATACATGGCGAGCAGCGCGATGAGCGCGGTGTTGAGATCGAACGAGTAGGTCAGCGTGGCGAGGAGGCCGACGCCGAGTGTCGCGGTCAGGCCCGGGAGCGCGCCGAAGGCGATGCCCAGAAGGCTCGATCCGATGAGGAGCGCCCAGTTCGAGGGATGCGAGAGGATACCGCCGAGGGCGGCGAAGAATGCGGCGAACTGGTCGAGAAGCGACATGCCGGCTCCCACTCAGAAACGGAAATAGCGGATGCGTTCCATGATCTCCACCACGAGCCCCTCCGCCGGAAGCGGGACGATGAGGCCGTATTTGAAGATCACGGAGAGGAGCAGCGGCGTCACGAAGGCGACGACGATGCTGCGCCTGAGACGGGGCCACGCCTCCTCGTCGCGCCACACAGTGGATGCGACGAACGCGATCTGCGCCAACGCCGCTCCAAACACGACCGCATCGCGCCAGTAGAAGCCGGCGGAACGCGATCCGGGCTGGAAGCCGGCCGCCGTCACGACGAGCAGTAGCACTGCGATCGCGAGAAAGATCGCCAGGCCGCGCCGCGCCACCGACGGGCGCTCGACATAGTAGACGGCGAGAAAGGTGAAAAGGGTCGGGATCGTCGCGATCGCGAAGTCGATGCGCGGCACCAGGATCACGATATAGGCCGCCAGCATCAGGCAGACGATCCACACATCGATGGCGGATCGAAACGCCGTGCCCCAGGCGCCCTCTGCCAATTCCGTGATAGCAGCCCGTGCGCCGCCGGCGCGTATGGCGTTCAGCAGGAGGTAGCCGGACAGGAGGATGAGCATCCCGGCGACCATGAGCGGGAACAGCGCCGGCGAGACGTACCAGACGTTCCGCACCCCGGCATAGCTGCCTTCGAGCGGATAGCCGAGCGCCTCGATCATCATGAAGACGCCGATCGCTAGGATGACGAGAGCGGTCCAGAAATCCGCCTTGCGCAATCTGACTTCGGGTGTCTGCTGTTCCAAGGCGACCTCGACAGGGTCTGCGGTGATGGGAGTTGCGGGAGGGCGACCGCGCCCTCCCGCCTGTCGGATGCAGGTTGCGGCCGTCAGCCGCCGTTCGGACGCGGGATGTCGAGCGTCTCGGGATCGACCGTTGTTGCACCAAGTTCATGCAGCGTCCAGGCGAACAGGCTTTCGAGCCTTGCGAACTCCTCGCGGGCTTCTTCGCCGCTCTTGCCGGAGATCTGGTAGAAGTTGTCTTCGGCCCAGGTCTTCACGGCGTCGGATTCCATCGCCTGATCGAAGGCCTCGGTGAGCTTGGCCTTGACCTCGTCCGGCGCGTCGTTGCGAACCGCAAAACCGATCGCTTGCTGGATCGGCAGGTGTTCGTCGAGTTCGGGATACTGGTCGAAGGCCGATCCGATCTCCCCGACGCCTTCGAGCGTCGCCGCGTTCGGGTTCATCATCGCCAGCGGCCGCAGACGACCCGCGCGGATGAGCTGCTGCTGCTCGGCGAGCGATGTGACGACGACCTGCACCTCGCCGGAAACCGCAGCGTTCTGCGCCGGTGCCGAGCCGTCATAGGGGATGTAGTTGAACTCCGTATCCGTCCCGCGCTGGAAGGCGAGCAGGTTGAGATGGTGGATCGAGCCGGCGGCGCTCGCGCCCGCGCGGATTTCGCCTGGCTGTCCGCGAGCCGCCTCGACGAGCTCTTCGAGCGTCTGATAGGGGGCGTTCGCCGACACCGAGAGGATGATCGGCGATCCACCGAAGATGTAGGGCTGCCAGACGTCGAAGCGTTCCTCCCATCCGCCCTGCACGCCGGCCGTGACGTTGGATTCCGAGATCCCGGCGAGCGTGTAGCCGTCGGTCGGCTGCGAGTAGACGTAGCTCATCCCCGCCGAGCCGCCGACGCCGCCGGTGCGGTTGACGACGTTGATGCGCACCGGGAGATGCTGCTGCATTTCGTTCGCCAGCAATCGGTTGATCGTGTCGGTGCCGCCGCCGGCACCCCAGACGACGACGGTGGTGATGTCCCGCGAGGGATAGTCCTGGGCATGGGCTGGAAGCCCGACCGTCAGCAGCCCCGCTGCTGCAATGGCGATGGCAAAACGCATTGTTTCCTCCCTGATGGATCGCTGATTTCCATTTGTGCTTCTGTGAGCGCTTGATCTTTTCCGACTTTGCGGTATCCCTTTACGTATACATAAACGAATGTGAGCGTCAACATCGTCATGATCAAGCTCGATGACATCAAGGAAACCGGGAGCGGATTGCAGCGGCCGGAATGCGTTCTGGCTCACGAGAGCGGACTGCTGTTTGCCGCAGACTGGGCGGGGGAGGGCGGCGTCGCGGTCATCGACCGGCAGGGCGACGTCACGCGAATTGCAGCGCGGGGCGGACCGCGAGCCATGCGCCCCAACGGCATCGCGCTGGAGCCGGGCGGCAATTTCCTGCTGGCGGATCTGGGTGCACAGGAGGGTGGCGTGTTCCGCCTGCACCCGGATGGAGCGGTCGAGCCTGTCGTGACGGAGCTCGAAGGGCGGGCGTTTCCGCCGACGAATTTCGTCTATCGCGACGACGATGCCCGGCTCTGGATCACGGTCAGCACCCGCCGGCACCCGCGCGATCTCGGCTACCGCCCCGATGTCGACGACGGCTTCATCGTGCTCTTCGACGGCCATGGTGCGCGCATCGTGGCGGATGGTCTCGGCTACACCAACGAATGCCACGTCTCCCCGGATGGTGGCCACCTCTACGTCAACGAGACCTTCACCCGCCGCCTCTCGCGCTTTGCGCTGCGGGCGGACGGCTCGCTGGGACCCAGGGAGATCGTGGCGGAGTTCGGAGCAGGCACCTTTCCCGACGGGCTCACCTTCGACAGCGAAGGCGGGATCTGGATCACCTCCATCGTCAGCAACCGCGTCATCAGGATCCACCCCGACGGCCACCAGGAGATCGTCCTGGAGGATGCCGATGCGGCCCATCTTGCGGAAGTCGAGGAGGCCTATCAGGCGCACCAACTCGGGCGACCGCATCTCGACACCTGCCGAGCCAAGCGCCTGCGCAACATCTCGAGCCTGGCATTCGGAGGTCCGGACCTGCGCACCGCCTATCTCGGCTGCCTGCTGGGCTCCTCGATCGCCTCCTTCACCTCGCCCGTTGCCGGCGCGCCGCCGCCGCACTGGTCGTACCCACTCGGGCCTCTCGCCGACATGAAGAAAACCGACAATCCAGGAGACGCGTCATGACCCCCACGACCAGCTTCAACATCGCCGTCATGCCCGGTGACGGCATCGGGCACGAGGTCATGGAGCCGTGCATCGCGGTGATCGACGCCGCCGTGCGCCGCGCGGGCAATTTCGCGGTCCATTACGATTGGCTGGAGGCGGGGGCCGAGGTCTACAAGGCGCATGGCGACGCGATGCCCAAGGCCACTTTCGACGCCGCCGCGAAGGCGGACGCCATCCTGCTCGGGGCCATGGGCCTGCCCCATATCCGCTACCCGGACGGCACCGAGATCGCGCCGCAGCTCAACCTGCGCTTCGATCTCGATCTCTATGCCGGCGTTCGCCCGATCCGCACGATACCAGGCGTCCCGAGCCTCCTGCGCAGCCCGCGCGCCGACGATATCGACTTCGTCCTCATCCGGGAATCCACCGAAGGCCTGTTCGCATCGCGCGGCAAGGGGGTGATCGAAGATGACCGGGAGGCGCGCGATACGCTCGTGATCACGCGGGGCGTCAGCGAGCGGCTGTTCGATTTCTCGTTCCGCCTCGGGGCGCAGCGCAAGAAACGCGGCGGCAAGGGGCGCGTCACCTGCGTCGACAAGGCCAACGTCTTCACCTCCTTCGCCTTCTTCCGCAAGATCTTCGACGAGCGCGCCAAGGCCTTTCCGGATCTCGTCGCCGACTACGTCTACATTGACGCCATGGCGCTCTCCCTCGTGCTGAAGCCCTGGGAGTTCGACGTCATGGTGACGGAGAACATGTTCGGCGATATCCTCTCCGATCTCGGCGCGGGGCTCGTGGGCGGGATGGGCT
>Ga0208490_100316_pt1 | contig 35825 bp, 32 predicted proteins | sample SubbioAug_CSWold_FD_184818 | JGI IMG/M metagenome (GOLD analysis project Ga0208490, IMG submission 184818) | Serpentinite rock and fluid subsurface biosphere microbial communities from McLaughlin Reserve, California, USA - CR11Aug_CSWold (SPAdes) | ecosystem: Environmental > Terrestrial > Deep...
CCGCTGGCGGTCGATCCACGCGAAGAGAAGCTCTTCAGCCGACGTTGGCGATGCCGCCGTCGACGACGATGGTCTCGCCGCAGAGGTAGCTGCCGCCCCGCCCGGCGAGGAAGAGGGCCGCGCCGGCCATGTCGTCGGGTCGGCCGATGCGGCGCATGGGCACGCCGCCGGCCACCAGCTGCTTGCCCTCGTCGGAGCCCAGGGCGAAGGCCATCATCTTGGACTCGAACGGTCCCGGCGCGATGGCGTTCACGTTCACGTGGTCCCGCACGAGGTTCTTGGCCAGGTGCCGGGTGAGGGCGAGGATGCCGGCCTTGGTGGTGCTGTAGGCGTAGGTCTCCATCGCCGGCGTGCGGATCCCGTCGATGGACCCGATGTTGATGACGCGGCTCGGGTCCTCCTCGCTGCCGGCGGCGCGCAGCTCGGGCAGCAGCGCCTGGGTGAGCAGGAACGCGCCCTTCACGTTGATGTTGAAGAGCTTGTCGAAGGCCGACTCGGGGTACTCGTCGAGCGGCTCGCCCCACGTGGCGCCGGCGTTGTTGACCAGCACGTGCAGCACGCCGCCGCTTCGCTCGCGCACCGCCCCGGCCAGCGCGTCGACGCCCTCCTGGGTGGCGAGGTCGGCGGGGATCGACGTGCACGACCCGGGCCCCTCCAGCGCGTCCAGCTCGGCGGCGGTGGCGTCGCACGCGTCGGCCTTGCGGGCCGAGATGTAGACGTGGGCGCCGGCCTCGACGAACCCCTGGGCGAGCATGGCGCCGATGCCCCGGCTGCCGCCGGTCACCACCACCTGCTTGCCCTCGACACCGAACAGACGATCAAGCACACCGGTCATGGCGAGACCCTATACATGGCGGTTGCGGCGACTTGACCGTTCGGTCAGGCTGCCCGCCCACATCCGATTCCCACAGGGGGCCCCCGACGATGATCCGACTGAGCGTGTTCTACCCGAAGACCGAAGGTGCCGAGTTCGACCACGACTACTACCGGGACAAGCACGTGCCGCTGGCGTGTCAGACCTGGGGCCTCGATGGGAGCAGCACCCAGATCGACAAGGGTGTCGACGGCCCCTACGAGGCCGCCGTGCACTTCACCTTCGACTCGCTCGAGGCGCTCGGCGCCGCGATGGGCGGCGAGGGCACCGGCGCGGTCATCGCCGACGTGGCGAACTACACCTCGATCCAGCCGGTCATGCAGACCAGCGAGATCGTCGGCTAGGAGCCGACCCGATCAGTCCGTCTTGCGCTGCGGGCGCCCGGTGGCCAGGTAGCAGATGCGCCCGGCGATGTTGACCGCGTGGTCACCGAGGCGCTCGTAGTAGCGGCCCACCAGGGCAGCGCTGCTCACGTCCTCGCCGGTCAGCTGGGCCGCGGCCTCGTCGACGAAGCGACGGTGGATGGCATCGAGCTCGTCGTCGGTGCGGTCGAGCTCCTCGGCGGCCTCGCCGTCGTGGTCCCGGAACGCATCGGCGCACCGACGCCACATGGCGCCGGCGATGTCGCCCATGTCCTGCACGGCGCCGCGGAGCGGGGGCGTGAGCGCCCGCCCGAAGCCCCGTGACGCTTCGGCGGCGACGTGCTCGGCGAGATCGCCGCTGCGCTCGAGCTCGGGGACGATGCGCGACACCGTCATCAGGAAGCGGAAGTCGCGGGCGACGGGCGACTCGAGCAGCAGCTGCTGCTCGACCGACTGCTCGATCTGGTACTCGAGGTCGTCGATCATCTCGTCTCGGGCGATGATCCGGCGGGCCGCCTCGGCGTCGTCGGCCAGCAGCACGGTGGTGGCGCCGGCGATGCCCTCGATGACCATGCCGAACTGGCGCATGACCAGCCGCTCGATCTCCTCGAGATGAGCACTGAAGCTCACGCGGACGTGGCCGGGCAGGTCGGGCATGACGACGACGGTACCCAGGTGGGAGCGGGTTCCGGGGGACCGGTTCGATCGGGGCCCGACACGGGGTAGGTCCAGCGAGGAACCGACCCGAGGAGGACGACATGGCCAAGGACCACGGCCCCAGCATCAAGGACGACGAGCAGTACGAGGCGCTCCGCGAGGACGGCATGAGCAAGGAGAAGGCGGCACGCATCGCCAACTCCGATCGCACGAGCACGGCCGAGAAGGGTGGCTCGTCCCCGGCGTACGAGGAGTGGACGAAGGACGACCTCTACGACAAGGCCCGGGAGGTCGGCATCGAGGGCCGCTCGGCGATGGACAAGGGCGAGCTCATCGACGCCCTCCGGAACCACTGATCAGGACGCCGAAGCCGCAGCCGCCACGAGCTGGGGCCCGATCCACGCCGCCAGGTCGGGCAGGACCGCCGATCCGGGGTGGATGCCATCCGGGCGACGCTGCGGGTCCAGCTCGCCACCTGGCCAGCCGGCCATGTGGCCACGCAGGTCGAGCATCGACACCCCGCCCCGGCCCGCCAGCACCTCGGCGACCAACCGGTTGAGACGGTCGATCCGTGCGACGTCGTGCTCCGGGTGCGACGCCTTCGGCGGGACACCGTCCACCGTGCCGGTGCGGATCGCGGGGTGGGTGGCCCACACCACCCGACTGCCGGCCTCGATCGCGATGCCGGCCAGTCGGGCCACCTCGTCGCGCAGCAGCGCGTCGAACGCCGGCTCACCGATGTGCTGCCAGAAATCCCGCTCGGGCAGGCGCCGGTCGAGGACGTCGAAGGACCCGGTGATGACGAAGACGACGTGGGGACCGACATCGGCGATCTCGTGCCGGCGCTCCTCGCGCCAGCCGTTGCACTTGTCGGTGGTCGGGGCCGACTCGCCCGCGTAGCGGTACTCGCCGCCGGTCACCAGGTGGCAGCCCAGCCAGCCGCTCGTCCACACGTCCACGCCGTGGTCCTGCCCCCACGTCGCGAGCTCGAGGCCGACGGCGAGGGCGTTCGAGTCACCGGCCACGTACACGCGCACCCGCTCGCCGGGCACCACCGCCCGGAACGGTGAGGGCGGCGCCGTCGTGGAGGTGGTGGCCGCCGACGAGACCGCCGCCGCGGTGCTGGCCTCGATCAACGTGGAGGGCCACATCGGCGCGGGCGCCTCGGTGGCTGGTGATCGCAGGGCGACGATCGAGCTCGGTGCCGCCGGGGGTGCGATGAGCCCGGCCGCCTGCCCGTCGAGCACCCGGGCCAGGGGGTCCATGGCCGGCGCGGGCACGAGCACGGCGACCAGGACCACGGCGGCCACACCGAGCACGAGCGCTGGCCGCGCCGCGGCTGCGCTCAGACGCCGGCCGTGGCGGATCGGCTCCTCGAGCACTCGGAGCGACACCTCGGCCAGCGCGAGGCTGCACGCCACGCGGACCACGGCGAGTGCGGCGCCCTCGAGACCGGTGCGTTCCGGACTGAGCCAGAGGAAGATCGGCCAGTGGTACAGGTAGGCCCCGTAGGAGATGCGGCCCAGCCACTGCAGCGGGGCCACGGCGAGCAGGTCGGACAGCGGTCCGAGGCCGCTCGCCGAGCGCAGCACGATGGCTGCGACCGCGGCGTGCACGAGGAGCCCGCCGGCGTACAGGCGCCCGTCACCCTGGTCGACGACCACCCAGCTCCAGACGAGGAGCCCGAGCGCCAACGGTCCAGCGGCGCGAGCGAGCCGCCCCGGTTCCCGCCGCCTCGTCGCCCACACCGCGAGCGCGGCACCGACGAGGACCTCGGCGGCGCGCGTGTCGGTCCCGTAGTACGCCCGGGTGACGTCGCCCTGGACCAGCACCATGGCGCCGACCGACCCGGCCAGGCCGAGCGCCAGCGCCAGGCCCAGGCGGCGGCCCAGGGCGAGCACCACGAGGGGGAACACGACGTAGAACTGCTCCTCGATCGCCAGGCTCCAGAAGTGCTGCAGCGGCGACGGGGCCTGCCCGAGCTCCCCGTACGACGTGCCGTCGAGCACGAAGCGCCAGTTGGCCACGTAGCCGAGGGCGGCCAGGACGTCGCCGCGCAGGTCGACCAGCTGCCCGCTGCTGCCTGCGACCACCGCGAAGGCGAGCGCCAGGCCGAGGGCGGCCAGCGCGGCCGGGAGCAGTCGGCGAGCCCGCCGGGCCCAGAAGCGGCGGAGATCCACCGTCCCGGTGGCCGCTCGCTCCTCCACCAGCAGCGAGCAGATGAGGTAGCCCGACAGCGTGAAGAACAGCGACACGCCGAGGAACCCGCCACCGGCCCAGGCGAAGCCGGCGTGGTAGGCGAGGACGGCGGCGACGGCGAGCCCTCGGAGCCCGTCGAGCGCCGCGATGCGTGGGTGCGACGTGGGTTGCATGCGGCGCCCGCCGGTGCGGGCCGGCGAACGGTAACCCTGCGCCCGCGATGCAGCCGTGTCGGAGCGCCAAGTCGTGCGGGCTGGTGCGAACGCCGGGGGCTCCGGAGTGGCAAGATCTGGAAACACCCATTTCCAACAAGGATCGCCACCCATGCCTGACGCACTGATCATCGACGCCGTCCGCACCCCCCGCGGCATCGGCAAGCAGGGGAAGGGCGCGCTCGCCCACCTGCACCCCCAGCACCTCGGCCGCACCGTGCTCGAGGCACTGGTCGAGCGCAACGGCTTCGACACCGCCGACGTCGACGACGTCGTGTGGGGCACCAGCGCCCAGTCCGGCCCCCAGGGCGGCGACATCGGACGGATGTCGGCGCTCGACGCCGGCTACGACATCAAGGCCAGCGGCGTCACCCTCGACCGCTTCTGCGGCTCGGGCATCACCGCCAACAACATCGCGGCCCACGGGATCATGGCGGGCATGGACGACCTGGTGGTCGCCGGCGGCACCGAGATGATGTCCATCAAGCACAAGGGCATGCTCCCGATGGGTGCCGGCAACGCCCACCTCCAGGAGCTGCACCCGCAGTCGCACCAGGGCGTGTGCGCGGATGCCATCGCCACCCTCGAGGGCATCAGCCGCGAGGACCTCGACGCCCACGCCGTGGAGTCCCAGCGCCGGGCCGCCGCGGCGATCGCCGAGGGGCGCTTCGACCGGAGCCTGGTCCCGGTGAGGAACCCCGACGGCTCGATGGCCCTGGACCGCGAGGAGTTCCCCCGGCCCCAGACCACGCTCGAGTCACTCGCGCAGCTCGCGCCCAGCTTCCCGGCCATCGCCGACTACCGCCACGAGGGCAACCCGAGCTTCCGCGAGCTGATCAACCAGCGCTACCCCGACCTCGACATCCACCACGTCCACCACGCCGGCAACTCCTCGGGAGTCGTCGACGGGTCCGCCGCCATCCTCTGGGCCAGCCCCGACTACGCCAAGGCCCACGGCCTCACGCCCCGGGCTCGGGTGGTGGCCACCGCGACCGTCGGCGACGACCCCACCCTGATGCTGAACGCCCCGGTGCCCGCGGCCCGCAAGGTGCTGGCGAAGGCAGGCCTCACCGTCGACGACATCGACCTGTTCGAGGTCAACGAGGCCTTCGCCGTGGTGTCGGAGAAGTTCCAGCGCGACCTCGACCTCGACCGCGACAAGGTCAACGTGAACGGCGGCGCCATGGCCCTCGGACACCCGATCGGCGCCACCGGCGCGATGCTCATCGGCACCGCGCTCGACGAGCTCGAGCGCCGTGACGGCCAGTACGCGCTCATCACCATGTGCACCGGCGGCGGCATGGCCCCCGCCATCATCATCGAGCGCGTCTAGGAGCCGAGCCGGGTCAGGGCTCCATGACCACCCAGCCCCGTCGCTGCAGCTCGGCGGCGAGGGCCTCGTCCGGCATCTTGCGCAGCGCCGCGAGGCGCTGCGCCTCCCGGCGGTCGTAGCGGTCGCTCGACACCGCGACCTGCGGTGGGGCCTCGTCCGACGACCCCGGATCCGCCCCACCTCCGACCTCGGCCTCCGCCTCGAGCCGGGCGATGAGCGCGTCGGCCTCGTCGCGGGTGAACTTCCCACCGGCCTGGCGCTGGGTCAGCCCGAGCGGACCCCGCGCATCCCGGAAGTCGGTGTGCCCGGCGGCGTGGAGCAGCGCCGTGAGCTGCTGCACCTGCCGAGCCGTCGCCGGAGGACCGGATTGCTGACCGAACGCCATGGCCCCAGTGTCGCCGCTCCGGTCGGCGCGGTGGAGCCGGCCGTTCGAATGTTACGCTTGCGTGACGAGCCCGACGACGTCGCCCGCGACTCCGCCAACCCGTCGACCTCCTCCTCTCCGATGCACCACAGCTCCTGGCACCCCCTCCGGGTGGTCCTCCTCCTCGTCCTGATCGTCGCCGCCGGCGTCGCGCCCGCCGGCGCCCAGACCGACGCCCGGTCCCAGCGCCAGGAGGTCCAGCGCAAGCAGGCCGCCGTCGCCGCCGACATCGACGTGCTCCGGGCCACCGACCAGCAGGTCGAGGCCGCGCTGCGCGCCCTCCAGCGGAACGTCGAGGCCCGCAACGCCGAGCTGATCGACGCCGAGCGCCGCGCCGCCCGCGCCCAGGCGGCCGTCGAGGCCGCCGCACGAGAGGTCGAGCGGGCCAAGGGCGAGATCGCCGAGCTCGACCAGGCCGCCAAGGACGCCGCGGTCGCCGCCTACATGCAGCCCACCGCCTCGGTCGGCCTCGTCGACGCCCTCGCCACCTCCAGCATCGGTGAGGCCGAGCTGAAGCAGGCGCTGCTGCACGCTCGGTCACAGAACCAGTTCGACGTCCTGGACCAGCTCGAGCGCGCACGCGACGACCTCGAGGTCGCCGAGCTCGCCGCCGAGGCCGCGGCCACCGCCGCCGAGGGCGAGCAGGCCGCGGTCGCCGCCGAGCTCGACGAGGTGCGCCAGGCCACCACCGAGCAGGAGGCCGTCGTGGCCGGGGTCCAGGACCGCCTCGACCACCGGCTCGCCGAAGCCCAGAGCCTGGCCGAGCTCGACTCCCAGCTCGCCGACCAGATCCAACAGGAGCAGGCGCGCATCGCCGCCGAGCTCGACCGCCAGCGGCGGGCGCAGGAGCAGGCCCAGGCCGCCGCAGCGGCGCGAGCCGCGGCTCGACCAGCCGCCCCGGCGACCCCGTCCGCCCCGGCCGCGCCCCGGGCGCCGGCCGTCACCGCGCCGGCGGCACCCGCCGCGCCGGCACCGCCCCGGACGATCGCCATCACCGGGTCGGGCAGCATCGTCTCCGTCCGCGGCATCCAGGTGCACAACTCCATCGCCGGCCCGCTCGCCGAGATGCTGAGCGCCGCCGACGCCGCCGGCATCTCGCTCGCCGGTGGCGGCTACCGAGACCCCGCCGGCCAGATCGCCGTGCGACGCAACAACTGCGGCACCAGCAACTACGCCATCTACGAGATGCCGGCGAGCAGCTGTCGTCCGCCGACGGCCCGGCCGGGCTCGTCCATGCACGAGCGGGGTCTGGCGATCGACTTCACCCACGGCGGACGGATCATCAGCTCGCGGTCGTCGGCGGCGTTCCAGTGGCTCAACGCCAACGCCTCCCGCTTCGGCTTCTACAACCTGCCCAGCGAGCCGTGGCACTGGAGCGTCAACGGCCGGTGAGCGAGAGCTGAGCGGAGCCGGGCAGGCGGACGGCACACTGGCCGGGTGGATCAGCTCGTCGCCGTCGGAGAAGTCGAGGTCCCTGCCCGCCTGCGGGCGCGCGTGCGCCGCGTCGTGCGCCACGAGCCGGGGACGTCCACGGCCGCGCTGATCGCCGACCTGCGCACGCACGTGCCCCGGCGGGTGCTGGTGGTCGGTGACGGGTCGTCCGCGGCCGCGCTCGCCGTCGACCTGCACGACCACGGCCTCCCAGCGGTCGTCTACACCGACGACGAGGTGTCGCCGCCCGAGGGCGTACCCCGCCACTGGCTCACCGACCCCGCCGGAGACATGGACGTGGCCGAGGATCTCCTGGCGCTCATCGGGAACACGCCGATGCTCCGGCTCGACCGGACGGGACGAGACCTGGACTGCCACCTGCTGGGGAAGCTCGAGCTCTTCAACCCCGGGTTCTCGAGCAAGGACCGGCCCGCGCTCGCGATGGTCGACGCGGCCGAGCGAGCGGGCCTGCTCCAGCCGGGCGGCACCATCGTGGAGCCGACCAGCGGCAACACCGGCGTCGGTCTCGCCATCGTCGCGGCTCGACGTGGGTACCACTGCGTCTTCGTGTGCCCGGACAAGGTGGCCACCGACAAGATCGCCCAGCTGCGGGCCTACGGCGCCGAGGTGGTGATCTGCCCGACCAGCGTGGCGCCCGAGCACCCGGAGTCGTACTACTCGGTGTCCGATCGCCTGGCCCGGGAGATCCCGATGGCGTGGAAGCCGGACCAGTACCACAACCCCAACAACCCGCAGTCCCAGTACGACACCGCCGGCCCCGAGATCTGGGCCCAGACGAAGGGGCGCATCACCCACTTCGTGTGCGGCGTGGGCACGGGCGGCACGATCAGCGGCATCGGGCGCTACCTCAAGGAGCAGAGCCCCGACATCCGCGTCATCGGCGCCGACCCCGAGGGCTCCGTGTACTCGGGTGGCAGCGGGCGCCCGTACCTCGTCGAGGGCATCGGCGAGGACTTCTGGCCGAGCACCTACGACCCCGACATCGCGGACGAGATCGTCGCGGTCAGCGACGCCGAGTCCTTCGCCGCCGCTCGACGCGTCACACGCCAGGAGGGCCTGCTGATCGGCGGCTCGGGCGGCACCGCCATCGCCGCCGCGCTGCGCATCGGGCACGACCTGCCCCAGGACGCCGTCGTCGTCGTGCACATCCCCGACTCCGGCCGGGGCTACCTGTCCAAGCTCTACAACGACCGGTGGATGGCCGACCACGGGTTCCTGCGCTCCTCCGGACCCACCGTGGAGGACCTGCTCACCGGTCGGGACCCCGAGCTGCCGCTGCTGGTCCACACGCACCCCGACGAGACCGTCCGCACCGCGATCGACATCATGCGCGAGTACGGCGTGAGCCAGCTCCCGGTCGTGAAGGCCGAGCCGCCGGTCGTGCTCGGCGAGGTCGTCGGCGCCGTGACCGAGGTCGGGCTGCTCGACCAGGTGCTGCAGGACGCGTCGATCCTCGACCGGCCGGTGCAGGACGTCCTCGGACCGTCGTTCCCCACGGTCGGGCTCGGCGAACCGCTGGATGCCGCCATCGCCACGCTCGAGACCGCGTCCGCCGCCCTCGTGCTCGACGCCGGCCACCCGGTGGCAGTGATCAGCCGCGCCGACGTCCTCCGATCGATGACGACCGACAAGGACCAGCGCGCATGAGCAGCCCCCAGCAGGACCGCTCCTTCGCCACCCGCTGCGTCCACGGTGCCGGCGAACCCGATGCGGTCACCGGTGCCGTGGTCCCACCCATCAGCCTCTCCTCCACGTTCGCCCAGGATGCCGTCGGCCGCCAGCGGGCGTTCGAGTACAGCCGCTCGGGGAACCCCACCCGCGCCGCCCTCGAGCGCCACCTGGCGAGCCTGGAAGGTGCCGTCCACGGGTTCGCGTTCGCCTCCGGGTTGGCCGCCGAGGACGCCGTGCTCCGGCTGCTGGCGCCGGGCGACACCGTGCTGCTCTCCGATGACGCCTACGGGGGCACGTTCCGCCTGGCGCGCCAGGTGCACGCCGCAGCCGGCCTCGTCGTGCGCACCACCCGCCTCTCCGACACCGACGCGGTCGCCCGTGACTGGCCAGAGGGAACCCGCCTGCTGTGGGCCGAGACGCCCACCAACCCCTGGCTCCGGATCGCCGACATCGCCTCCCTGGCCGAGCTCGCGCACGAGCGGGGCGCGCTCCTCGCCGTCGACAACACCTTCGCCACCCCCGCCCTCCAGCAGCCGCTGGCGCTCGGTGCCGACATCGTCGTCCACTCGACGACGAAGTACCTCGGCGGGCACAGCGACGTGGTCGGAGGCTTCGTCGCCACCAACGACGACGACGTGGCGGCGCGGGTCGGGTTCCTGCAGAACGCCGCCGGTGCCGTTCCGGGCCCGTTCGACTGCTACCTCGTGCACCGCGGCTGTCGCACGTTGCACCTGCGCATGGAGCGCCACAGCGCGAACGCCGAGGCCATCGCGACGATGCTCTCCGACCACGCGGCCGTCGCCGAGGTGCTCTGGCCCGGCCTCCCCGACCACCCCGGGCACGACGTGGCCGCCCGCCAGATGTCCGCCTTCGGCGGCATGGTCAGCCTACGTCTCGCCGGCGGCGTGGATGCTGCGCTCCGGCTGTGCGAGTCCACCGAGGTGTTCACCCTCGCGGAGTCCCTCGGTGCCGTCGAGAGCCTCATCGAGCACCCCGGCCGGATGACCCACGCCTCCGTGGCCGGCAGCGAGAACGAGGTCCCCGACGACCTCGTGCGGCTGTCGGTGGGCATCGAGGCCGTGGACGACCTCGTCGCCGACCTCGCGCACGCCCTGGACCGGTGCTGAGGCGCAGCGCGGATGGTGGTGGGCGCAGAGGGACTCGAACCCCCGACATCGTCCTTGTAAGGGACGCGCTCTAGCCAGCTGAGCTATGCGCCCGGGAGGCGCGAACGATACCGGCCGGGGCCCGGACGGTCGGGACCAGGGACCCTTTCGCGGCCCGGCCACGGCTCGGTGCAATGGCACGACCCCGACCGCCCCGAGGTGATCGCCATGCCCACCTTCGTCGTCCCGTTGGACGGATCGATCTTCGCCGAGCGCGCCCTGCGTCCCGCCGCCGCGCTCGCCGCCCGGCACGCGTCCGGTCGCGTGCTGCTGCTCGGGTGCAGCCGGTCCGAGGACCCCCGCATCCAGGCTCGGCTCGACGACCGGGCCGAGCTGCTCCGAGACCTGGTCGAGGTGGACGTCCGGCTCCTGGAAGGCGTGGGGCCCGCCGAGGGCATCCTGCAGACCCTCGCCGCCGAGGAGGGGCGCGTCCTGTGCATGGCCACGCACGGGCGCAGCGGGCTCCGGTCCGCGCTCCTGGGCTCGACGGCCGAGGCGGTGCTGTGCCGGGTCACGGATCCGGTGGTCCTCGTCGGCCCGGCGGTGGCCAACCCGGTCCTGCCCGGCGAGCGGGCGCGCCTGGTCGCGTGCTCGGACGGCTCACCGTTCGCCGATGCGATCCTCCCGACGGCCGCGAGGTGGGCGGCCGAGCAGGACATGGACACCTGGCTCGTCGAGGTCGTCACGCCCGACGAGGGCGTGCACGCGCCCGGCGAACCTCCCGTCGTCGAGCTCCGCCGGGCGGCCGAGGCGCGGCTCGACGCGCTGGCGCGGCGCTTCGATGCCGGCGACCGGTCGGTGCAGGCCGAGGTGCTGCACGGCACCCCGTCCAGTCGGGCGATCTGCCGCTTCGCCGCGGACCTCCCGGCGTCGCTCATCGCGATGGCCACGCACGGTCGCACCGGGCTGGCCCGCACCGCGCTGGGCAGCGTCGCCGCGGACGTGACGCGGACGGCTCCCTGCCCGGTGCTGCTCCACCGCTCGACACCCGACCGGGGCTGACGGCCACGCCGAGGGACAGGCATCCACGACCATCGCAGCACCCGTCGCTACCGTCGGTCACGTCATCGAACACGCCAGAAGGCGACGATCGATCAACGTGGAGGTCAAGGGTGGCCGATCCCAAGCGCAGCGGTCATCGGGGGGCACGTGGTCCTGACGACCTCGTCGGCCGCTACCTCGCCGACATCGGGCAGTACCCCCTCCTGACGGCAGCCGAGGAGATCGAGCTGGCCCAGGCCATCGAGGACGGCCGCGAAGCCGAGCTGCGCCTGGCCGAGGAGACCGACCTCAAGCCGGCCGCGCGCGCCGCGCTCCGGCGACAGGCGCGCAACGCCGCCAACGCCAAGCAGCGGTTCATCCAGTCGAACCTGCGCCTCGTCGTCTCCATCGCCAAGCGGTACCAGTCCACCGGGCTCCCCCTCCTCGACCTCATCCAGGAGGGGAACCTCGGGCTGATCCGTGCGGTGGAGAAGTTCGACCACCACAAGGGCTTCAAGTTCTCGACCTACGCCACGTGGTGGATCCGCCAGGCCATCGGGCGCGGCATCGCCGACAAGGGCCGCACCATCCGTCTGCCCTCGCACGTGGTCGACACCCTGTCGACCCTGTCCAAGGCATCGGGCACCCTGCTCAAGGAGCTCGGGCGCGAGCCCACGGCGGCCGAGCTGAGCGAGCTCACGGGCATGCCCGTCGACCGGGTGGAGACGGCCATGCAGGCCACCGCCGACGTCATCTCCCTGTCGGCCGGCATCGGCGAGGACGCCACCGAGTTCGGCGACCTCCTCCCCGACGACAAGGCCGAGGTCCCCTTCGACGTGGCGGCGGCGAACCTGGAGAAGGTCGAGCTGCGGAACCTGCTGCGGACCCTCTCGGATCGCGAGCGCGAGGTGCTCGAGCTGCGCTTCGGTCTGGTCGGCGAGCGGCCGCTCACCCTCGACGAGGTCGGCCGCCACTTCGAGCTGACCCGGGAGCGCATCCGCCAGATCGAGGCCAAGGCGCTCACCAAGCTGCGCCACCCCTGCTCCCCGGCCCAGCGCCAGGGCCGGGCCATGGCCGTCTAGGAACGGGACCGGCGTCGGCCGATCGCCTTCTCGATCTCCACCGCGGTGAACACCGCCATGCCGATCAGGCCCGGGATCACCCAGTGCACGAGGTCGAGCGGCGCGGTCCCGAACATGGTGTTCATGAACGGCAGGTAGACGAAGCCCACCTGCAGCACCGTGAGCACCGCGACCGCACCCCAGGCCACCGGGTTGGCCAGGAGCCGGGCCGGCGGGTAGCTGGCCTCACGCAGGAACCGGCTGTTGAACAGGTAGCAGATCTGGCCGAACACCAAGGTGTTCACCGCCACGGTCCGGGCCACGGCGAGGCTGTCCTCGCTGCGGTCGGACAGCAAGAAGACGGCGATGGTCGCACCGCCGACCAGCGACCCGACGAAGCCGATCCTCCACAGGAAGTAGCGGTCGAGGATCGACGCGCCCGTCGGGCGGGGCGGTCGGTCCATGATCCCGGGCTCCGGTGGCTCGAAGGCGAGCGCCAGGGCCAACGTCACCGCGGTGACCATGTTGACCCACAGGATCTGGGTCGGGGTCAGGGGCAGGTCGAGGCCGACCACCACGGCGAAGACGATCACGAGCGCCTCGGCGGCGTTCGTCGGCAGGATGAACAGGATCGCCTTGCGGAGGTTGTCGTAGATGGTGCGGCCCTCCTCCACCGCACGCTCGATCGAGGCGAAGTTGTCATCCGCGAGGACGATCTCCGCCGCCTCCTTGGTGGCCTCCGTGCCCTTGATGCCCATGGCGATGCCGACGTCGGCCCGCTTGAGCGCAGGCGCGTCGTTGACGCCGTCGCCGGTCATCGCCACGACCTCGCCGTTGGCCTGCAGCGCCGTGACCAGGCGCAGCTTGTGCTCCGGGCTGGTGCGGGCGAACACGTCGTGGCCCTGCACGATCGCCTGCAGCTCCTCGTCGGATGCCGCCTCCAGCTCGGCGCCGGTGACCGCCGACGCGCCGCCGCCGATGCCCATCTCCTGGCCGATGGCCCGGGCGGTGCCGGCGTGGTCGCCCGTGATCATCACCACGCGGATGCCCGCCCGCCCGCAGGTGGCGATGGCGTCGATCGCCTCCGGTCGAGGCGGGTCGACGATGCCGACGATGCCGACGAACACCAGCTCGTGCACGTCCTCGAGCGAGAGCTCGTCGCGCGGGCCGATGTCGTCGCGGCGCGCCGCGGCCAGCACCCGCAGGCCCTCGCCGCTCAGCTCCTCGACCTGGGACTCCCACCACGCGACGTCGAGCGGCTGGGTCGTGCCGTCGGCGCCGAGCTCGAGTCGCGACCGCTCGAGCAGGCGGTCGGGGGCGCCCTTCACCAGCAGCACGTGCCCGCCGCCCGGCGCCTCGTCGACCGTGGCCATGAGCTTGTGCTCGGACTCGAAGGGCACGACGGCCGTGCGCCGGTGCCCGGAGCCGTCGAACCCGAGCTTGGTCGCCAGCGTGCGCAGCGCGCCCTCGGTCGGCTCACCGTTCACGGCCCACCGCCCGTCGACCTCGACGATGTCGGTGTCGTTGGCGACGGCCATCGTCTCCACGAGCGCGAGCAGGTCGGCGTGGTCATCCAGGACGGCTCGCTCGCCTTGCAGTGACAACCCGCCTTCGGGCTCGTACCCGGTGCCGGACACCTCGTAGCAGCCGGCCCGGGTCACGACGCGCCGAGCCGTCATCTCGTTCTTGGTCAGGGTGCCGGTCTTGTCCGAGCACACGACGGTGACCGAGCCGAGGGTCTCGACCGCGTTGAGCCGGCGGGTGATCGCGTTCCGGCCGGCCATCCGCTGGACGCCGATGGCGAGGGTGATGGTGAGGATGGCCGGGAGGCCCTCGGGGATCGCCGCCACCGAGAACCCGATGGCGGCCAGGAACAGCTCCGATGCCGGGTAGTCGTGCAGGACCAGGCCGAGGACGAACACGACCACCGCCAGGGCGACGATGGCCACGGACAGCTGCGTGCCGAAGGCCCGCATCTGGCGGGTCAGCGGGGTCGCCAGGGTCTGGACCTGGCCGATCATGGTGTTGATCCGCCCGATCTCGGTGGCCGGACCGGTGGCGGTCACGACGCCGACGCCCCGGCCGGCGGTGACGAGGGTGCCCGAGAACGCCATCCCGAGACGGTCGCCGAGCCCGGCGTCGGGCGCCACCGGCTCGGTGCCCTTCTCCGTGGGCACGGACTCACCGGTGAGGGCGGACTCCTCCACCTGCAGGTTGGTCGCCTCGAGCAGCCGCACGTCGGCCGGGACCCGGTCGCCCGAGCGCAGCCGCACGACGTCACCCGGGACGAGCCCGTCGGCGCCCACGCGGGCCCAGTGGCCGTCACGCCGCACCTGGGCGTCGAGGGAGAGCATCTTGCGGATGCCCTCCAGGGCGTGCTCCGCCTTGCCCTCCTGGACGTAGCCGATGAGCGCGTTCACCACCACGACCGCCAGGATCACGCCGGCGTCGATCCAGTGCTCGAGCAGGGCGGTGACGACCGCGGCGACCAGCAGGATGTAGATGAGGACGTCGTTGAAGTGCCGCAGGATGCGGACGAGCACGCTGTCCCGGGGGGCATCGGGCAGCCGGTTCGGGCCGACCTCCTCCAGCCGGCGCCCGGCGTCCTCCGAGCCGAGCCCGGCCCCGCTCGATCCCAGCGCGTCGAGGACCTCGTCGACGGGGACGGCGTGCGGGTCGACCACGGTCGCGACGGTGCTCCCTCGACCGCGCGCGCTCGCCGTTGCCGGCGCCGTCATGGCGTCGGCGGCACGAGCACGACCGGCCGGTCGGCCCGGTGCAGGACCTTGAGGGTCACACCACCGACGCGCAACCCGGAGAACCCGCCGAGCCCGCGCGTGCCCATCACCACGAGATCGGCGCGGTCGTCATCGGCCACCTGCAGCAGCGCGTCGGCCACGTTCACTCCGGCGCACGCCCGGACCTCCACGTCCATCGCGGCCTCGACGAGCGGCGCCGCGAGGTCGTCGACGATCTCCTGCTCGAGGCGGCGGCGCCAGTTCTGCGGGCTGTCGGCCGGCGTCCACTCGACCAAGGGCTCGTGCACCGAGGCGGCGATCACGTGCAGCGGGGCGCGCTCGCCGAGTCCGCGGACCCACTCGACGGCGGCGCGCGAGCCAGACGACCCGTCGACCCCGACGAGGACCCGTCGGGGGACGAGGTTCACGGCGCCCCCGACGACGGCGACCGGACGGTCGCAGTGGTGGGCGAGCCACTCGGCCACGCTCCCGAGGCGGAACAGGCCGGGCCCGCTCGAGGCACCGACGCGTCCGACGACGACGAGGGCGGCCCCCTCGCGCTCGGCGACGGCGAGGATGCCGGGTCGAGGGTCGCCGGGTTCCACCACGGTCCGCACCGGGACGTCTCCGAGGCGGGCGGCGTCGCTCCACTCGTCGAGCTGCGCCTGGCGATCGTCGAGCAGCGCCTTCGCCCGCTCCGGTGGCAGCTCGGCCTGCCCCGGGACGGACCCGGTCATGACGACGAGCTCCGCGCCGTGGCATGCCGCGAGTCGAGCCGCCCAGCGCATCGCGTTCGCGGCCCCCGGCGATCCATCGGTTCCGACGACGATGCGCTCCATGGCAGTCCGACCTCCTGGACGGTCGAGATCGTCCGGTCCACCCGGACGACCACGCATCCAGTGTCCGCAGGACCGTCAGGACCGGGTAGGGCCCAACGTCCCGTCCGGGCCGGGAGTCGGCCGGTCAGAGGCGGGGCCAGACCGGCTCGGGCAGCGGACGCTGACCGGTGCCGGTGGTGACCCGCGCCAGGGCGACGAGGGCCCCGGCGGTCTCGAACTGGAGCTCGGGCAGGCTGTCCGGGGCGAACCAGCGGGCTTCGACGATCTCGGCCGAGCCGAGCGAGAGCGCGCCCGGGTCGGTGCCGGCGGCCGGTCGGGCCCGGAACACCACGTCGACCCGTTGGGGCTCGGCGTCGACGACCACCGCCGGCTCGCCCTGCAGCTCCACGGCCAGTCCGACCTCCTCGCGCACCTCGCGGCGGGCGCCGACCCCGGCGTCCTCGCCCCGCTGGAGCAGGCCGCCCGGGACGCCCCACCGGTCCCGGTACGAGTGGCGCACCAGCAGCAAGGCGCCGTCGGAGCGCTCGATGAAGCACATGGCCCCCACCGTGAACGACGGGGACACCGCCCGCACCACGCGCCGTCGGAGGCCGGCCGGGAGCCGGCGGTAGACCTGCAGCGCCAGTCGGTACGGGAGTTCGGCCACTGCGCACGAAGACTACTGACGCTCCGGAGGATCCAGACCGGTCAGGTCGGGGTCGTCGGGCCACCGCAGCCGGCGGCGGGCATCGACGAGCGCCGCCGTCAGCGCGGGCGTGGCACCGGCGACCGGGGTGCGACGAGCGCCGTGCCGCAGCGCCTCGGAGTCCACCAGCGCCCGGTCGAACGCGTCGACGACCTCGATGCCGGCCTCCCGACACACCAGCAGCCCGGCGGCGTAGTCCCACGAACCGTGGGCGCTCGGCGAGCAGTCGACGTACCCGTCGAGCACCCCGTCGGCCACCGCGCACAGGTCGAGGGCCACGGCGCCGAGGGCGCGGTACTGCTTCCAGCCGAGGTACTGGTTCGGGTAGCCGGACAGGCCGATGACCGAACGCCCGAGCTCGGTCTCCCCCGACGGCTCCACGGCCCGCCCGTCCACCGTGGCACCGGCGCCGCGCACCGCCTCGTACCGGCGGCCGCTCGCCTGGTTCACGACGAGCGCTGCCCGCGGACCCGAGGCATCGACGGCGCACAGGCTGGTGGCGTACCACGGGATGCCCCGGCTGGCGTTGGTCGATCCGTCGACCGGGTCGACCACGACGGTGACCTCCCGGTCGGCGTGGTCCACCCCGGACTCCTCGCTGAGCCAGCCGAGGCCGGCGTCGTCGAGCACGGCGAGGCAGGCCTCGTCGGCCGCCAGGTCGCTGCGGTACTGGCCCGACCGCGTGCCGGCGAGGCCCCAGTCGTCGAGGTCGTCCAGGGCCCGCCGCACGGCTGCGGCGGCGTCGCGGAGGACGGCGAGGAGGTCGTCGTCGTGCATCGACGGGCGACCGTACCGGCCCGTCGGCTGATGCGATGGGTGTCGGTGGCGCCGTGGCAGGCTTGCCCGATGGCCTCCATCGACGTCGCCGGGTTCGTGGCCGACCTCAAGGACCATGCGGTGGACCACGGCTTCCACGTCCACGACGAGCGCCACTTCGTGGAGACGTACTCGCTCCGCCAGGCCTGGGAGGTCGACCTGCACCCGGAGGAGGCCTGCGGCGGCCCGCTCGACCTGCACCTCGCCCTCGACGTCGACCCGCGCAGCCTGCTCGCCTTCGAAGACGTCGTGCTCGGCATCGACGAGGACGACGATCCGCCCGACGAGTTCCACTTCCCGATGATCTTCACCTGGTCGCTGCCGCCCCTGCCGAAGGGGCCCGACCTGCTGGTGCTGGCCACCGACCTCGCCGGACTCGGCGGCCCGGACCTGCCGCTCGAGGTGTCGGCCATCGACTCCTTCGGGGCGGTCACCGACGCACCCGAGCGCTCGCTCACCATCGTCGCCAAGGTCCACGTGTCCCTGGCCCGGGTGTTCCTCGGCCAGGAGCAGCTGTGCGACACGCTCGATCGCTGCCTGGCCGTGAGCCACTTCCTCCTCGAACGAGCACCGGTCTGGTTGGACGAGCTCTGAGCCAGACCCCGGCCACCGCTGCGCTGGACGCGGCAGGTGTCCCCTACCGCACCACCGAGTACCCGGCCCCCGACGAGCGGGGCTACGGCGACGCGATCGTGCACGCCCTCGGCCTCGACCCGGACACGGTCGGCAAGACGCTCGTCGCCGTGCTGGACGACGGCCGCCACGTGCTGGCCGTCGTCCCGGTGAGCGCCACCCTCGACCTCAAGGCGCTCGCGCGCGTCGCCGGCTCCAAGCGCGCCGCCATGGCCGAGCCGCACGAGGCCGAGCGCCTCACCGGTTCGGTCGTCGGCGGCATCTCCCCACTGGGGTCGCGCCGACCGCTGCCGGTGTACGTCGACGAGCTGCTCACCGTGGACGGCGAGGTCCACGTGAGCGGTGGCCGGCGCGGCCTCGAGCTGTCGCTCGCCCCGGCCGACCTGGTCCGCGCCGCCGGCGCCGTCGTGGGGCCGATCGCGACCTGACGCCGCGACCCCCGCGTCGGGGGCACCATGGGGTCATGGCCGACCCGACGCTCCTGGCCGACGAGGCAGTCGACGTGGTGCTGCGCTGGCTGCACGCCGCCTCGACCGCCGAGACGCGGGACGATCGGCGCAGCGCCCGCCGCCTGCACCGACTGGTCGACGACCCGGCCGGCGTCTCGTTCACCATGCAGTTCGTCGACCGCGTCATCCGCCCCGACGACGACCACGTCGCGGCCGGCCAGCTGCACCACCTCGCCGGCGGGCGGGCAGCGCTCCCCCGGTTCCTCTCCCCCGTCGACCGGGTGCTCCTGCGGGCCGGCGCGAACCTGGCGCCACGACTGCCCCGGCTGGTCATGCCGCTGGCCCGCCGGCGCATGCGCCAGATCGTCGGGCACCTGGTGGTCGACGCGCACGGTGCCGCCATGGACCGCCACCTCGGGTCGCGGCGCGGCGAGGGGTTCGAGCTGAACGTCAACCTCCTCGGCGAGGCCGTGCTCGGCGAGCGCGAGGCCGCCCGCCGGCTCCAGGCCACGATCGACCTGCTCGGCGACGAGCACGTCGACTACGTGTCGGTGAAGATCTCCGGCGTCGCGTCCCAGCTGCAGCACTGGGCCTGGGACGCCAGCCTCGACCGGATCGCCGACCGCCTCCGGACGATCCTGCGAGCGGCGCAGGCCAGGGGCACGTTCGTGAACCTCGACATGGAGGAGTACCACGACCTCGAGCTGACGATGGCGGCCTTCCGGCGCGTCCTCGACGAGGACGAGTTCCTCACCACCGAGGCGGGCATCGTGCTGCAGGCGTACCTGCCCGACGCCTTCGACGCGCTGGGCCGGCTCGTGGCCTGGGCGAGCACCCGGCAGGACCGGGGCGGCGGCGACATCAAGATCCGGCTGGTGAAGGGGGCCAACCTCGCGATGGAGCGGGTCGACGCCACCATGCACGGCTGGGAGCAGGCGCCGTACCCGACGAAGGCCGACACCGACTCCAGCTTCAAGCGCTGCCTCGACTGGGTCCTCGACCCGGACCGCCTACGCGCCGTGCGCATCGGCGTCGGGAGCCACAACCTGTTCGACGTGGCGTGGGCGGCGCTGCTCGCCCGGCAGCGCGGCGTCGAGGAGCGCGTCGGGATCGAGATGCTCGAGGGCATGGCCCCGGCCCAGGCCCGGGTCATCCGCGACGAGCGGGGATCCCTGCTGCTCTACACGCCGGTCGTCGACCCCGACGACTTCGACGTCGCCATCTCCTACCTCTTCCGGCGGCTGGAGGAGAACGCGGCGGTCGGCAACTTCATGCGCGCCCTCGGCGACCTCGAGCCCGGGTCGGCAGCCTTCGTCCAGCAGGCCGCGGCCTTCCGGCGTGCCGTCGCCCACCGGCTCGACGTGCCCACGGAGCCGAGGCGCACCCTCGACCGGTCGGAACCGCCGGAGCCGGTCGGGCTCGCTCCCTTCGCCAACGAGCCGGAGTCCGACCCGGTGGTGGCCGGCACCCGGGTCTGGGCGGTCGAGCACCTGGCCCGTCGACCCGAGGACGTGCGGGCGCCGCTCGTCACCGGGACCGCCGAGGTCGATTGCATCATCCGGCGGGCGCGCGAGGCGCAGGTCGAGTGGTGGGCTCGGTCGGCCGAGGCGCGTCGAGCCGTGCTGCGGGGGGTGGGCGACGAGCTGGCCCGCCGGCGTGGTGAACTGCTCACCGCGATGGCGCACGAGGGACGCAAGACCGTCGCCCAGGCCGACCCCGAGATCTGCGAGGCCATCGACCTCGCTCGCTACTACGCCGACCGCACCGACCTCGCCGACCCGAGCGGGCTGGTGCGCGAGCACGCCCGGTTCGAGCCGCTCGGCGTGGTGGCCGTGGTCCCGCCGTGGAACTTCCCCGTCGCCATCCCGGCCGGCGGCATGTTCGCCGCCCTCGCCGCCGGCAGCGCCGTGCTGGCCAAGCCGGCCCCGGAGGTGCCGCGCTGCAGCGAGCTGGTGGTCGAGATCGCCCACGCCGCCGGCGTGCCCGCGGACCTGTTGCAGTACGTGCGGGTGCCCGAGGACGACGTCGGCCGGCACCTGCTCACCGCCGTCGACGCCGTGGTGCTCACCGGCGGGACCGACACCGCCGAGCTGTTCCGCTCCTGGGACCCGGCGATGCGGCTGTTCGCCGAGACGTCGGGCAAGAACGCGATGGTCATCACCCCCAACGCCGACCTCGACCTCGCCGTCGCCGATCTCGTGGCTTCGGCCTTCGGCCATGCCGGCCAGAAGTGCTCCGCGGCGAGCCTCGCCGTCTGCGTCGGCGAGGTGTACGACAGCCCGCGGTTCCGCCGCCAGCTCCGCGACGCGGTCGAGAGCCTCGACGTCGGCCCGGCGCACCTGCCCACCACGACGATGGGTCCGCTCATCGGCGAACCGAACCCCCGTCTGGACCGGGCGTTCCGAGCGCTCGAGCCCGGCGAGTCGTGGCTGGTCGAGCCCCGGCCCCTCGACGGCACGGGCGAGCTGTGGTCCCCCGGCGTGCGGCTCGGCGTCGTCCCCGGTTCGTGGTTCCACCGCACCGAGTGCTTCGGACCGGTGCTCGGCCTGATGCGCGCCGACGACCTGGACCAGGCCATCGAGGTCCAGAACGACTCGGCCTTCGGGCTCACGGGTGGGCTGCACTCCCTGGACCCCACCGAGATCGACCGCTGGGTCGACGGCGTGGAGGTGGGCAACGCGTACGTCAACCGCACGATCACCGGCGCCATCGTCCAGCGCCAGCCCTTCGGCGGGTGGAAGGCATCGAGCGTCGGTCCCGGCGCCAAGGCCGGCGGGCCCGGCTACGTCGTCCAGCTCGGCACCTGGCACCCGACCGGCCCGCTCGAGCCGGCGGTGTGGGAGGCCAGCGACCAGCGCTGGTGGCGGTCGGTGTACGGCGTCGACCACGACCCGACGGGGCTGTTCTGCGAGTCCAACGTGCTGCGGTACCGGCCACTCCCCTGCGTCGGGCTGCGGATCGGCCCCGGCGCGGACGAAGCCGCCGTCGCGCGCGTCCGCCACGCCGCAGCGACCTGCGGCGTGGCACTGGTGGAGTCGCACCACGCGACCGAACCCGACGAGGACCTCGCGGCCCGGCTCGGCTCGCTCGGCGTCGAGCGCGTCCGGGTCGTCGGTGCGGTCGACGACGTCGTGCGTCGGGCTGCGGTCGCGGCCCGGGTCCACCTCGACGTCGATCCGGTCACCGCCGACGGCGGTGTGGAGCTGCGTCGCTACCTGCGCGAGCAGGTCGTGACCCGCACCCTCCACCGCTTCGGCAACCTCGTCCAGGCCGGCACCGACCGGGCGTGACCCTCACACGACGAGCACGCCGCCGACGATCAGCAGCACGACCGCGCTGAGGCGGGTGACGAGCGTGCGGGTTCCCTCACCCATGCGGTGGGCGAGCGACCCGGCGGCCATGGCAAGTCCGCTGTGCCAGAACGCCGATGCGAGCACGAGGCCGAGGCCGAACACGGCGAGCGTCGCCGGCGAGCGGAGCGAGGTCGGGAGGGCGAGGGCCACGCCGGCCCAGGCCACGAGCGACAGCGGGTTCACGATGGTCATGACGGCGAGCGTCCGGGCCGGGCGCCGGATGCCGGCCACGGCCTGGCGGGCCCGGTCGGCGGCCACGAGCATGGAGACCGCGAGCGCCACGAGGGCCAGCCCCATCGCGACCTCGAAGGACCGCACGACCCCGCCGTCCAGGGTGGCCAGGAAGCCGGCGCTCCCGAGGGCGATCGGCATCGTCAGGGAGTCGGCCAGGACCACGCCGCCCGCGCCGGCGAGCGCGGCCCGGCGGCCTTGTTCGGCACCGAGGCCGAACAGGGCGAGGGCGACCGGCCCGATGGGCGCGACCAGCGCGAGCCCGGTGAGGAATCCGACGAGGAGGATCATGGGCGCCAGGATGGCGGCGTTCCGGGTGCAATGGCTGCCGAACCTGCGGGCTGAACCGGTCTCTGACCGTAGGATCTCTCGTCATGGACGCGATCGACCGGAAGATGATCAGCCTGCTCGTGGCGGACGGGCGCCTCTCGGTCACCGAGCTGGCCGACGAGGTCCACCTGAGCCTGTCGGCTGCGTCCCAGCGCCTGCGCCGGCTGCGGGAGTCCGGGGCGATCGAGCGGTTCACGATCCGCATCGACAGCGAGGCCGTCGGCCGTCCCATCGACGCGGTCGTCGACCTGCAGCTCACCCCCGGGGCGCCGTGGTCGGGCATCGACGACGCCCTCCGGGAGAACCCCGACGTGGTCGACGCCGTCCACGTGACCGGCGGCTTCGACTACCAGATCCGGGTGCGGACCCGGACCATCGGCGAGCTCGACCAGCTCCTGCAGGGCTTCAAGGAGCGGCTCGGGGTGCGGGAGACGTCGACCCGCGTCGTGCTGCACACCGTCGACGGCTTCCCCCGGGAGCCCGCCGTCTGACCGGACATCAACTGGCAACGAGCGTGACCAGCAGTACCATCAACCACGTGTCGAACGAAGCGACCACCCGCACGCCGTCGCGCTGGAACGGCCTCTCCACCGAGGAGCGCCAGCGCGAGCGTCGCAACCTGCTCATCGATGCGGCCTACGAGCTGCTCGCCAACGAGGGCATGGCCGGCACGACGGTGCGGGCCGTGTGCGCCCACGCCCGCCTGAACCCGCGCTACTTCTACGAGAGCTTCACCGACCTCGACGAGCTGCTCGTCGCCGTGTACGACGACGTGTTCCGCCAGCTCCAGCGGCGCTCCGCCGCAGCCGTGGCCGCCGCAGCGGACGACGCCGCCGCGATGCGCGCGTCGGTCGAGGCCACGGTCCGCTTCATCGACGAGGACCCCCGGCGAGGTCGGATCCTCTACAGCGAGGCGCTCGGCAACGAGGCGCTGAACCTGCGGCGGGTCCACACCGGAGCCGCCCTGGTCGAGATGGTGCTCCAGGACAACTCCCGCCGCGACGTCGGCGCCCAGGACGAGCACATCGGCCGTCTCGGCGCCGCCGTGCTGGTGGGCGGCTTCTCCGAGCTGCTCGTGGCCTGGATCGGTGGTCGCATCGACCTCACCGCCGAGCAGCTCATCGACGACGCCACCGAGGTGTTCCTCGCCGTGTGGGACGCCACCCGCCGGCTCCACGCCGCCCACTGACGGGGTCGGGTCAGGTGGCGGCGTCGGCCAGGTCGTGGGGTCCGGAGGCCGGGTAGCCGCGCGCGCCGCGCACCGCCGCTCCCCACCGGCCCAGCGTGGCGATGAGGGGGTCGATGTCGTCGCCGAGCGCCTCGACGATGGGGCGGCATCCGCGGTCGGTGACCACCTCGATCTCCTCCCGGAACGCACGACCCTCGTCGGTCAGCTGCCGGTCGGCGAGCAGACGGCGGGCGTCGAGGGGGGCTTCGGCGGCGTCGTACTGCTCGTCGCTCCACATGCGCGTGCGGGAGTAGGACCGGGCGGGGAGGCCCCAGTACAGCTCGCTCATCACGCCGATCTGGCAGGCGTCGAGCCCGGCGGAGGTCCACGCCGCGGTGTGGGCGTCGCCCCGGTACTCGCGCAGCCGGTCGGCGAGGCGCCAGGCGTCGGCGAGGGGGTCGTCGAACCGCTCGAGTGCAGCCAGGCCGGCGTAGAGCGGCTTGCCGTAGGGCTCGAGGTCGGCGTCGGCCCGGTCGAGCAGGGTGCGGGCCTCGTCCACGCCCTCGGGGCGGTCACCGAGCACCCGCCGCAGCTGGGCGATGGCGCCGTCGTCGCGGGCCCGGCAGATGGTGGGGGCGTCGGTCTTGCGCCAGCCCCGCTCGACGATGCGCTCGACCATGGTGTGGTTGAACACGCCGAAGGCGGCGGCGATGACGGAGCCGGGCACCTGCCCCATGACCGAGCCGCGGCTGCAGAAGTAGGACTCCATCTCGGGGCCGGCCACCCCGTTGAAGTCGCCGGGGCTCGGACCGAAGCCGAGCGCCTCGTAGTTCGCGTGGCACTCGGGCGAGAAGTACACCTGCCCGGCCACGGGCTCGATGGCGGCGGCGAGTCCCCTCGCTCGGCGCGTCAGCTGCTGATCGTCCACGGGCACCTCGACAGGTTGGCTACAGAGGTTGCCAGCATGCCTCACCACCGGGCCGGGCGCCCGCACGCGGGATTCCCCCGACGCCGGCGTAGCCTCCGCACCCCGGGCCCGACCGGCACGTGACGTCGACCGCGAGGAGGGCGCGTGGAGCACCCCGACATCACGCCCGGCTCCTCCTTCGACGAGGCCAGCGCCCTGGTGGTCGACCACCTGAAGCACGCCGTGCCCCTCGGGTACTGGGCGGTGACCCGCTTCGACGGTGCGCGCCAGCTCTACCTGGAGGTGCGTGATGACGCCTACGGCCTGGTGGCCGGCGACTCGCACCGATGGGAGGACTCCTTCTGCGTCCGGATGCTGGCCGGCGAGGGTCCCTCGGTGGCCCCCGACGCCATGGCCGTCCCCGCCTACTCGGCGGCGGGGGTGGCCGGCGAGGTGCCCATCGGTGCCTACGTGGGCATCCCGCTCGTGCGGGGTGACGGCACGCTGTTCGGGACCATCTGCGGCCTCGACCCCCAGCGCCAGGCCCAGGAGCTCGCCGACCACGAGCCCCTGATCCAGCTGCTCAGCAGGTTGTTGGGGATGATCCTGGACGCGGATCTCGAGCGCACGGAAGCCGCCCGAGCGGTGGAGCGGATCGAGCTCGCGGCGGACACCGATGCCCTCACCGGCGTGCTGAACCGTCGCGGGTGGGACCGGGTCTGCGCCACCGAGGAGGCGCGACTGCAGCGCTTCGGGGACCCGACCTCGGTCATCGTGATCGACCTGGACGACCTGAAGGCGGTGAACGACCGCCACGGTCACCCCGCGGGCGACCGCCACCTGGCCACCGCCGCTGACGCCCTGCGCTCCGTCGTCCGTGGCGCTGACCACCTGGCGCGCACCGGTGGTGACGAGTTCGCCATCCTGGCCACCAGGATCACGCCCGACGGGGTCGAGCACCTCGTCGCCCGGCTCCGCCAGGCGCTGGCGGAGGTCGGTGTCCTCGCATCGATCGGCGTCGCCCCGTACCGCATCGGCACCGGGCTGGTCGCGGCCGTCGAGGAGGCCGACGCCGCCATGTACCAGGACAAGGACCGACGCCGCGCCGACCGGGCGTGATGACCCGGCGCGGCATGACGGATGCGGAGCATCCGTCATGCAACCCGAGGCCGCCCAGCGGCCGAAGGGTTGCCGTGGGGCGGGTGGGGATCGAACCCACGACCAAGGCATTATGAGTGCCGCGCTCTGACCACTGAGCTACCGCCCCGGGATCGGCGACGGTAGCGGGGCGGTCAGGCCTGGAGGGCGAGGCCGAGGGCCAGCAGGTTGTTGAAGACGACCAGCCCGTAGATCGCCGACATGATGTTGATGCCGGTCTGCTTCTCGTAGAGGACGTAGACGACGGCGAGCTTCACGACGAGCAGGCCGACCATGGCGACCTGGAGGCCGCCGTGGTGGATCATGGTGGCGACGACGGGGTTGCCCTCGGACATGGTCGAGAAGTTGGCGAGGATGACCCAGGTGGTCGCCACGTCGGCGACCTGGAGCCCGGCGAGGAGCTGGTACCTGCCGGCGCGGCGGGGCACGGCACGGTCGGCCCTGGAGGCGGCGGGGACGGCGAGCGTGGGGGATGCGCTGGTCATGGCTCCTCCCTACCGACGCGCCACGCGCCTCATCGGTCAGGAAGGCGACCAGTCACCCCGATCGGGCGTCACCGCACCGGAGATGCACCGTTCCGCCGCTCGTCGCGCCCGGAGCGTGGAACCTGATGCACGCAGCGTGGCAGGCGCATGGGCCGTTCGGCCCATGCGCGGCCGTCGGGCTCAGCAGGCCGTCGTCGTCGATCCCACCCGGGCGAGGCCGGCGAGATCGCCGTTGCGGAACTCCTCGTAGGTCGGCTCCTGCGGGAGGGCGTAGTACGGGTGCATCAGCTGGTTCGGGTCGTCCACGTGCTCAAGACCGGCGATGTGGCCGAGCTCGTGCATGAGCGTGGTCGCCACGAGCGGCGTCACCCGCCCGCCCATGTCGCCGACCAGGCGCTGGGCGTTGAGGTTGATGACGCCGGTGACGTAGTGCACCGCGCCGGTGAGGGGGTCGCGCCCGGGTTGGGCCAGCGCCCACGCCGAGGCCCGGTCGCTCGGGTCGGGCGCGGTCATGAACGAGATGGTGACCAGGCCCTGCACGTCGCGCCGGGTGTTCTGGTCGGCGGCCCGGTGCGGCGTGGTACCGACGTGGAGCCAGTGCTGGTCGGTGGCCTCGGAGACCTCGGCGAGGGCGTGCTCGAGCATCGCCGTGAAGCGAGCCCGCTCCCCCGCAGGGATGCCGTCGGGGTTGGCGACCACATAGACCGGACGGCAGCGGGGCCAGCTGAGGGGGACGCCTGGTGCGGTCCCGTTCGGCGCCAGGAACTCATAGCTGCCGGCCGGAGCCCACGGGGCCGCGCGGGCCGGGCCGCGGAAGTCGGGCGAGCCGAACGGGCCGGCCCCGACCTTGCGCCCGAACTCGACGGAATCCGAGAAGTACAGCATCAGGTGGCCTCGGCGCATGCCCGACCGGAGCTGGCCCAGCCAGTACGCCCGCCCTTCGGCCTCGGCGGTGCGGCCCAGCACGTTGCGGTACACCAGGTCGACGAACGCACCGTCGGCGAGCGCGCCGTAGCGTTGCCAGAACTCCGCCGACCGGGCGAACTCCTCGGCGATGGAGCCGATCGGGTAGCGCCCGTAGCGGGCCTGGTTGATCCAGTAGACGATGCCGTCCCCGTCGGGCTCGCGCAGGAAGAAGGCGCGGTACAGGCGGTAGATCGTGCCGTCGAACCCGTCTCTCGACCCGTCGTAGACGACGTCGGCGGCGCGCTCGCCGGTCTGGGCCGCCGCCTCGGACGCCGACATCGTCGCATCGAGCGGCAGGGCGAGCGTCGCCAGCACCACGATGCCGGCCAGGAGACGACCGAAGCGGGTCCGGTGGAGGGCGCCGTGCGCGACGTGCACCGACGCAGCATGCCCGATCGCGGTCGCGCACCGGGGGTCGGAGCCGTGTCGGGATCGTTCCGATCCTCCGGTTCTGCGAACCGGCCCAGGGGGTATGGGTGCCGTCAGGTGGGGAAGAACGAGCCAGGAGGCGACCATGCCAACGACCCCGACCAGCGTTCCCGAGTCGACCGAGGATCACGTCGTCGAGATCGACCTCAGGGACCCGGTCGCCCTCCACGAGCTGCTCGAGTCGCGCCACGCTCGCCGGTTCCCCGAGGAGCACATCGTCGAGTGGCTCCGCGCGTCGGGTGGCACCCTCGCCGAGCGGATCATGAAGGCGGCGGCTGCGGACCTGATCGAGCGCAAGGGCGCCTCCACCGCCTGAACGCCTCTTCTACGACGTCAACCACTCCACGGCGCTCTGCTCGACCGTGACGTCGAGGGGCGGCAGCGGGTCCAGGTCACCGACCAGGGCGATGAGCTCGTGGCGTCCTTCGCAGGTCTTCCCGCACCCGTTGGCGTCGAGCGCGCGCTTGCGCCGCCGAGCCTCGGCCCGGGTCTCGTAGAGCGCCACGGTGAACAGGTCGCAGCGGGCGAGCAGCGCGAACGCTCCATCGCCGACGACGTACGCGACGTCGGGCCACGTGCACTCGGCCAGCGACTGGTAGCCGCCGTGCGTGCGGCCGCAGCCGTGGGGGATCTCGATGTGCATGGCCGTCCTCCGATCCCGCGCCCGCCGGCGGTGCGCGGCAGCCGACTGGCCGATCGTTCGCCGCACGCGTGGTGATCTCCTACGCAACGTGTCGAGGACCTCACGCCCTCGCCGCTGCGGTCGGGAACGCAAACGAGCCGGTCAGGTGACCGGCCCGGCTGCACGTTGCGGGCTCCGGGGGTGGGGATCGAACCCACGACAACACGATTAACAGTCGCGTGCTCTGCCAGCTGAGCTACCCCGGAAGGGAGCCGCCGACGATAGCAACTGGCCTCTGGACCGGAGAACCTCGTCGGCTCAGGACTCGAGGTAGTCGCGCAGCTTCTGGGACCGGTGCGGATGGCGCAGCTTGGCCAGCGTCTTGGACTCGATCTGGCGGATCCGCTCACGGGTCACGCCGAACTCCTGGCCGACCTGCTCGAGCGTGCGGGCCTGACCGTCCTCGAGCCCGAAGCGCAGCCGCATCACCGCCTGCTCCCGCTCGTTGAGCTCCTCGAGGGCCTCGAGCACCGCCTGGTTCAGCAGGGTCTTGGTGGCCGCCTCGGCCGGGGCGTCGGCGTTCACGTCGCCGATGAAGTCGGCCAGGTTGGAGTCGTCCTCCTCCCCCACCGGGGAGTCGAGCGACAGCGGGTCCATCGAGATCTGCATGATCTCGCGCACCCGCTCCGGGGTGAGGTCGGCCCGGTCGGCCAGCTCCTCGACCGTGGGCTCGCGCTCGAGCTCCATGAGCATGGTCCGCTGGATGCGGTGCACCTTGTTGATCGACTCGACCATGTGCACGGGGATGCGGATGGTGCGGGCCTGGTCGGCGATGGCCCGGGTGATGGCCTGGCGGATCCACCACGTGGCGTAGGTCGAGAACTTGAAGCCCTTCGTGTAGTCGAACTTCTGCACGGCCCGCATCAGGCCGAGGTTGCCCTCCTGGATGAGGTCCAGCAGCTGCATGCCCCGACCCACGTAGCGCTTGGCGATGGACACGACGAGGCGGAGGTTCGCCTGGATCAGCTCGTCGGTGGCGCGGTCTCCGTCCTTGGACGCCCGCTGCAGCTTGCGCCGCTCCTCGAAGGGCAGGGACTCCAGCTCGGCCGCCGCCGCCAGGTCGGCGAGGCGGCTGGCGGCGAAGGCGCCCGCCTCGATCCGCTTGGCGATCGAGACCTCCTCGGCCGCGTTGAGCAGCGGCACCCGCCCGATCTCGCGCAGGTAGAGGCGGACCGAGTCGCTGCTGCCGCCGGCGGGAGGCTTGACCGCCTTCAGGTTGCGTGATGCCACCCGCCGGCGGCGGGCCCGGGCGATCTCGTCGGCCGGCGTCAGCGGGTCGTCGAGGGCAGGATCGGCCGCGACGACGTCGTCGTCGAGGTGGACGTCCTCGTCGAGACGGACCCCGGCCTGCCCGCAGATGGCCTTGAGCCGGGTGAGGAGCTCGGCGGTCAGCTCCGCCTGCAGCTCGACGAGGGCGGCGTCGAGGTGCAGCTCGCCGGAGGGGCGGGCGGCATCGACCACCGCCGCGAGCAGCTCATCGGCCACCGCTGGATCCTCGACCACATCACTCATGGGCTGCCCCCCGTTCGGGCCGCCAACGTTAGCAACTCCCTCGCGGCGCCGAGCCCGTCATCTGTCGGCCCGACCCGCCCCACGAGTCCGGCCAGCCGGGTGAGCACCTCGAGGTCCGAGTCCTGCGCCGACCGCTCGATGGCGAGCAGGCGACGACCGGTGGCCCGGACCTGCAGCAGCACCGGGTCGAGCGCGTCGTCGACGGGCTCCTCGACGGACAGCCGGGACAAGAACGCGGCCACGTCGGGGGGTGAGGACTCGATCGCCTCGTGGATGGTGGTCGCCGCCATCAGGGCCCGGTAGGTCTCGAGGTGCAGCGGCTCCTCGAACAGGCACTCGTCGAGCCAGTCGACGACGTCCTCGGGACGGTTCACGGCGAGGCGCAGGACCTCGACCGCCGGGGAGTCGTCGCGCGAGCCGCCCGGCCGGCGGCTGGGGTCGTCGCCGGCCGCGTGGGCGCGCCCGCCCCGACCCCGGCTGGGCTCGTGGGGCCCCGGGTCCTCGGGATCGTGGCCGGGGACGCGCGGGCCGGGATCGTCCGTGCGGGGCGGGGCGTCCGCGGCCTCCTCGCGACGGCGACGGACGGGCTCCGGCGGGGCCGGCTTGCGGACGTCACCGGACGCGACCCGCTGGCGCAGCCGGTCGACGTCGAGGCGGCAGCGGTCGGCGACGCGCATCAGGTACTGGTCGCGCACGAGGTCGTTGGGGTGCTCGGCGATCACGCCGAGCGCCTCCTCGGCCGCCCGGGCCCGGTGCTCGGCCGAGTCGAGGTCGGCGCCGTCGAGGATCCGGCTCAGCCGGAACTCGAGGAACGGCCGGGCGTTCTCCACCGCCGCCACCAGCTCCCCGGGTGACCGGAGCGCCACGTCGGCGGGATCGACCCCCGGGGGCATGGCCGCGACCACGACGTCGAGGTCGAAGCGCGCCTCCCACTGGTAGAAGCGGTCGGCGGCGGCCTGGCCCGCGGTGTCGGCGTCGAAGGCCAGGACGATGCGACGGGCGAAGCGGCGCAGCAGCTGCACGTGCTCGTCGGTCAGCGCCGTCCCGCACGTGGCGACGGCGCGGGGGATGCCGACCCGGAAGAAGGCGGTGACGTCGGTGTAGCCCTCGCAGACCACCACCTCGTCGGCGGCCACGATGCCGACCTTGGCCCGGTCGAGCGCGAAGAGCACCCGGGACTTGTCGTACATCGGGGTCTGGGGGGTGTTGACGTACTTGGAGCCCTCGAGGCCGGGAAGGATGCGGCCGCCGAACCCGACCGGCGTGCCGTCGGCGTCGTGGATCGGGAACAGGATCCGGCCCCGGAAGTGGTCCTGGGCCCGGCGGCGCCGGTTCTCGAAGCCGAGGCCGGTGGCCTTCAGGTCCTTGATGGACAGCCGCAGTGCGGTCGCCAGCTGGTCCCAGTCGTCGGGTGCCCAGCCGATCTTCCACTCGCGCACCTCGTCACCGTCGAAGCCACGGTCGCGCAGGTACTTGCGGGCCGGTGCGGCATCGGGCGCGTCGAGCAGCCGCTGGTGGTACCAGTCCTCGGCGGCGGCGAGCACACCGGCCAGGCGCTTGCGCTCGGACCGGTCCTTGCTCTCCCCGGGCTTGTCGTAGGTGAGGCTGATCCCGACCTTGGCGGCCAGGCGCTCGACGGCCTCGGCGAAGCCGAGGTGCTCCTGCTCGCGCACGAAGGTGATGGCGTCGCCGGAGGCCTGGCAGCCGAAGCAGTGGTAGAGGCCGTCGATCGCGTTGACGTAGAAGGAACCGGTCTTCTCGGTGTGGAACGGGCACAGCCCGCGCCAGCGCTGCCCCACCTGGCGCAGCTGCACGTACTCCCCGATGAGGGCGACGATGTCGGTGGCCGCACGGACCCGCGCGATGTCCTCGTCGACGATGCCCACACGCCGGTTCTAGTCCCCCGGCGTTGACCCTGCGACCCGAGGTCGTTACCGTGGGTAACATGATGGGAACCATGACAGGGGTCGGAGCGGTGCTGGCCACCGAGGAGTCAGGGACCCTCGGTGGCAGCGCGCTCGCATCGTGGGCGCCGGTCAACACGCTCCTCATCGCCTACGCCCTGATGGTCGGCTTCCTCTGGTGGTACGGCCGGGCGGCCGAGGGCGACCGGTTCCCGCTCGGGATCCTGCAGCGCATCGGCCGCGGGCTGACCCGCGTCACGGGCATCCCCGGCTGGGCGGCGATCGCCATCGGCCAGTCGCTGTTCGCCCTGCTCGTCGCCGGCGTCGGCTTCTACAGCGACGTGGCGTGGCACATCGCCCTCGGCCGCGACGACGAGCTGTTCACCGCACCCCACGCCGCCATCCTCCTCGGCCTCGTGGGCATCCTCTCGGCGGCGGTCTTCGGCACCATCGTGGCCACGCTCGACGGCTGGGACCGCGGCTGGCACGTCGCCGGCCTGCGGGTGCCGTGGTCGATGCTCCCCCTCGCCGCGCTCGGCGTGGGCGCGGTGTCCGGGTTCCCGATCGACGAGCTCTGGCACCACGCCTTCGGCGTCGACGTCACCATGTGGAGCCCGCCGCACATGCTCATGATCATGGGCGCCAGCTTCACCGGCCTCGCCGGCTGGCTCGTCCTGGCCGACACGGGCATCCGACCCTCGCACTCCCGCTGGGCCGCCTTCCTCCACGGCCTCGCCGCCTGGCTCACCCTCCAGGGCCTGGTCGCCAGCCAGGGCGAGTTCAGCTTCGGCGTCCCCCAGTTCTCCCAGGTCTTCCAGCCGATGCTGATCTCCCTGGCCGCCGGCCTCGGCCTCGTCGCCATCCGGCTCGTGCTCGGCCCGGGCCGGGCGCTGCTCATCACCGTGATCTACCTCCTCTCCCAGCTGGTCCAGCTCGGCCCCGGCGACGGGCCGGTCGAGACGCGACACGGCGCCACGTTCCTCGTGTCTGCCGTCGTGGTCGAGGTCGTGGCCCGCCTTCTCGGCACCGACGACCGGGCCCGGTTCGCGGTGGCCGCCGGCCTGGGTGTCGGCACGCTCGGCCTGGCCGGCGAGTGGGCCTGGAACACCGGCGCCCACCAGGCCTGGAACACCTCGCTCCTCCCGTACGCCCTGACCACGTCCGTGCTGGCGGCCGTCGGCGGTGCACTGCTCGGCGCCGGCTTCGCCGGGGCGTTCCGCTTCGCCGTCCCCGGCCTCCACATCGGGCGGACCGCGCTGGTGGCCGGCGTCCTGCTGGCCGCGCTCCCCGTGCTGTGGTTCCTGCCCCGGAGCGCCGGTGACGTCACCGCCGACGTCACCCTCGAGCGGATCGGCACCACCACCTTCGGCATCGACGAGGTCGAGGCCGAGGGCGCCATCGTGACCGTGGCGCTCACGCCGGCCGATGCAGCCGACGACGCCCACTGGTTCCAGGCAACGTCCTGGCAGGGCGGTGGCCTGGTCCTCGAGGACATGGTCGAGGTCGAGCCCGGCATCTGGCGCTCCGAGGGACCGGTGCCGGTCGAGGGGCTGTGGAAGTCACTGGTCCGCCTGCACCGCAGCGGCAACGAGCTCATGGCCGTGCCGATCTGGTTCCCGGCGGACCCCGAGATCGGTGAGCCCGAGATCCCCGCCGTCGACGGCACCGCCGCCTTCGCGTCCGAGGCCCAGTACCTGCTGCGCGAGACCGAGGTGGGCGACTCGGCCTGGCTCTCCCCCGTCGTCCACGGGTACCTGGCCCTCACCGTCCTCGGCTGGCTCCTGGCGTTCGTGGTCGGGGTCCGCCGCATCGGCGGCGCCGGCGAGCTCGCCGACCCGGCCCCGACGACGAGTTCGGGCCCCGAGGCCGCCGCCGGGCCGCCCCCGGAGCGGGTCGGGGCCGGACGGGCCGGCGGATGACCGGGCTGCCGGACCGGCCCTGACCGGTCCCCTCCGGCCGATTGGCACGTCTTCAGCCACTTGTGGGTAGGGGCACGCCCATGAGCTCGGGACCGAACGCGCCAGCACCGCAGATCCCAGGCGTCGACCTCATCGAGGTCATCGGCAGCGGCGGCTCCGGCGTCGTCTACCGAGGCCGCCAGGTGGCCTTCGGTCGGGACGTCGCCGTCAAGGTCGCCCGCCACGTGGAGGACGCCGACGGCGCCCCCGTGGCCCGGTGGGAGCGCGAGGTCGCCGCCGTCGGTCGGCTGTCCAACCACCCCAACATCGTCCCGGTGTTCGACGCCGGCATCACCGACGACGGCTCGCCGTACCTGGTGATGCCCCACGTGCCGAAGGGCAGCCTCGGCGACCGGATCCGCCAGGAGGGCCCGCTGCCACCAGCGGAGGTGGCATCGCTCGGCGCCCGCCTGGCCGACGCCCTCGCCACCGTCCACGCCGCCGGCGTCCTGCACCGCGACATCAAGCCCGACAACGTCCTGTGGTCCCCGCACGGCGAACCCCAGCTCACCGACTTCGGGATCGCCCGGCTCGAGGACCTGACCACCACCTCGGACCACCAGCTGCAGGCCACGATCTCCTACGCCGCCCCCGAGGTGCTCGCCGGGGAGCCGGCCACGGAGGTCACCGACGTCTACGGCCTCGGCGCCACGCTCTACGCCTGCCTCACCGGCGCGGCCCCCCACCCGAGCACCAGCGGGGAGAACGTCGCCGCGCTCGTCGCCCGGGTGCTCGAGAGCGAGCCGCCGTCCCTCGTGGCCCAGGGCGTGCCCGCCGGTCTGGCGGCGGTGATCGAGCGTGCGCTCGCCCGGCGCCCCGAGGACCGCCACGTCGACGCCACCCGCTTCCGCCACGAGCTGGAGCGGGTGGCGGCCGACCCGTCCGCCGTGCCGGCCGGACCGGACCCGACCCAGACCCTCGACACCAGCACGATGACGGCGACCTCGATGGCGCCCGTCGCCGACCCGCCGACGTCCCGGCACGTGCTCGCCGCACCCCCCGTCCGCCCCGAGCCCCCGGAGGAGCGACGGGCGGCGGTGCCACCGTCGGGTGGCGGTTCCAACCGGCTGCTGTGGGGTGCGGTCGCCATCGTCCTCGTGCTGGCCGGGGCGCTCGTGCTGCTCGCCGGCATGCGCGACGACGATGGCGACACGGCCACGACCGACACCACCGAGGCACCGGCCGAGACCACGAGCACCGACGCCCCGGAGACGACGGAGACGACCCCCGACACCGAGGCGCCGACCACCACCGAGGCCACCACGACCACCACCGAGGCGACCGCCACGACCGTGGCCGCCGCGGCCGGCGACGCCGCAGATGCCGCACGCGCCTACTTCGCCGCGCTCGACGCCGATGAGCTGGACCGGGCGTGGGCCATGACCACGTCGCGGTTCCAGGCCCAGCAGGACCGGAGCTCCTGGGAGGGGTTCTGGGGTGGCGCCGACATCGAGGTCGTCGGGGAGCCCCAGGTGGACGGCGGCACGGTCATCGTGCCGCTGACCTACAACGGCCAGCGCGAGGACTACCGCCTCGACATGGTCCGCCAGGGCGGGACGTGGCTCGTCGACGGGCCCGTCGGGAACTGACCCGGGGCCTGCCGCTCAGAACCCGAGGCGCGCCTCGAGGCGCTCGCGCAGACCGTCGATCGGCACGCGCTCCTGCTCCATCGAGTCGCGCTCGCGGATGGTGACCGAGCGGTCCTCGAGGGTGTCGAAGTCGATGGTCACGCAGTACGGCGTGCCGATCTCGTCCTGGCGCCGGTAGCGGCGGCCGATGGCCTGGGTGACGTCGAAGTCGCACATGTAGTGCGGCTGCAGGAGGCCGAGCACCTCGTCGGAGACGCCGACCAGCTCGTCCTTCTTGGAGAGCGGCAGGACCGCGACCTTGTACGGCGCGATGCGGGGGTGGAAGCGCAGCACGGTGCGCTGCTCCTCGTTCACCGTCTCCTCGTCGTAGGCCGCCATCAGGAAGGCCATGGCCGTGCGGGTCGCGCCGGCGGCCGGCTCGATCACGTGGGGCACGTAGCGCTCGCCGGCCTGCTGGTCGAAGTACTCGAGCTTGGTGCCGGAGTGCTCGGCGTGCTGGGTGAGGTCGAAGTCGCCGCGGTTGGCGATGCCCTCGAGCTCGTCCCAGCCCCACGGGAACAGGAACTCCACGTCGGACGTGCCCGAGCTGTAGTGGCTGAGC
>Ga0208490_100317_pt1 | contig 35786 bp, 31 predicted proteins | sample SubbioAug_CSWold_FD_184818 | JGI IMG/M metagenome (GOLD analysis project Ga0208490, IMG submission 184818) | Serpentinite rock and fluid subsurface biosphere microbial communities from McLaughlin Reserve, California, USA - CR11Aug_CSWold (SPAdes) | ecosystem: Environmental > Terrestrial > Deep...
AACGCCCGCCGAGAGCTCGGCAGACTCGACGAGCGACGTATCCGCTGACGGCTCGGCCCAGCCATCGAGCGCCGCCACGATACGCGGGTCATCGAAGGTGGCGGTGCGGCCATCCGGTGTCACGAGGGGCGTGCCCTCGGCCGCCGCCCACAGCTGGATGACGCGCCACTCACGCGGGTCAGCCCCGACCGACTCGACGAGGGCACCGCCGCGCTCCGTGCCCGTGGTCGGGCTCGTCGTGACGAGAAGCGGCACGGTCGAGGTGTCGGGGAGGGCGAAGATGCGCTCCTCGAGCGTGACCTGAGCGAGCGCCGCGGGGCTGTACTGACCGAGGTTGATCGGCGCCTCCTGGATGCAGCGGTCGAGCGGCATGATCGCGCCGCGCGCTGCGAGGTACCCGATGTCGGCGCGGTCCGCGTAGATGAGGTCGGGCGCATCGCCCGCCTCAGCGGCCGACGCGAAGCTGCGAGCATCCACCGCCGCCGCGAAAACGCTGACCTCGACGGCCGTTCCCAGCGCCTCGACGGCCCGATCGTGCCGCGCCTCGTTGATCGGGTCGGCCACGGCGAACCCCTCGATCTCGAGTTGACCGGCGTAGGGCTGGTCCGCTGCGTACCACGAGCCGTCGGCGCCGGGCCCCTGAAGCTCGCCCGTACAGCCAGCCAGCAGAACGGCCGAGGCGGCGAGGGCGACGGGGGCGGCGATGACGGATGGGCGGTGCTGGCGGGGCATGGGTCTCCTCACGCGGTTACGGACGGCGATCTCCCTCGCGTGAGGGAAAACGGCTCACCACCGTAGACGTGTCCGCCGCGGGCCGCCACGGGGTTGACAGCGGCCTGGTGAGACCCGACCATGCGGCTACGGACGCAGCAGCACCTTGATTGCCTCGCGCTCGTCCATCAGTCGGTAGCCCTCGGCGACGCCTGCGAGCGGCACCTCACGGTCGAAGACGCGACCGGGCTGGATCGTGCCGTTGAGAACGAGCGGAAGCAGAGCATCCACGTAATTGCGCACGGGGGCGATGCCGCCGGCGACGCCCACGTTGCGCGAGAAGAGGGAGCGGATCGGCAGCTCGGCGCCGCCGTGCGGAACGCCCACGTAGCCGACGCGGCCGCCGGGGCGGGCGGCGCGGATCGCCTGATCCATCGACTCGGCCGTGCCGACGCACTCGAGCACACGGTCGGCGCCGACCCCGCCGGTGAGCGCCATGATCGCCGCGATGCCGTCGTCGCCGCGCTCGGCGACCACGTCGGTGGCGCCGAACTCGCGGGCGAGGGCCTGCCGGTCGGCGTGGCGCGACATGGCGATGATGCGCGCGGCTCCGAGCTGCTGCGCGGCGATGACGCCGCAGAGGCCGACCGCTCCGTCGCCGACGACCACGACCGTCGAGCCGGGCGCGACCCCGGCCGACACGGCGGCGTGCCAGCCCGTTCCCATCACGTCGCTGAGCGTGAGCAGGTGCGGAACCATCGCGTCGTCGATCGGGCCGGGCACGACCGTGAGACTGCCGTCGGCGGTCGGAACGCGCACGAATTCACCCTGGGCGCCGTCGGCGAAGTGGCCGTCACGGTCGTCGCGGCCCCACCAGTTGCCGTTCTGGCACGAGGGGCTCACGCCGTTGACGCAGTGGACGCACGTCATGTCGCAGTCGTAGAACGGCGCGATGACGAAATCTCCGTGGCGCACGCGCGTGACGTCGTGGCCGACCTGTTCGACGACGCCGACGAACTCGTGGCCGATGCGGTGCGGCTCGTCGGTGTCAACCACGCCGCGGTACGGCCACAGGTCGCTGCCGCAGATGCAGGCGGCGACGACCCGCACGATCGCGTCGCGGCCGGTGCCGGCCAGCGTCGGGCGGGGGGCGTCTTCGAGGCGGATATCGCGGGTTCTGTGGATGACCGTGGCACGCATGAGGGAACGCTATCGACGCGCAGTGGATTGTTTCTGGGTGCGCGGGGGGCCCGCGGTCACAGCGCGGTCTGCGCCTCACGGTCGAGCAGGCGCTGCTTGATCTCGAGGCCGTAGCGGAAGCCGCCCAGGCCGCCTCCCGTCCGCAACACCCGGTGGCAGGGCACGAACAGCGCCGCCGCGTTCATCGCGCATGCGGCGGCCGCCGGGCGGGCCGCGGCGGGGCGTCCGGCAAGGGCTGCCAGCTCGGCGTAGGTGACGGGCTTACCCGGGCGGATGCCACGCATGACGCGCCAGGTGGCCTCGAGGAACTCGCCCGAGCGCTGGCGCACCGGCACCGCGTCGGGCGCTGTTGAGTCGCCCGCGTAGAACGCCTCGACGGCGGCGATCGCCGCCTCGAGCGCGGGTGACGAGTCGATCAGTCCGTCCCGCCGCGGCCGCATGCTGCGGTGGATGAGCGGGATGAGCTCGGCGAAGTCGGCCGTCCAGCCGGAGGCAAGCACCGCATCCTCGTCAGCGATGACGGTGAACGGGCCGTCGGGGGTGGCGACGGTGCGGGTGGCGACGGTCGCGGTGGCGCTCGCGGTCATGGGGTGTCCTTTCGGGGTGGTTCGGGATGCGCGGGCACGCCCTCGAGGGCGGCCCGCCACAGGTGCGCAGCGGCGTACGACCGCCACGGTGCCCACGCGTCGGACGCGGCGGCGAGCTGGCGGAACGCGGCGGGGCGCGGGAGGTCAGCGGGGACGACGTCGGCCGCGCGGGCACCGGCAAGCAGGGCGACGTCGCCGGGGATCCAGGCGTCGGGGGTGCCGGTGACGCGCATCGCGACGTAGGTGGCCGTCCAGGGTCCGAGGCCGGGAAGTGCGGCGAGGCGCGCGGCCAGCTCGTGCGTGTCGTCGCCCACGTCGAGGGTGAGCTCGCCGTCGGCGATGAGCCGCGCGACCCGCGCCACCGTGTCGACCTGGCGAGCCGGGAGCCGCAGCGGCCGGGCGGGGTTCGCGGAATCCTGGTCGGCGAGCGTGGCGGCGATCGCGCCTGCCGTCGGGAAGAGCCGCTCGAGCCCCGGCACCCCCGTGGTGACGGGCTCGCCGGCCGCCGCGGCGAGGCGCCCCAGGTGGGTGCGCGCCGCGGCGACCGAGATCTGCTGGCCGACGATGGTGCGCACGAGCAGCTCGGCAGGATCCGCGGTGCCCGGCACGCGGATGCCCGGCGTGCTGGCCACGAGCGGCGCGAGGCCGGGGCCGCGAGGTAGCCGAACATGCCCGGCGCGTCATAGGGCTGGCGCACGGGCAGGGCGAGGCTCACGCCGACGAGCGGGGTCTCTGGCGCCGGGTCGCTATCGCCGGGGAGCGCGTGCGAGGGCCGCTGCGCGCGTGCGCGCAACTCACTCGGCGTGACCGCGAACACCTCGCGCACCGTGTCGGTGAACTGCCGCACCGAGCCGAACCCGGCGGCGAAGGCCACGTCGGCGAGAGGCAGCGGCGTTCCCACGATGAGGGCGCGGGCGAGTTGCGCGCGGCGGGCCCTGGCCAGAGCGAGCGGGCCTGCTCCGAGCTCGGCCGTGAGCAGGCGCGTCAGGTGGCGCGGGCTATAGCCGAGGCGGGCGGCGAGCCCCGCGACGCCCTCGCGGTCGATGACGCCGTCGCCGATGAGTCGCATCGCGCGGCCGGCGACATCGCCACGCCAGTCCCACTCGGGGCTGCCCGGGGTCGCCTCCGGCAGGCACCGCTTGCACGCTCGATAGCCGGCCTCGTGGGCGGCGGCCGAGGTGGCATAGAACGCGACCGCCGTTTCGCGCGGCGTGCGCGCGGGGCACGACGGCCGGCAATAGATGCCGGTCGAGGCGACGGCGGTCACGAACTGCCCGTCGAAGCGGGCGTCGCGCGAGGCGATCGCCCGGTAACGCTCCGCGAATCCGGGATGCCCGGGGCGCCACTGCGCGCCCGTCGCGTCCGCGCGCGGGCGGCGCAGCGTGCGCGACGTGGTGGTGCTTGTCGGGGTCACGCGCACCATTCCATCGCGCATCCTGACCTGCGTCTAGCGGGAATCGGACACGGCGATCGTCACGACGGGGCAGCGCACGTTCGGGATCTGCGCCATTCGCCTATCGCCCGTGACGAGGGGCGCCGACAGCTCCTCAGCGAGAGCCACGTACGCCGCGTCATACGCGGACGCATTATCGGCAAGCTGCAGCACGCGCGGAAGGAGCGGGACGGTCGGCCACGCCTCCAGCCCCCAATCGACCAGCGTCTGAGTGTGATCGTCGAGCTCGTGCCGGGTGATCTTTCCCGCCAACATCAACCCGCGGAGAGCATGTACGGTCTCGATGATCGCGTGCTCGGGCACGACCCAGTGCAGGTCATCGCGCATGCGCTGAAGTGCCACATCGGTAGAGCCCGCGTCGTCGTCCACCAAGACGGAGACGAGCACGGAAGCGTCGAGTACGATCACGCGCCGCGGGCCTCTCGGCCCTGCTGAATGACGTCGACGATCACGTCGAGCCCGATCGTTGGCCGCGGACGGTTCGGGTCAGTGCGGCGCTCGTCGAGCCACTCGCGTCGACGCGCCTCAGCCGCTTCACGCTCCACGACACCCAGCAGGAAGTCCTGGAGCGAGGTATTGCGCCGCCGCGCCTCGCGCGCGAGAGCATCGCGCGTCGCCTCAGAAACGTGCCTGATTTGCAGAGCAACCATGCGCATATGATAGCAAGTTTACATGCAAGAACGCATGCATCTTCGCATCGGGCGCAGACGTTCACCCCTACAGCGTCGGCAGGTCCTCCATGCGGTCGACGGTCAGCGCGTCGCTGTCGGCGTCGACGTGCACGCGCACGACGTCGCCGTCGGTGATCTCGTTGGACAGGATCGCCCGCGCGAGCCGGTCGTCGATCTCGTGCTGCATGAGCCGGCGCAGCGGACGCGCGCCGTAGATCGGGTCGTAGCCGCGCTCGGCGAGCCAGGCCCGCGCTTCCGGCGTGACGGCGAGCTGCAGGCGACGGTCCGCGAGCCGGCGCTCGAGGCGGTCGACCTGCAGCGACACGATCTGGCCGAGGTCGTCGGTCGACAGCGTCGAAAAGACGACGATGTCGTCGAGGCGGTTCACGAACTCGGGCTTGAACGCCTGGCGCACCATGTCGTTCACGGCCGCCACCTTCGTATCCCAGTCGAGCGACGGGTCGATGAGCGCTTGCGATCCAAGGTTCGAGGTGAGGATCAGAATTGTGTTGCGGAAGTCGACGGTGCGCCCCTGCCCATCGGTGAGTCGCCCGTCGTCGAGCACCTGCAGCAGCAGGTCGAACACCTCGGGGTGAGCCTTCTCGACCTCGTCGAGCAGGATCACCGAGTAAGGACGGCGGCGCACAGCTTCGGTCAGCTGCCCGCCCTGCTCGTAACCGACGTAGCCGGGAGGGGCGCCGATGAGCCGCGACACGGCGAACTTCTCGCCGTACTCGCTCATGTCGATGCGCACCATCGACTTCTCATCGTCGAACAGGTAGTCGGCGAGCGCCTTCGCGAGCTCCGTCTTGCCGACGCCGGTGGGCCCGAGGAACAGGAAGGAGCCGATCGGCCGGTCGGGATCGGAGATGCCGGCGCGCGTGCGCCGCACCGCCTCGCTGACGGCGACGACCGCATCCTTCTGCCCGATGATGCGCTTGCCGAGCTCGGCCTCAAGGTTCAGCAGCTTCTCGGTCTCGCCCTGCGTCAGCTTGTCGACGGGGATGCCCGTCCACGCGGCAACGACGCTCGCGATGTCCTCGTCGGTCACCTGGTCGTTGACCATGCGCGGGCGCTGCTCGATGTGCTCGGCGTCAGCCAGCTGCTTCTCGATCTTCTTGATCGTCTCGTGCTCGAGGCGCGAGGCCTCCTCGTAGCGGCCGTCACGGATGGCGAGATCGAGCTGGATGCGGGCGTTGTTGAGGCGCTCCTTCAGATCACCGACCGCGTTCAGGGCGAGCTTCTCGGCCGCCCACGCGCGTTCCAGCTCGTCGCGCTGGGCGCTCTTGTCGGCGAGTTCGGCGCGCAGCGCCTCGAGTCGCGCCTTCGACGCCTCGTCCTTCTCCTTTTTCAGGGCGAGCTCTTCGATCTCGAGGCGCGTCACAGCGCGCTTCAGCTCGTCGAGCTCGACGGGGCTCGACTCGATCTCCATCTTCAGCCGGCTGGCGGCCTCGTCGACAAGGTCGATCGCCTTGTCGGGCAGCTGCCGGCTCGTGATGTAACGGTTCGACAGGCTGGCAGCGGCCACGAGGGCGCTGTCGGCGATCGCCACCTTGTGGTGCGCTTCGTAGCGTTCCTTGAGGCCGCGCAGGATCGCCACCGTGTCTTCGACGCTCGGCTCTCCGACGAACACCTGCTGGAAGCGGCGCTCGAGCGCGGCGTCCTTCTCGATGTATTCGCGGTACTCGTTGAGCGTCGTGGCGCCAATGAGCCGCAGCTCGCCGCGGGCGAGCATCGGCTTCAGCATGTTCGCCGCCGCGACGGAACCCTCGCCGCCGCCCGCGCCCATGAGCGTGTGCAGCTCGTCGATGAAGGTGATGACGCGGCCGTCGGACTCGTCGATCTCTTTCAGCACGGCCTTCAACCGCTCTTCGAATTCGCCGCGGTACTTCGCGCCGGCAACCAGCGCGGCCAGGTCGAGCGAGACGAGTTGCTTGTCTTTCAGCGAGTCGGGCACGTCGCCCGCAACGATGCGCTGGGCGAGGCCTTCGACCACGGCGGTCTTGCCGACGCCGGGCTCGCCGATGAGCACGGGGTTGTTCTTCGTTCGGCGGCTCAGCACCTGGCTGACGCGACGAATCTCGGCATCGCGGCCGATGACGGGATCGAGCTTTCCAGCGCTCGCGATCGCGGTGAGGTTGACGCCGTACTGCTCGAGTGCCGACTTTTGGTCGCCGTTCGTTGACGGCGCACCCTGCATGTTCGCCATGTGCGACTGGCCTTTCGTGACCGGAGGTACCCATAACGCGCAAATCTTGAGTCGCGCTGACTCAAGTTTACGCGTGCGACTGTGAGCGCGCTAGGAGGAAAGCGCGCGCGGTGTTCGCCCTGCGAGATCGGCGAACAGCCGCTCCCAGCGCGCCAGGGCCCTCTCTGGCCCGTTCGCGAGCGCCCAGTCGAGGGATGCGCGTGACAGGCGGTCAATCTCGGTCGCGTTTCCGAGCATCCCGAGAACCGCGTCGGCGAGCGCCGCGATGTCGCCGGCGGGGACCAGGCGGCCCGTCTCGCCGTCGGTGATGAGCTCTCCGGGGCCGTAGGCGATGTCGTAGGAGACGGCGGGGCATCCGCGCGCCATCGCCTCCGTGATGGCGAGCGACTGGCCCTCGTAGACGCTCGTCAGCAGCAAGAGCGCCGCCGTGCGGGACTGTTCGGGGGCGTCGGGGGTGTAACCGTGCAGGGTCACCGCGTCGCCGAGGTCGAGCTCGGCGATCAGGGCCTGGAGGTCGGCGCGGAGCGGACCGTCGCCGTAGATGTCGAGTCGTGTGGTCGGGCGGGCGTCGATGACCAGGCGCCACGCGCGGATCGCGTGGTCGAGGCGCTTCTGCGGGGCGAGCCTCGCGACCATGACGGCGCGGTCGAGATCACGGTGAGCGGCGCCGGCGACCGTGGAGGGGTCGGTGACGACGTCGGCGGGCGGCTCGGCCGGGTGCGGGATGACGTAGCCGGGGGCGTCGTCCGCTGCAGGCGTGGTGCTGGTGGCGTCGGCCTCGCGTCGTCGGGCGACCTCCACGCGCTGGCGTTCGGTCAGCCACACGACGGCGTCGTACTGCGGCAGGGTGTCGAACCATCCGCTCCAGGTCACGTCCATCGGGCTGTCCCAGTCGTGCGGCGGCGTGGTGTGCGCGTTGTGCACGGTGTGCACGAGCGGCACTCCCCCGGTGCCCTGCCAGTGTTCGCCAACCTGCCGGGCCTCCGCGATTGCGACGAGCCGCACATCCGGGTGGAGCGCCCGCTGGTCGTCGACGACGGCCCGCCACCAGGCGCGGTAGAGCGCGCCGAAGCCGGTGAGACCGCCCACGCGGCTGGGCACCACGCCAGCACCGCCGGTCGGGGTGTGGCCGGCCGTCAGCACGTCGATCACCGCCTCGGTGCGCCACCAGTCGGGCGCCGCGACGAACGGCAGTCGAAACAGCGGCATGCCGTCCGCGTCGAAAAAGTCGGTGAAGACGACGGCGCCTGCGGCGTCGCGCACCACCTGGCGCCACGGCACGCCGGCCGCGTCGAGCTCGAATGCCTCGCGGTGCGTGCCGGCCGACTCGTCGATCGTCGGGGCGAGCTCGGGGTCGGCGGCGTCGCGGAGGATCGCGGGGCGGCTGCGGAGCTCCTCGAGCAGGTTGCGCATGACCGTCTGGGAGTCGGCGAGGCCGAGGCGGCGAAACTCGTCGGCGAACGGCGTGTAGTCGGGGTGCAGATCGACCGTCGCGAGCACGACCGGGTGGCCCGCTTCGGCGAGCAGCTGGGCGCGCCGCATCGTTGCGACCGTGTATCCGCCGTCGAGGCCGGGGCGCAGGCGGCTCGTGATGATGAGGCAGACCGGGTCGGAGTGCATCCGGTCAGCCTAGGGAATGCGCACAGACTGACGCTGTTGACTCCTCCCATGACGACTATCGGCATCATCGGATCGGGAAACATCGGCTCGCAGCTCGCCCGCGCGTTCACCGCGCTGGGGCACGACGTGGTGATCGCGAACTCGCGCGGCCCCGCATCGCTCGCGGGCCTCGTTGCCGAGATCGCCGACAGCCCGCGCGTCGGCACGCTCACCGCGGCCACCGTCGCCGAGGCGGCCGCGGCCGGCGACCTCGTCGTGCTCACCATTCCACTCGGGAAGGTGCCGAGCCTGCCGCGCGACCTGTTCGCCGGGCGCACCGTCATCGATACCGGCAACTACTACCCGCAGCGCGACGGACAGATACCGCCACTCGACGACGAGACGACAACCACCGTCGAGTGGGTCGCGGAACAGTTTCCGGGCGGTACCTTCGTGAAAGCCTTCACCCACATCCCGGCGCGCGAGATCACCGACCACGCGCAACCGGCCGGCACCGACGGTCGCCGCGCCCTCACCGTGCACGCCGACGATGAGGCGGCGAAGCAGCGCGTCGCGCAGCTGATCGACTCGATCGGCTTCGACGCCGTCGACGGCGGAACCCTCGCCGACAGCTGGCGCATCCAGCGTGACACCCCCGGCTACGGGCCGCGCTTCACCGCGGACGAACTGCGGGCGAAGCTCGCGGAGGCGAAGCGCTACCGCGACATGTAGGCGTGCCCGCTCAGCGCCGGGTCGACGCCGTCACGGTGAACTTGCGGGTGCGGGAGATCTGCCGCGTCGGGCCGACGAGACGCTCGAGCACCGGTCGGTACTGCAGCGACGAATTCCAGACGCAGCGCAGCTCGCCGCCCGGTCGAAGCACCCGCGCCGCCTCGGCAATCAAACGATGGGCGATGCCCGTGTGCACGGCGCCGCCCACGTGAAACGGCGGGTTGAGCAGCACAAGCTCGACGCTCCGGTCGGCGAGGCTCGAGGCGCCGTCGTCGTGCCGCACCTCGACCGCGACCCCGTTCGCCTCGGCGGTCAGCCGGGCGCTCTCGACGGCGGCGGCCGACACGTCAGTCGCGACCACGTGCGCCGCCGGCAGTCGTCGAGCGAGCGTTACCGCGAGCACGCCCGAGCCGCACGCAAGGTCGAGCGCGACGGCAGCGTCCGGTAGGTCGTCGAGCGCGTGCAGCAGCGCGCGCGTGCCGATGTCGACACTCGCGCCCGCGAACGTGCCCGGTACGGCCACGACCTCCAGCCCCGACTCCCCGTCCCGAAAGCGCTCGGGCTCGGCCGCGGCGACGCTGGCGATCGGCTCGCGTGCCGTCAGCAGCCGCGCCTTGCCGCGCGCGAGCGACACATCGACGCGCCCAAACGCGGCACCAAGCACCTCGTTCTGGCGCGGCGTCATGTGCTTGACCATGTTGCCGGCGAGAAGCACGACGTCGGGGTGGGCGACCGGCGCGATCGCGCGGGCGATCGCGTCCAGCCTGGCGAGCGACCGCGGCAGGCGCAGCAGGATGAGGCGGGCATCCCGGGCGACCGTCTCGAGTGGGTGCGCGTCGAGGGTGATCGGGAGACGGGCATCCCGAGCATTGTCGGCGGTCGCGCGCGCTGCGACGACCGAATCGTGATGAATGGATGCACGCTGCACGCCAAGAACGGACAGGCCGGCCACGAGGGCCCCGTGCGCGTCGTCGATCACCGCAACGCGGGGATCCGCGACGCCCGCGAGCTCGGCCAACAGCTCGGGGTGCGCGCCGGCGAGCGTGTCGAGCAGGTAGCGGTCGGCGGCATCCCACGCGCGGAGCCCCGCCGCGCGCGCATCGGCGTGCGGCCGCAGAGCGGTCAGTGTCGCGTCGAGCCGCGCCGCCACGGAATCGCCCACAGAAACCCCCACGCGTTAACGCTAGTCGGGAGGATCGACCATCGAACGGGGGGCGGCGTCGCGCTAGGGAAATGAGCCGGCTTCGGGGTACATTCTCGCCATGAGGCACGATCGGTCGGCGAGCCCCGACCGTGAGGCGGGCCCGCAATACTCGGCGCCGCACCCGGCGCAGCGCATTCGCACCGCGCGCCGGAGCGTGCACCTCGGCGTCGCCATCGGCCTCAGCCTGCTCACCCTCGGACTCGGTGTCGTCGCACTGATCTACACCCCGCCGGGGGACACCGCGGCAATCTGGTGGCCCGCGGCCGGTACCGGTGTGTTGCTCATCCTGCTGTTTCGCGGACCCATTTGGATACCGTTCGCCGTCATCGCGGCGACCGGTCTGCTCGCCAACCTCGTGGTCGGGCGAGCCGTCGAGTTCAGCATCGCAACACCGATACTGCTCGTGCTGGAGGCGCTCATCGTCGTGCTGATCGTCGGTCGGCACGGCGAGCACGCACGCCTCGACAACGTCCGAGGCCTCGGACAGTTCTTCCTCGCGGCGATCGCCGGCGCACTCAGCGTGGCGCTGCTGGGCGGGCTCATCCACCTCGCGATGGGTGGAGACGAGCCTGTGGGAACGGGGCTGGCCCTGTTCCTCTCGCACCTCTCGGCGCTGCTGCTGATGGCACCCATCGCGCTCGTGCCGTTCTCTCGACGGCCACTGATGGTCAAGCCTGGCCGCATCGCGGAGGGGATCGTTCAGTTCACGGTAACGCTTGCCCTCGCCGCCGTGATCTTCTCCCCGATACTGCCCGTGCCCATGCTCTTCACCCTGTTCCCCCTGCTCGCGTGGGCGGCGGCACGATTCCGGCCGCTGTACGTGGTCGCTCAACTCGCCGCCATCGCGCTGCTCATCCCCACCCTCAACATCGCGCTGGGCGGGCCGTACCGTGACATGAACGGCATCGACGACGCGGGCGAGCTCGTGCAGCTCTTCATGATCTGCGCGGCCATCACCACGGTCTTCCTCGCCGTCGGACGCAGTGAACGCGAGGCCTTGATCGACGATCGGGAGCGGCGGACGGCGCTCCTCCGCGGAGGTTTCATCGGCGCACAGGTGGGTTTCCTCGTCCTGCGCCGCTCGGCCGACGGACGGCTCACGATCGTCGAAGCTAACGACGTCGGGTACCGCATGAGCACCGACAACTGGCTCGAGGATCTCCTCGAGCGGTGGCTGAAGCACCCCGAAAACGACCTGACGCAGGAGGTCACCCTCGAGAACGGGCGCAGCTTCCAGGTGTTCGCCAGCCTCGCCGGGGCCACGTCGGTCGCCGACGACGGTGACATGGCCGTCGGCGTTCAACTGGTGGAGATCACCGACACGATTGCGGCCCGCGATGCGCTGGCGCGCACGCTCGAACGCGAACGCGCCGTGACGGTCGAGTTGCGCGAGCTCGCCCGCCAAAAAGACGTCTTCGTCTCCGCCGTCAGCCACGAACTGCGAACCCCGATCACCAGCATCCTGGGCTTCGCGGAAGAGATCGACGACACGGGACCTGCCGAGACCAAGCAGGCCGCGCAGATCATCCTGCGCAACTCGCACCGCTTAGCGGAGATGGTCGAACAGTTGCTCGAGTTGGGTCGGCTGGCCGACCCGGAAACGCACCGCAGCGTCGGCGTGAGCGAACTCGACCCCGTCGTGATCGACACGATCGACGAACAGCGACGCACGGCAGAGCGCTCGGGCATCGCCATCCAGGTGAGCACCGGCATGGGCGACCGCCTCGTCGGCATGGAACGACTCAGCCTCGGACGAGTGCTGACCAACCTCCTGTCCAACGCGATCAAGTTCACTCCCGCGGGAGGCACCGTGCGGGTCGAGACACGAGTGGCGGGTCACCGGGGGGTCGTCACGGTCGATGATTCTGGCGTGGGAATCGAAGAGGCCGACCGCGATCGTGTCTTCGATCGATTCTTCCGTGCATCCGACGAGTCGAAGCTGGCGATGCCCGGCACGGGCCTCGGCCTGCCCATCGTCAAGGCGCTCGTCGAGTCCGCCGGCGGGCAGGTGACGATCGACGATTCCCCGCTCGGCGGAACGCGCTTCACGGTCGAACTTCCGCTGACGGCGAAGCACGATGCGGCAGAACCCGCCGTGCGGGTCGCAAGGGAGCCGAGCACCTTCCGATAACGGGCTAACCCACGATGCCGCTGCTGAGCCGGCTGGGCAGACCGGGCGGGCACGAGACCTAGCCGCGCCGGAACGGTCGCCAGATGACCAGCTGGTTCGCTTTCTGGATGCGCGTGCCCGCCATGATCGACACGACCTCGCCCTCCGCGCCGGCGGCAAAAACGCGCCGACCCGGGCTCTTCAGCAGTTCATCGGCGAGCGCCTTCTCGAGCTCACGGACGCGACCGCGCAACGCCTGGACCTCGTTTTCGAGCTCGAGGATGCGGCGGATTCCCTCGAGGTTGAGGCCCTCCGAGCTGAGCTGCGCGATCTCGCGCAGCTGCACGACGTCGCGCATCGAGTAGCGGCGGCTCTGCCCCGCCGTGCGGGTGGGCGAGACAAGGCCGAGCCGGTCGTATTGCCTGAGCGTCTGCGGATGCATGCCGGCGAGCTCGGCCGCAACGGCGATCGCGAACATCGGGGTGTTCTCGTCCACGGTGCTCATTCTCGCCTCCTCGCGAGTCGTTGGCGCTCGATCTAGCCGCGCGCCTTCAGCAGCAGGTCGTCACGGGGGTTCTCGTCGGGCAGAGTCTTCGCAAACGCCTCGAGCTTCTTCTTTGCTTCGGCGCTCAGGTGCGACGGCACCGCGACCTGCACGGTGGCGAGCAGGTCGCCCGTACCCTTCGCGCTCGTAACGCCGCGACCCTTTACCCGTAGCACCCGGCCGCTGGGGGTGCCCGGCGCGACCTTGAGCCGCACCGGCTCGCCGCCAAGCGTCGGCACCTCGATGGTCGCGCCGAGCGCGGCCTCGACGAACGTCACCGGCACGTCGACTCGCAGGTTCAGACCGTCGCGCGTGAACACGGGATGCGGGCGCACCTTCACGGTCAGCACCAGGTCTCCCGGCTCGCCTCCCGTAAGGCTCGGCTCGCCCTTGCCCTTCAGGCGAATCTTCTGGCCGTCGGCGACGCCCGCGGGAATCTTTACCTTCAGGGGTCGGCCGCTCTGACGTTCGAGCTGCACCGTGTCACCCGACACCGCAGTCGTGAAGTCGAGGCTCACCTCGGCTGTCTGGTCTCGTCCCTTCTGCGGCCCGCCGCGGAAGCCCGCGCCGGCACCGCCGGGGAAGCCCTGACCGCCCCCGAAGAGGCCGCCGAAGATGTCGTCGAAGCCGCCCGCGGGGGGCCGTCCTCGGGAGGGCCCCCCGAACATCCCGCCAAAGACGTCCTCGAAGCCGCCCGGGGAGCCGCCCGCCGTGAAACGGGCACCCGAGCCCATCGCGCGCAGCTGGTCGTACTCGGCGCGCTGCTGAGGGTCGCTCAGCACCGCGTAGGCCTCGCTGATCGACTTGAAGCGCGCTTCGGCGGCCGCGTCTCCCGGATTGGAGTCGGGGTGGTACTGCCGCGCGAGCTTGCGGTAGACCTTCTTCAGCTCAGCGTCACTGACGTCCTTCTGCACCCCGAGGGTCGCGTAGAAGTCCTTCTCGAACCAGTCGTTACTGGCCACGAACGCCTCCTAGCTCTCGGGGGTGAAGACCGCCACCTTCGCGGGCCGGATCAGCCGGTCGTTCAACGCGTAGCCGACCTCAATCACGTCGCCCACTTCGTTGGCGGTCACATCGGGCTTCGGCAATTGCACGATCGCCTCATGGAAATTCGGGTCGAACGCCTCGCCGACCTCGCCGACCTTGCGCAGCCCGTACTTCTCGAAACCGGTGCGCAGCTTCTGCGCGACCAGGTCGAGCGGACTGCCCTCGAGGTCGCCGTGCTGCGCAGCGCGGTCGAGGTCGTCGATCGCGGGTAGCAACGTGCGGATCACCTCGGCGATCACGGCCTCGCGGTTTGCCGCGCGATCGCGCTCGACGCGAGTGCGGAAGTTCGCGAGCTCCGCCTCCGCGCGCGCGGCGCGGTCGCGGTACTCGGCGATCTCGGCCTGCCCGGCCTCGGAGAGGATGTGGTCGATGTCGGCGTCGAGGCTGTTGCCCGACTCCGACACCTCGACGTCGGCGTCTTCGGCCGCGATCAGCTCGTCGACTTCCTCCGCGTCGGTCGGCGCGCCATCTTCGGCGAGGGGGGCGGCGTCCTCCGGGACGCCACCCTCACTCGTCGCCGCGCCGTCGGCACTCTCGTCGGGAGTCTCGTCCCGGTCCTTCTTGCGCTTCTTGGCCGACATCGGACTACTTCTTGTCCTTGTCGTCCTCGTCGTCGACGATCTCCGCGTCGACGACGTCGTCGTCCTCCGCCTGCGGCTCGGCGCCCTCGGGGGACGCGTCACCGGCGGCATCCGCCTGCGACGCGGCGTAGATCGCCTCGCCGAGCTTCGTCTGCGACTCGTTGAGCTTGTCGAACGCGGTCTTGACCGCCTCGTCGTCGTCACCGGCGAGGGCCGCCTTCAGCGCGTCGACGTCGGCCTGAACCTCCGTCTTCACGTCGTCGGGCAGCTTGTCCTCGTTCTCCTTGATGAGCTTGTCGATCGAGTACGCGAGCTGCTCGGAGTTGTTGCGCACCTCGGCGGCCTCGCGGCGCTTCTTGTCTTCTTCCGCGTGCTCTTCCGCCTCGCGGACCATGCGCTCGATGTCCTCCTTCGGCAGCGACGAGCCGCCGGTGATCGTCATCGACTGCTCCTTGCCGGTGCCCTTGTCCTTCGCGCTGACGTGCACGATGCCGTTCGCGTCGATGTCGAAGGTGACCTCGATCTGCGGGATTCCGCGCGGCGCCGGCGCGATGCCGGTCAGCTCGAAGGTGCCGAGGTTCTTGTTGTCGCGAGTGAACTCACGCTCGCCCTGGAACACCTGGATCGCGACCGACGGCTGGTTGTCGTCGGCGGTCGTGAAGGTCTCCGAACGCTTCGTCGGAATCGCCGTGTTGCGCTCGATGAGCTTCGTCATGATGCCGCCCTTGGTCTCGATACCGAGGCTCAGCGGGGTGACGTCGATGAGCAGAACGTCCTTGCGCTCACCCTTCAGCACACCGGCCTGCAGTGCGGCGCCCACGGCGACCACCTCGTCGGGATTCACGCCCTTGTTGGGCTCCTTGCCACCGGTGAGCTTCTTGACGAGCTCGGTGACGGCGGGCATGCGGGTCGAACCGCCGACGAGCACGACGTGCGCGATGTCGCTGACCTTGACGCCCGCCTGCTTGATGACGTCCTCGAACGGCTTCTTCGTGCGCTCGAGCAGGTCGCTCGTGAGCTCTTCGAACTTGGCGCGGCTGAGCGTCTCGTCGAGGTTGGCCGGGCCATTCTCGGTCAGCGATAGGTACGGCAGCTGGATGCTCGTGGACGTCGAGCTCGACAGCTCCTTCTTCGCCTGCTCCGCGGCCTCCTTGAGGCGCTGCTTGGCGATCTTGTCGTTGGTCACGTCGACGCCGGTCGATTCCTTGAAGCGCTTGGCAAGGTAGTCGACGACGCGCTCGTCCCAGTCGTCACCGCCGAGGCGGTTGTCACCGGCGGTGGCACGCACCTGGATGGTCGAGAATTCGTCGTCTTTGCCCACCTCGAGAAGGCTCACGTCGAAGGTTCCGCCTCCGAGGTCGAAGACGAGAATCAGCTCGTCTTCCTTGCCCTTGTCGAGACCGTAGGCGAGGGCCGCGGCGGTGGGCTCGTTGATGATGCGCAAGACGTTGAGACCCGCAACCTCGCCGGCCTCCTTGGTGGCCTGGCGCTCGGCGTCGTTGAAGTAGGCGGGGACCGTGATGACGGCGTCGGTCACGGGCTCACCGAGGTACTGCTCGGCGTCGCGCTTCAGCTTCGCGAGGATGCGCGCCGACAGCTCCTGCGGCGTGTACTTCTTGTCGTCGATCTCCTTCTTCCAGTCGGTGCCCATGTGGCGCTTGACGCTCGCGATGGTGCGGTCGACGTTGGTGACAGCCTGGCGCTTGGCGGTCTCGCCGACGAGCACCTCGCCATCCTTGGTGAAGGCCACGACCGACGGGGTCGTGCGGAAGCCTTCCGCATTGGCGATGACGGTGGGTTCGCCACCTTCGAGGACGGAGACGACGGAGTTGGTGGTTCCGAGGTCGATGCCGACGGCACGAGCCATGGTGGTGCTCCTTCTGGTAGTTCGGATTGATCGGGAAGATCGTGGGCGCGACTCCAGAGGAAAAGGTTGAGTCGCGCGATATCAAGTTTGAGATTAGGGATGCCCGCTGTCAAGTCGAGTGGCGCAAACTTGCGTCACGCAGACTCAACTCTCAGGAAGTTCGCGTCGCGCTACCGGCCGTTCACCGCACGGGGTTAGCGTGAACGCATGAGCGAGCTCCCCTCCGACAACGGCGTCGGGCCGATCTCCCACCCCACCGACAAGACCATTCCCGTGACCGCGCGCACCGGCGCTGTCAGCGTCATGGGGCTCGACCTGCAGAAAGACGTGCAGGTTCCGCGCAAGCGGGTGTTCGCCTGGGCGTTCTGGGACTGGGCGACGCAACCCTTCAACACCGTGCTCATCACGTTCGTGTGGGTGCCCAGCTACCTGACCAGCACCTTCTTCGTCGACCCCGAGGTCATCGGCACCCCGGGCGAGGAAGCAGCGCTCGGCCAGCTCGCGAGCCTGCTGGGCTTCGGCATCACGATCGCCGGCTTCGCGATCCTCCTGCTCGCGCCGGTGCTCGGGCAAAGGGCCGACCGCGCAGGACGACAGAAGATGTCGCTGTTCGTCTTCACCGCCCTCCTCGTCGTCGCGCAGTTGGGCATGGCGCTGCTGCCGCCCGGCACGGAGTGGTTCTTCCTCGGGGTTGCCCTCATCGCCATCGGCAGCGTGTTCGCCGAAATCGCGAACGTCAACTACAACGCCCTGCTGATCTCGGTCTCGACTCCCAAGACGGTCGGCAAGGTGTCGGGCCTCGGCTGGGGCTTCGGCTACCTCGGCGGCATCGTGGCGCTCGCGATCGTCGTCGGGCTGATCCTCGGCGGCATCCTCGACGGCGACGCCGCCACCACCTTCCAGCTGATCGGCGCCGGCGCAACGATCTGGACGATCCTGTTCTCCATCCCGATCTTCCTCAGCGTGCCCGAACCACCGAAGCTCGCCGCCGAAGAGAAAGTGGGCTTCTTCCGCAGCTACGTCGAACTCGTCCGCAGCATTGCGCGTCTCTACCGCGAGACGCGGCCCACGTTCTGGTTCCTGCTCGCCAGCGCCGTGTACCGCGACGGGCTCTCGGCCGTGTTCGTGTTCGGCTCGATGATCGCGGCGATCGTCTTCGGCTTCGGATTCACCGACCTCGTCATCTTCGGCATCGCGCTGAACATCGTCGCCGGCGTCTCGACGATTCTCGCCGGCCGTCTCGATGACCGCTTTGGACCGAAGCGCGTCATCCTCGTCTCGGTCTTCGGCCTCGTGCTCTGCACGCTCACCGTGTTCTTCTTCGCCGAGCTCGGTGCCGGCCTCTTCTGGGGCGCCGGCATCGTGCTCGCGATGTTCGTGGGGCCGGCGCAGGCCGCCTCCCGCTCTTTCCTCGCCCGCGTCACGCCGGCGGGCAAAGAGGGTGAGGTATTCGGCCTGTACGCCACGACCGGCCGCGCCGCCGGCTGGATGGCGTCACTTCTCTGGGGTGTGTTCATCGCCATCGCCGCCAGCCAGACGCTGTACGGCATCCTCGGCATCTCGCTCGTGCTGTTCGTCGGCGGCGTGCTGCTGACGTTCGTGAAGTCCCCGCCGACGGTGAGCGCCGACTAGGGCGACGATCTGCAGAGAACCGGCACCGAGCATCCAGGATTCTGGGCGCACAATGTCGTCGTGACGACGTACCCGCACCCGCACCTCGACAACCTCGACGAGGACGACCCGAACCGCCCCGGCTGGCAGCCCGACCCCGAGCGCGACGGGTGGGAGCGCTGGTGGGACGGCCAGCAGTTCACCCAGTGGGTGCACAGGTCGCCCCGGCCCGGCGCCGCGTTCGACCCCAACTGGAAGCGGGCCTTCTGGCCCGGCCCGAATCGGGATGCCCGCATCGCCCGCTACGGACTGGTCGCCACCCTCGCCACCTTCTTCGTGCAGGCATGGATCACCACCGCCGAGGTGGTGGGCCTCGGCTTCGTCGACCCGCCCGTGATCATCGCGTCGATCGTCGCGGCCTCCCTCGCCGCCGTCATCACCGCCTTCTACGGCTACCGCGGCATGAAGCGCGCCGACCCTCTGGGTGGACGCGCGTCGGCCGTCGCCGCACTCACCGTCGCGGTCGTGTTGGGGGCGACGCCGCTGTCGTTCCTGCTCGCGTACGCGCTCATGGGGTTCCAGCTGTACTGAATCGGCCCTGTCGCCGGCCCGCCCGCCGTGACAGGGTGAGGGCATGAGTGATGCCGCTGACCTGACGCCGCCCACCACCGCCGACAAGGCCGCCGCCCTCGCTGCGCTGCACGTGCCCGGCGATCCGCTCGTCGTCGTCAACGTGTGGGATGCCATGACGGCGCGCATCGTCGCGCGCACTCCCGGCGTGCGGGCGCTCGCGACCGCCAGCCACTCGATCGCCTACGCGCTGGGGGTGGAGGACGGAGAGGGCATGAGCGTCGACATGGCCTTGGACGCGGCGCGACGGATCACGGCGTCGACCGAGCTGCCCGTCAGCGTCGACTTCGAACGCGGCTACGCACCGGATGCTCGGGGCGTCGGCGAGAACGTCGCGCGCCTCATCGAGGCGGGTGCCGCCGGCATGAACATCGAAGACTCACTGGCCGGGGCGACGAGCGAGCGTCGGCCGCTCGACGAGGCGGCGTCTCGGGTCGCCGCGGCGCGGGCCGCAGCCGACACCGCGGGAGTTCCGCTCGCGATCAACGCGCGCACCGACACGCTCGCGGGCAGCCCCGACAACTGGAGCGAGGCGATCGACCGGGCTAACGCGTACGTCGACGCCGGTGCCACCAGCATCTTCATGCTCGGCCTTCGGGACGAGCAGATGGTGGCCGACGCCGTCGAGAAGGTGCGCGCACCGATTGCGGTGTTCGCGCATCCCGGATACCTGCCGATCAGCCGCCTCGCCGAGCTGGGCGTGGGGCGCATCTCGTTCGGGCCGCAGATCCTCGGGCTGACCCTCAGCCACTTGGCCGACGCGGCGGCTCAGCTGACGGCGCACGGCGACTACCCGGCCGAACTGTCGTACCGCTACAAGCTCTAGCGGGAGGCGCTCAGCGCCGGGCGGCAGAATGGCGGCGTGGCGCACGACGAACGCGATGAGCTCGACGAGTTGGATGACCCGAACGCTCCGGGCTGGCAGCCCGACCCCGAGCGGCCCGGCTACGAGCGGTGGTACGACGGCGCGCACCTGATCGGGCCGCCGAAGAAGGAACCCGACCCATTCTCGGCGTTCAGCCCCGCCGTCACCCGCTCGCTGCGCCCCGGCCCGAACCGGGATGCGCGCATCGCCCGCTGGGGGCTCGTCGCGACGGTCGCCGGCTTCGCCCTGCAGCAGGTCGTCGCCGGCGGGTTTCTTACGGGGCCCGGCGTCGAGCAGATCAGCGTGATCCTCGTCGCACTGGCGATCGCCGCGGCGGCCGCCATCGTCACGGTCGTGTTCGCACTGCGGGCGCTGAAGCGCGCGCCGCAGCTCGGCGGGCGCGGCGTCGCCACCGTCGCCCTCGTCGCCGCGCTGCTGCTCGGCCTCGCGCCGACCCTGCTGCTCTTCGCGATCGGCATCGGCGGCGGGGTGTAGCCGCGGCAGGCTCAGTCAGCGCAGGCGCACGATCGCGGCGCTCCACGGTGCGAGGGTGATCGACGCGGAGGTGTCCGTCGCGGGGGCTCCCTCCGCCGGCGGCGCGAGGCGGGCATCCGACGTTGTCGAGAACAGCAGGCGCGGCGGCTCGTCGCCGGGGCTACCCGGCAGGGCAATCGTCGCCGGCTCGGCGAATGCGACGCAGACGCTGACGAGGCCACCCGCCGCGGCGGTCAGTCCGGCTCCGCGATCGAGGCGGAACCACGCAAGGGGGTAGTCGGCGGCCGCGGTCGCCGGCCCCGACGCGCTCGCCGCGTGCACGAAGCGGGGGTCGGTCAGCTCGGGCACGGCCTTTCGCAGCGCGATGAGGTCACGGTGCAGGGTGAGCAGGCGGCGATGCCGGGCGGTGCCCTCGTGGTCGGGGTCGATCTCTGCCCAGTCGAGGCGCGAGCGTGTGAACGTGTCTGGGTCTTGCGGGTTCGGCACGACCGACTCGTCCCAACCCATCTTCACGAACTCGGCGAGCCTCCCCTCGGCTGTGGCCTTCCCGAGCTCGGGCTCGGGGTGCGAGGTGAAGAACTGCCACGGGGTCTGCGCGCCCCACTCCTCGCCCATGAACAGCATCGGCGTCGAGGCGCTCGTCAGGTTCAGCACCGCGAGCACGGCGAGCTGCTCGTCGCTCAGGGTCTGAGAGAGCCGGTCGCCGGCGGCGCGGTTGCCGATCTGGTCGTGGTTCTGCGCGCAGGTGACGAGCCGCCAGAACGGCACGTCGAGCGGGATCGGCGCGCCGTGGTCTCGCTCGCGGAAGCTCGAGTAGGTGCCGTCGTGGAAGAAGCCCCGCGTCGAGGTCTTCACAAGCGCACCCGGGTCAGCGAAGTCGGCGTAGTACCCGGCCGTCTCGCCCGACACGGCGACGTGCATCGCGTGGTGGTGGTCGTCGCTCCACTGCGCGGTGAGCCCGTAGCCGCCGGCCTCCCGCGGCAGGATCAGCCGCGGGTCGTTCATGTCGCTTTCGGCGATCAGCGTCAGCGGGCGTCCGAGGTGGGCGCTGCGCGCATCCGTCTCGACGGCCATCGCCTCGAGGATGTGGTCGTCGGGGTCGTCCACGAGCGCGTGCACGGCGTCGAGCCGCAGGCCGTCGACGTGGAAATCGTCGAACCACATGGCGAGGTTGTCGAGGATGAACCGGCGCACCTCGGGGGTATCGACCGCGACCGAGTCGCCCCACGTGTTCGCCGAGCCATCGCGCAGGTAGGGGCCGAAGCGCGGCAGGTAGTTGCCCGAGGGCCCGAGGTGGTTGTAGACGACGTCCTGCACGACGCCGAGCCCGCGGGCGTGGCAGGCGTCGACGAAGCGGCGGTAGGCGGCCGGCCCGCCGTAGCCCTCGTGCACCGTGTGCCACAGAACCCCGTCGTAGCCCCAATTGTGCGTGCCGTTGAACCCGTTCACGGGCAGCAGCTCGACGAGGTCGATGCCGAGCTCGACGAGGTGATCGAGACGGCCGATGGCGGCGTCGAGCGTGCCGTCGGGGGTGAAGGTGCCGAGGTGCAGCTCGTAGATGACGCTGCCGGCCAGCTGCCGGCCCGTCCAGTGCTGGTCGCGCCACTCGTGGGAGGCCGGGTCATCGACGGCGCTCAGCGCGTGGACGCCGTCCGGCTGGCGCCGCGACGCCGGGTCCGGCAGGGGATGCTCGTCGTCGTCGAGCAGGAACCCGTAGCGGTCGCCGACGCGCAACGCCTGCTCGAGGGCGAACCAGCCGCCGGGCTGCGCATCCATGTCGATGCGCTCGGTCACGCCGTCTCGCTCGCGATGCAGGCGAACAACGGATGCACGGGGCGCCCACACGCGCACCGCGCGATCGCGCGCCCCCGCCCCGTCGAGCACCCCGTGCCGTGCGGACGTCACGGCCGCGCTCACCGCTCCGCCTCCAGCAGCAGCGCGACCGGGTAGGGGCGCAGCACGTCGTCGAGGCGCAGCTCGCCGCCGTCGTAGTGGCGGCCGGTGAACACGTCGATGACGGGGCGATGGGGCAGGACGATCACGGTGTCGCCGAAGCCGCCCCGCGCATCCAGGCCGACGGGGAGCCGCGTCGCGATCGCGACGGCCCCGCCACGGTCGAGAGCGACCGCGTGCCGGGCCGCCTCGCCGATGACGGGCAGGGGCGCGTAGCGGGTGAAGAGTTCGGCGCGGTCGCGGCGGGCCCGCAGCGCGCGGCTCGTGACGAGCAGCTTCGCGGCGCCGCTCGCGTCGACATCGGGCAGCCAGCCCTCGTCGAGGCGGGCGAGCAGCGCACGGCGCTCGTCGTAGTCGACGGGTCGGCGGTTGTCGGGGTCAACGAGGCTTGTCTCCCACAGCTCGCTGCCCTGGTAGACATCGGGCACGCCGGGGCCGGTGAGCTGCAGCAGCTTCGCGGCGAGGCCATTCGACCAGCCAGCGGAGGCGATCGCGGCCACGAAGTCGGTGACGAGGTCGGTGAGCTCGCCGCCGCCGAGCACGGTGTCGATGGCGGCGTGCATCCGGTCTTCGAAGTCGGCGTTGGGCTCCGTCCAGGTGGTCGAGGTGCCGGCCTCGCGGGCTGCCTTCTCGGCGTAGGCGTGCGCGCGGTCGGCCTCCACGGGCCACGCGCCGACGAGGCTCTCCCACAGGAGGTTCTCGAAGGGACCGTCGCCGAGGGGAGCGCCCTCGCGGAGCGCCACGAGCAGGGTTTCCCAGGCGTCGGGCACCTCGGCCAGCACGTGGATGCGCGCACGGGTGTCTTCGCCGCGCTTCGTGTCGTGCGTGCTGAGCGTCGTCAGCGAGGCCGGGTAGGCGGCCTGCCGCATGGCTTGCCGTCGGTGGAACTCGTCGACGTCGACCGAGAACTCGGCCGGGTCGGCGCCCACCTCGGTGAGCGAGGCGAGCCGGCTGACCCGGTAGAAGGCGGTGTCTTCGACGCCCTTCGCCATAACCATGCCGCTCGTCTGCTGGAAGCGACGCGCGACCGGCTGGTCGGGGTCGGCGAGCAGCGGCTCGAGCGCGGTGATCGCGGCGTCGAGGTCGGGGCGCGAGCGCCGAGCGGCCGCGACCGCCTCGGCGAGGTGCTCGGCGCCGACCGGCAGGTACGAGCGGTAGACGGGGAAGCACGCGAGCAGTTCGGCGAGCGCGTCCGCCGCGCCGTCAATCGGATGCTCACCCGACGCTGCCGCCGGAAGCTCCCGTTCCAGCCGCAGCACCTCGCTGCGCAGGATCGTGTCGGCGACCTTCCGCTTCGTGCGACGAATCAGCGCGTGCCAGTCGAGTGGGGTGTCGTCCCCGCGCAGGGTCGCGTCGAGCGCGCCCAGCGCTGCTCGGCCCGCCGGGTCGACGAGCACGCGGTCGATCGACGCGAGCGCGTCGTAGCCGGTCGTGCCGGCGGCCTGCCAGGCGACGGGCAGCTGCTCGTCGCCCTCGAGGATCTTCTCGACCCACACCGGCGCGTGGTCGGTGACCTCGGCGAGACGGTCGAGGTAGCCGCCCGGGTCGAGCAGTCCGTCGGGGTGGTCAACCCGGATGCCGTCGGCGAGTCCCTCGCGCACCCAGCGCACGATCTCGCGGTGACTCTCGTCGAATACCGCGTCGTTTTCGACCCGGATCGCCGCGAGCGTGTTGACGGCGAAGAACCGCCGGTAGTTGAGTTCGGCGTCGGCGCGGCGCCAGTGCATGAGTTCGTAATGCTGCGCGTCGAGCACCGCCTGGATCACGGACGGCGCCGTCGGGTCACTGTCGGTTGGCGGGATGCTGCCCTCGCGCAGCGGATACACCGTCTCGTACACGCGCACCGCCGGCCCCGGCTCGGGCTGCGCGAGCGCATCGCCCCCCTCGTCGCTCGGGACCCCGTCGGGCAGCAGCGTCACGTGCCCGTCGGCGATGACCTGCGGCAGCTCGTCGCCCAGCACCGGAAGGCGCACGCGGCCCGCGCCGAACGCCCAGTCGACGTCGAACCAGGCGGCCGCCTCGCCAACGGCTCCATCGCGAAGCAGGATCCACCACATGCGGTTCTGCGCCGGGTCGGCGACTCCGACGTGGTTCGGCACAGTGTCGACGAGCACGCCGAGCTGCTCGGCACGGGCGGCGCGCACCGCGCGCTCGAAGCCGGCCGCTCCCCCGCGCTCACCGTCAACCGATCCGTGGTCAACCACGTCGTAACCGTGGCTCGACCCCCGCGTCGCCTGCAGCAGCGGCGACAGGTACAGCCAGTCGGCGCCGAGCGAACGCACGTAGTCGGCGAGCGCCGCGACCGCGTCGAGGTCGAAGTCGGCCGTCACCTGCAGCCGGTAGGTGGAGACGGGAAGGCGTGGTCCGCGTCGCGTCTCCGCGGTCACGATGTGCTCGCAGAGCTCGCCGACGGGGTCGAGATGGCGTCGATCGGCACGGTTGACAGCGACGCGGCGACCGCGTCGTCGACCACGATCTCGGGCTCGATCCACTCGCGCAGGACGACGAGGCTGATGCCGTCGAGCGGCATGGTGTCGCCGGCGCCGAGCAGTGGCTCGCCGTCGATTCCGCTCGTGTCGATGAGGCGCTCCCAGCGGGTGCCGTAGTCGCTCGGCGGCAACGTGACCGAGACCTGCTCGGTGTGGGCCGAGAAGTAGACGAGGAACGAGCGGTCCACGATGCGCTCGCCCCGCGCATCCCGTCCGCTGATGCCGCGACCGTTCAGGTACACGCCGATCGATCGGCCGAAGCCGGACTCCCAGTCCTCCGGGTCCATGGCGCTGCCGTCGGGGCGCAACCACGCGACGTCGGGCATGGGCTCACCGGCGCCGCGACGAACGGGGCGGCCGTCGAAGAACCGGGTGCGACGGAAGGTGGGATGCTCGCGGCGCAGCCGTGTCAGGGAGCCCACGAATTCGATGAGCGCCGCATCCGCCTTCGCCCAGTCGATCCACGACAGGGCCGAGTCGTGCGCGTACACGTTGTTGTTGCCACGCTGGGTGCGGCCGAGCTCGTCGCCGTGGGCGATCATCGGCACCCCCTGGCTGAGCAGCAGGGTGGCGAGGAAGTTGCGCACCTGCCGCGCGCGCAGAGCGTTGATGATGGGGTTCGCGCTCGGCCCCTCCTCGCCTAGGTTGTACGAGCGGTTGTGGCTCTCGCCGTCTTGATTGTTCTCGCCGTTGGCCTCGTTGTGCTTCTCGTTGTACGAGACGAGGTCGCGCAGGGTGAAGCCGTCGTGCGCGGTGACAAAGTTGATGCTCGCGACGGGGCGGCGGCCCGAGTGCTCGTACAGGTCGGCCGAGCCGGTGATGCGGCTCGCGAATTCGCCGAGCGTGCCCGTCTCGCCGCGCCAGAAGTCACGCACGGTGTCGCGGTACTTACCGTTCCACTCCGTCCACTGCGGCGGGAAGTTGCCGACCTGGTAGCCGCCGGGGCCGATGTCCCACGGCTCGGCGATGAGCTTCACCTGCGACACGATCGGGTCCTGCTGCACGAGGTCGAAGAAGGCGCTCAGCCGGTCGACGTCGTAGAACTCGCGGGCGAGCGTGGCGGCGAGATCGAAGCGGAAGCCATCCACGCGCATCTCGGTCACCCAGTAGCGCAGCGAATCCATGATGAGCTGCAGCGAGTGCGGGTGGCGAACGTTCAAGCTGTTGCCGGTGCCCGTGTAGTCCATGTAGTGCTGCTCATCGCCCTCGACGAGCCGGTAGTAGGCCGCGTTGTCGATCCCCTTGAGGCTGAGCATCGGCCCGAGGTGGTTGCCTTCGGCCGTGTGGTTGTAGACGACGTCGAGGATGACCTCGATGCCGGCGGCGTGCAGCGCCTTCACCATCGACTTGAATTCCTGCACCTGCTGGCCGCGGTCGCCCACCGACGAGTAGTCATTGTGCGGGGCGAGGAACCCGATCGTGTTGTAGCCCCAGTAGTTGCGCTTACCGGCGTCGACGAGGTGCTTGTCGTGCACGAACTGGTGCACGGGCATGAGTTCGATCGCCGTGACGCCCAGCTTCTTCAGATGGTCGATGATGGCGGGATGCGCGATGGCCGCGTACGTGCCGCGAATCTCTTCGGGGATGGCGGGATGCGTTTGCGTGAGGCCCTTCACGTGCGCCTCGTAGATGACGCTCTCGGCATAGGGGATGCGCGGGTGGCGGTCTCCGGCCCAGTCGTAGAAGGGGTTGATGACGACCCCGAGCATGGCGTGCGGGAGCGAGTCATCATCGTTGCGCGCATCCGGGTCGCCGAAGCGGTAGGGGAAGAGCGATTCGTCCCAGTCGATCTCGCCGTGCACCGCTTTCGCGTACGGGTCGAGCAGCAGCTTGTTCGGGTTGCAGCGCTGCCCCGACTCGGGATCGTAGGCGCCGTGCACGCGATAGCCGTACAACTGCCCGGGCTGCACGCTCGGCAGGTAGGCGTGCCAGACGAACGCGTCAACCTCGATCAGCTCGACGCGCGTCTCGACGCGAGTTCCGTCGTCAGCCTCGTCGATCAGGCAGAGCTCGACGCGCTCGGCGGCCTCGCTGAAGAGGGCAAAGTTCGTGCCATTGCCGTCGAACGTGGCTCCGAGCGGGTAGGGGGTGCCGGGCCAGGTGTGCATTCGGGGCTCCTCGCGGGTGGTGGTGGCACCAGGCTAGGGCGTCGCCCCGCAGGTCACGCTCCGATCACCCAGTAGATCATCAGCATTGTGACGACGGCACCCGCGAGGAAGTTCAGCAGCAAGAAGCGCCGCCAGCCGCGGTTGGCGTCTTCCGCCGTCGCGTCGGTGACGTTCCACCACTGCGCCGTCGACACGGCGTAGGGCAGCGCCGCGATGGCCGCGAGCGGTCCCGGCCAGTCGGTGCCGAGCAGCAGGAGTCCGGCGAGCACGTAGGCGACGACGGCGAGCCTCGTCGTGGCGCGAGCGCCGATGACGGTGGCGATCGACGCGAGCCCGCCCTCGCGGTCGGCGATCACATCCTGTACCGCCCCGAAGGCGTGGCTCGCGATGCCCCAGAGGAAGAACGCCCCCAGAATCAGCCACAGGGCTGGCGTGAATTCAGCGCCGGCGAGCACCAGGCCGTAGACGGCGGGGCTCACGAAGTGGGTGCTCGAGGTCACCGAGTCGAGGAAGGGCTTCTCCTTGAACCGCAGCCCCTTCATCGAGTAGGCGATGACGGCGAAGACGCTGATGGCGAGCACGAGCCAGCTGAGCGGATCGCCGACGCTCACGAGGTAGACGAGGAACGGCACGTTGGTGACGAGCGCCGCAATCAGGGTCGTGCGGTGCAGCGAGGTGTCGAGCAGCGCCCCCTCGACCCCGCCCTTGCGGGGGTTGCGCAGGTCGGACTCGTAGTCGAACACGTCGTTGATGCCGTACATCGCGAGGTTGTACGGAATGAGGAAGTACACGGTGCCGATGATCACCACGAGGTCGATCTCGCGCGTCGTCAGGAGGTAGGCGGCCGCGAAGGGGAAGGCCGTGTTGATCCAGCTGAGCGGCCGCGAGCTGAGGGTCAGCTGCGCGAGCGTGTTCACGAGTCCTTATTCTGCCGCGCGTCGCCGGCCTCGGCGCCCGCCTCGCGGGTGCGGGTGGGCAGCAGATGCCAGACCGCCGGCAGGAGCACGAGCGCGGCGACCGTGTAGGCGAAGTCTTCGATCGGGGCGACGCCGATACGGATCCCTGAGATGAGAGCGTCGTCGTAGTCGACGATGCCGGTTCCGATGATCACGTTGTCGAAGATGGCCGTGAGCGCGATGAGCAGGATGCTCGCAAGCCCCACCGCGCGCCAGTTCGGTGAGCGCCGCGCCAGCACCGCGGCGACCCCCACGACGGCGACGACGGCGAGGAAGACGATGTTCAACAGGGTGTAGGTCACGACGTCACAACCCCGACGCTTCGTGACGCGCGGCGCCAGCGTCCGCCCAGCCAGTCGACGGCGGCGAGGTAGGCGTTCATCGTGTTGTAGCAGAGCAGGATGAGGAAGAAGACCTCCTCGATCGGCAGCTCGGGGCCGATCAAGACACCCGTCAAGAAGTTCGTCGAGCCGCGGAAGAAGATGCCGAGGGCGATGCCGAAGACATCCCACACGAGGAAGAACGCGACGCCGAGGGGCAAGACGACAGCGGCTTTCCGCCAGTCGCGCCAGAAGAACAGCCCGAACCGTCGATCGAGCATCACCATGCCGGTGATCGCGATCGACAGCGCGATCAGGTAGCTGAAGCCGATCATGACGCTAGACGGTGGTGACCGTTGGCTCGAGCGGCTCGGGCAGCGGTTCGGTCGAGGTGTCGCCGCGTAGGCGCTTCACCAGCACCTCCGCACTGATGAGACACATCGGCAGACCGATGCCGGGGATCGTCGAGTAGCCGGCGTAGTACAGGCCGCGCACCTTCTTGGAGACGTTGCCCGCGCGGAAGAACGCCGACTGCTTCAGCACGTGCGCGGGGCCGAGCGCTGTTCCCCGCCAGGCGTTCACGTCTTCGGCAAAGTTTCCGGGTCCGTACGTGCGGCGCACGACGATGCGGTCGGCGAGGTCGGGGATTCCGGCCCACTCGCTGATCTGCGCGATGATGCGGTCGGCGTAGGTCTCGAGCGGGGTGTCGCCATCGCCATCGACGTCACCGCGACCGAACGACAGATCGGCGGGAGCCGGCACGAGCACGAACACGTTCTCGTGGCCCTCGGGCGCCACCGAGGGGTCAACGCCCGACGGCTTGCAGATGTACAGCGATGCGGGGTCGGGCCACGACGGGCTCTCGCCGAAGATCTTCTCGAAATTCTCGCGCCAGTCGGCGGCGAACAGCAGCGTGTGGTGCTCAAGCTGCGGCAGGTCACCCTCGACGCCGAGATACATGAGCAGTGCGCTCGGGCCAGCCGTCGCCTTCTGCCAGTACTGCTCGGGGTAGGTCTGCCGCTCCTTCGGCAGCAGGGCCGTCTCGGTGTGGTGCAGGTCGGCTGCCGCGACGACGAGGTCGGCCTCAATGATCTCGCCGTCCTCGAGTTGCACGCCCCGTGCATCCCCCGTTGCCTCGTCGACCATGATGCGAGCAACCGGCGCGTTCAGGCGCAGCTCGGCGCCCTGGTCTTCCGCGACCGCGGCGACGCGCTCGATGAGCTTCGCGAAGCCGCCCATCGGGTACAGCACGCCGTCGGTCAGGTCGAGGTGCGACATGAGGTGATACATCGCCGGGGTCAGGAACGGTGACGAACCGAGGAACACGGCCGGGTAGCCCAGGATCTGGCGCAGGCGCAGGTCGCGGAAGCGTCGCCCGACGAAACTGTCGAGGCTCTGCACGAGCATCGTCATGAGCTTGCCCGAACGCTTCAGCACGTCGCCCCGCAGGAGCGGACCAATCGACTCGAAGCTCGTGTACAGGAAGCGCTTCTTCGCCATGACGTAGGTGTCTTCGGCCGAGTCGAGGTAGCGCTCAAGCTTCGCGCCCGCGCCCTTCTCGATCGACTCGAACAGCGCCACGTTGTCGGCGCGGTTCGCCGCGATGTCGGTCGGCCGGTCGAAGCCCTCGGTGATGACGCGGTAACCAGGGTCCAGCTGAATCAGCTCGAGCTGCTCGGCGGTCGAGGTGCCGCAGAGCTTGAAGAAGTGATCGAAGACTTCGGGCATCAGGTACCAGCTAGGGCCAGTGTCGAAGCGGAAGCCGTCGACCGACCACGAGCCGGCGCGGCCGCCGAACTGGTCCCGCTTCTCGACGAGGGTCACGCGATGGCCGTCGCGGGCGAGCAGCGCGGCCGACGACAGGCCAGCGATGCCGCCGCCGATCACGACGACGCGGCTCACGCGGATGCTCCGATCGCCGACGCCGGCGCCGGTTTCGGCGGGCGCGGGGTGCGACCCGCGGCGGCCTGCGCCAACAGACGAGCCTTGACCGCCGTCGGCACGCTGATGCGGGCGCGAATCACGGTCTCGGCGGGGGTTCTGCGGATGCGCTCCCCCAGTTCCTGGAAGAGGCTCTGCGCGAGCGCCACGGCGCGCCGGCTGCCGGCCGGAAGCTCGGGGATCACGGCGGCCGAGACGCGCAGGTCATCGTCGATGTCGTCGAGCAAGCGGTGCTTCTCCTGTTCGGTGAACTGGTCGACGCGGATTCCCGGGAAGTAGCTGCGCCCGAGCGTCTCGACGTCGGCCGCAAGATCACGCAGAAAGTTGACCTTCTGGAAGGCGGCGCCGAGGGCGCGGGCTCCGCGCACCATGCGCTCATTCTGGTCGTCGGTGACGGAGTGATCCTGAAGGAATGCCCGCAGACACATGAGGCCGACGACCTCGGCCGAGCCGTAGACGTAGGTGTCGAAGCCGTCCTGGTCGTGCTCGGTGTCGGTGAGATCCATGCGCATCGAATGGAAGAAGGGCTTCGTCAACTCGGTGCCGAACCCCGTCTCGCGGGCCGTGCGAGCGAAGGCGTGCACGACGAGATTCGTCGAGTACCCGGTACGGATCGCCTGTTCGGTGTCAGCCTCGAACTCGTCGAGGTAGCGACCGGCCGCCGCCGTATCGAGACCGGCCTCGGTGACGCCGCCGTCGACGATCTCATCGGCGACGCGCACGAGCGCGTAGATGTTTTCGACGTGCTGGCGCACGCCGGGCTCGAGCAGGCGCGAGGCGAGCCCGAACGACGTCGAGTAGCGGCGAATCACCCGGCCCGCGATCTCGTCGGCGACGCGGTCGTACAGAGAGAGGCGAATCACGGTCATGGGGTCACTTCACTCGATCGAGCACCTCGGCGGCAACCGGGTGCAACTCGTCGCGCAGGGCGGCGGGAATGTACGGCTCGGCGAGGCGCGCCAGCGCGCGCTGCGCGTAGTCGCGCGCGAGGTTCTCGGCGAAGGCCCGCGCACCGCACACGGCGAGCAATTCACGGGCCTCCTCGGCCTCCTGTTCGGTGAGATCGTGCTTGCCGATGAGGTCGCAGAGCCGCGCCCACGCCGGAGTCGAGCAGGCGAAGGCCACCAGGACGGTGCGCTTGCCCTCACGGAGGTCGCCGATGGTCGTCTTGCCCGTCGCACCCGGCTCGCCAAAGACACCGAGCACGTCGTCAATGACTTGGTAGGCGATGCCGATCTCGCGGCCGAAGGCGCCCAACGTGTCGATCACATCGCGGGATGCGCCGGCCAGGATCGCTCCAGCCTGCAGCGGCGTCTCGAACGAGTAGACGGCCGTCTTCAGCCGCTCCATCGTCAGGATGTCGTCGACGAGCGGCATGCCAGGGTCAATCGAGAAGTCGACGTCGATGAGTTCGCCGGCGGCCGAGGCGAACATGGCCTCATCGAGCACGTCGGCGAGGCGGTCGCGGGTCTCGGCATCCGCGCCCGAACGGTCGAGCAGGCGGTACGAATTGAACAGCGCCAGGTCGCCCGCGATCACCGCGGCGGACACCCCCCGGTGTTCGGCGATGTCTTCCGACGCGCCCCGGTCGACAGCCTGATCGCGGTAGGCGCCGGAAATATTCGGGATGCCACGGCGCACGAAATCACGGTCGATCACGTCATCGTGCACGATCAGAGCCGTGTGCAGCAGCTCGAACGCTGCACCGACGTAGGCGGCAGCGTCGAGATCGCGCCCACCGAACCCGCAGTAGGCGGCCATGACCATCCGAGGGCGGAACCGCTTACCGCCCTGGGTGTTGCGCTCGAGCAGGCCCCACAGGTGCAGGTAGTGGTCGCCCAGGGGCTCGGCACGCTTCTTGGATAGGGTGAAGAAGCGCTCCAAAACAGCGTCGACGAGGGCTGCTCGCTCATCAGCGATGGCCACAGCGTCGTGTCGTTTCACCCCAGCAGACTAGCGCGGCCCCATGAGCGAAACCCCCGAACTCGTCGTCCTCCTCGCTGACGACGGAACCCCCATCGGCACCGCCGAGAAGGCGACCGTTCACACGGCGGACACTCCCCTTCATCAGGCGTTCTCGTGCCACGTTTTCGATGACGCCGGCCGGGTGCTGGTGACGCGCCGCGCCCTGTCGAAGAAAACCTGGCCGGGGGTGTGGACGAACAGCTTCTGCGGCCACCCCGCGCCGGGGGAAGACCTAAGCGAGGCCATCGCGCGGCGGGCCGAACGCGAGCTCGGGCTGGCCGTGAGCGACGTCCGGGTCGCGCTCCCCGACTTCCGTTATCGCGCGGTCGACGCGTCTGGGGTCGCCGAGAACGAAATCTGCCCCGTGTACACGGCACGAGCATCCAGTGACCCGCAGCCGGCCGCCGATGAGGTCGCGGAATGGGCCTGGGTCGAACCGGACGCCCTGCGGAGCGCGGTCGCCGCCACCCCCTTCGCCTACTCGCCCTGGATCGGCTGGCAGCTGGCCGTCTGGCCGGGTGACTACTCCCCGGAGGCCTGAGACATCACGGGAACGCTCGCCGTGGGCGGGGCGGGGAAGGTCTCCCGGGGCAGCAGAACGCGCGCAAGCGTTCCGGTCCCCGTCGGCTGCGGCTCCAGCGTGACGCGTCCTCGCAATCGCTCGTCAACGAGCGCCTTCACGATGGGAAGCCCAAGGCCCGTGCCCGGAGCATCCCGGTGCGACTCGTCCTGAATGCGATAGAAGCGCTCCCACACGTGCGGAAGGTGCTCGGCCGGGATTCCCGGACCGCGATCACCGATCGTGATCTCGACGCCATCGCCAGCCGGTCCGAGACCCACGGTCACTGTTCCCCCAACGGGGCTGAACTTCACCGCGTTCGACAGCAGGTTCGCAATGACGCGCTGAACATCCTGGCGCACGAGCACAACCGGGACGGGCTCATCGGGAAGGGAGGTTTCGATGACGATCTGACGCGCCGGGTACAGGCCCCGCGCGTCCTCGGCCGCCAGCTCGATGAGATCGCGCAGGTCAAATTCGGACGCCGCGCGCCGGATCGTCGCGGAGCCCGTCAGTCTGCTCAGCTCGAGCACGTCCTCGATGACGTCGGCGAGGCGGCGCGCGTTGCGGTCGATCACGTCCGCGGCCTGCTGGGCCTGAGCGCCGAGCGCCTCGTCGGCCAGCTGCTCCGAGAATCCCATGATCGCCGTCACCGGGGTGCGCAGCTCGTGGCTGACGGAGGCGATGAAGTCGTCCTTCTGCTGGTTGAGGTCGCGCAAGCGCACGAGCGACTGCACCGCAGCATCCTCGCGTTCTTGTCGTTTCGTGACATCAGACATGACGACGGTCACGATGGCCGTTTCCCTCGACAGCGGGCGGATCGACACCTGCGCGTCGAATCGGCGGTCACCGCGTGTGAGTTCTGCCTCACCGGCACCCCCGCTCCGCAACAACGCGTCAAGGCCACGATTGCCCAGCACCGGCTGACCCGGAACAAGGGGGATTCCCGCCTCGAACCACTCAGGAGGCGCGGATTCCAAGCCCAGCGCGGTGAGCGCGGCGCGGTTGATGCCGCGAATGACGAGTCGAGAGTCATCCGTGTGCTCGGCGATCACAATGCCCGACTCGGCATTGACGATGCCGCCGCGCAGCAGCTCCTCCTGCGCCTCCACGCGCACGAGGGCGCGCCCCCAGTCGTTGCGGGCGCCCGAGACGAAGAGAGCGGCGAGGGCGTGCACGATGAGGAACCCCTGCAACAGGAGCACCGTGGTGCGCTCTCCCGTTGCGATGAACGGCGCAAAGGGACCTCCTCCGAGCACCGTGAGGATCGTGGCGGCGGTGGCCAGCACGAGGATTTCCGCCGCCACAACGACGGCGGGCAGCCGGAACGCCGCCCACAGCAGCGCGATGAGCGGCAGGTACGCGATCGGCAAGTCGCTCGTCGGAGAGAACACGAACCAGGTGATCAGCGCGAGGACGGCGACCTGCGCCACCACCTCTACGGGATGCACGCGTCCGTGAGTTCGCGGAGAGAGCACGAACAGCGGCAGCACCACGACGAGCGCCGAGAAGTGCGAGGCGAGAAGGGAGAAGAAGGCGACCTCGAGGGGCTGGTCGGCGACGATGAAGGCCGTCACGCCGCCGATCGCGGCGAATACGCCGGACCCCACGATGCAGGCGACCAGGAAGCGGGCGATGTCGGAAACGCCGTCGAGTCGGGCCGCAGCCCGGCCCCGGGTGAGAATCCACGCGACGACCCACGCCTCGACAGCGTTGCCGATGCCGTAACCAACGGTGAGGCCCCATTCACGGCCCGCCAGGGTGTTTGCCGCCATCGCGGCGAACATGATGCCCGTCGCCGCCAGAAGGCGTGTTCCCCGAGAGACGAGCAACGCCGCCGCGCCCAGCCCAGCTGCAGGCCACCACGCGGCGATGGCAGCGCCTGCGGGACGCAATTCGACCGAGAAATAGCTGATGATCCCCGCGAGCACGATGAGGGTCGCGACGACCGTGCGCCTCGCGGCCGGCCGCCCGAACCCGACCGCCGTCGTGAATGCCACGAACCATCCTCCCCCGTACGGGCGGGTCCCACCCCGAACCGTGCGTTTCTGAGACTAAGGTGTAAAGGGGAAAAGAGAGAACAATGGCGCGCATTCTGATCGTCGAAGACGAGCCCGACGTGCTCCTCTTGCTCGAGAATCGAGTCAAGGGGGCAGGGCACGACGTGGTCAGCGCTACAAATGGTGAAGAGGGTCTCACGCTGTTCGCCACCGAAAAGCCCGACCTCGTCGTGCTGGACTGGATGATGCCGCGTCGTGACGGCATCGACGTGTGCGAAGAGATTCGTGCATCCGACCCCGACCATCGCACGAAAGTCCTGATGTTGACCGCTCGTTCGCAGCAGAGCGACGTCGACCGCGCGATGGAGGCGGGCGCGGACGACTACATCGTGAAGCCGTTCAGCTCGCGTGACCTGATCGAACGCATCACCGCCCTGCTGGTTCCAGCCGGGTAGCGCCGTGCGAGGGCCCGCCGACTACCGCTCGATGTCGGTGCGATGAAAGTTCTGCCACGACCGCGAGGCTGTCGGGCCCCGCTGGCCCTGGTACCGGTTGAGGTATGCGCCCGTGCCGTACGGATTCTCGGCGGGCGAGGTGAGCCGGAAGAAGCAGAGCTGGCCGATCTTCATGCCGGGCCACAGCGTAATCGGCAGTGTCGCGACGTTACTCAGCTCGAGGGTGACGTGACCGCTGAAACCGGGGTCAACGAACCCGGCCGTTGAGTGGGTCAGCAGGCCCAAGCGCCCGAGAGAACTCTTGCCCTCCAGCCGCGCGGCGACGTCGTCAGGCAGGGTGACCGTCTCGTACGTCGAGCCCAACACGAACTCGCCAGGGTGCAGAATGAACGGCTCGTCGGGCTTGGCCTCCACCAGGCGGGTCAGTTCGGGCTGCTCGACCGCGGGATCGATGAACGGGTACTTGTGGTTGTCGAACAGCCGGAAGAAGCGGTCGAGCCGAACGTCGACACTCGACGGCTGCACCATCGACGTGTCGAGCGGGTCAAGGCCGATGCGGCCCGAGTCGAGTTCGGCCCGAATGTCGCGGTCGCTCAGCAGCATGAAGGTCAGCCTAGCGAGGGATGAGTAGACTTGGTGTGCGTGCAACCGACGCCCGGGACGGGCGTCGGCGCTGGGGTCGCGGCGACGACCAGAAATGGTCGTCGCTCATAGCTCCACCGCGCGGGGATGTAGTTCAATGGCAGAACTTCAGCTTCCCAAGCTGATAGCGCGGGTTCGATTCCCGTCATCCCCTCCACTGTGATGTCTCAGGACATCGTGGACGGGTGAACCCCCGTGTGGGGGTTCACCCGTTTTTTATGTCTTGGCTTGGTAGCCCTTGTCGGGGTCGATGAGGTGCTCGGCGATGACGTCGCCGTCAGG